>JAABUQ010001546.1_pt1 | contig 48901 bp, 43 predicted proteins | sample 5560001 | NCBI WGS metagenome assembly JAABUQ01 (sample SAMN10711888, study PRJNA513371) | rock metagenome | isolation source: Antarctica rocks | place: Antarctica: Victoria Land, Finger Mt nord | collected 2015-12-18
GCAACGCCGAATCCTCGGGCCGAACCCGGGGACCGGGGGACCCATGTTCTTGGGGCTAATCCCGCGCATCGTCGCGGGAGGCGCCGGCTCTTTCCGCGCCCGCCCGTCAGCTAACCCCGGAGGCCTACGAAAGAGGACGACGACTTCGTGCGAGTACCCACCCTCGTGGCCTTGAGCCTCAGCCTGAGCGCGCTTGCCGGCGCGCCCACCGCGACCGCCTCTACCGGCGCGGCCTCGCACCCCTCGGGAGGCGCCGCCTACGGCGAGCAGCCCAGCCCCGGCACGAGCACCCCTTCTCGCCCGACGGTCCCCGGCACGGTGGGTCGCATCCGCGACGGCGTGGCCTACGCCCCGGCCGCCGCCCCCCTGCCCGTCAAGAAGGCGATCTGGGCGGCCAACGTCATTCGCCACCGCCCCTACGTCTACGGCGGGGGCCACGGCTCCTTCCGCTCCCGCGGCTACGACTGCTCGGGCACCGTCTCCTATGCCCTCCATGGCGGCGGGCTGCTGCGCGCGCCGCTCGACTCGAGCAGCTTCGAGGTCTGCGGGCAGAGAGGACGGGGGGCGTGGATCACCGTCTACACCAACCCGGGTCACGCCTGGGCGGTCATCGCCGGGATGCGGCTCGACACGAGCGGTCCGGGCCAGCGCGGGCCGCGCTGGCGCACGCAGTCGCGCACCTCGAGCGGATTCGTGGCGCGCCACCCCGTCGGGTACTGAGCGGGCCCGGCCCTCAGCCCCCGCGGTTCCCGACTATCTCCGCGCGCTCGGCCAGACGGTTGCGCCGCCTGACCTGAGCCTCGCGCGCGCGGCGCTCCTCCGCCGGGCCGCCGGGCTCGAGCGGGGGGACGGCCGTCGGCGCGCCGTCCTCGTCGAGGGCGACCATCGTCAGGTAGGCGGTGTTCGTGTGACGGCACTCCCCCCCGTGCGGGGATTCTCGGTCTCGACCCGCACGCCGACCTCCATCGAGGTGCGCCACACCGCGTTGACGCTGGCGTTGAAGGTGACGAGCTCGCCGACGTGCACGGAGAAGAGGAACGTCATGCGGTCCATGCCCGCGGTGACCACGCGCGGCGCGAGTGCTTATCGCCGCGATGCCGCGGCCTCGTCGTGGAACCTCCATGCGAGCGTGCGAGTGTGACGCCGCCGCGCACGTATCCCGCCGAGTTCGCGTCGGCAATGCCCATCCACTTCACGAGGGTCGCCCCCGAATCTCGCCTCGGTGAGGACTCCATTACGGTCGGCTAGGCTAACCGCTCCCGTCCCTGTCCCGAAGGAGTGCGCGATGGCCGGACTGTCCGGGCGAATCTCCACCACGTTCAAGGCCAAGATCTCCAAGCTGCTCGACAAGCACGAGGATCCCTCGGAGACCCTCGAGTACTCCTACCAGAAGCAGACCGAGCTACTCCAGAACGTGAAGAAGGGACTGGCCGACGTCGTCACGTCGAAGAAGCGCCTGCAGCTCCAGTCCCAGAAGATGGAGCAGCAGGTGGTCAAGCTCGACACCCAGGCGCGCCAGGCGCTCGCGGCGGGCAAGGAGGACCTCGCGCGGACCGCGCTCGAGCGCAAGACCGCGGTGCAGGCCGAGCTGCAGGGACTCGACGGCCAGATCGCCGAGCTCGAGACCCAGCAGCAGCAGATGACCGACTCCGAGGCCAAGCTGCGGGCCAAGATCGAGGCCTTCCGCTCCAAGAAGGAGGTCATCAAGGCCCAGTACTCCGCCGCCGAGGCCCAGGTCCGGATCTCCGACGCCGCCGGCGGCGTGGGGGAGGAGATGGCCGACGTGGGCCTGGCCATGCAGCGCGCGCTCGACAAGACGGAGAACATGCGCGCTCGTGCCCAGGCGGTCGACGAGCTCGAGAAGGCCGGGACCTTCGACGACCTCTCCCAGCTCGGCTCGGGACAGGATGACATCGACCGGCAGCTCAGCCAGATCTCGAGCGGAAGCCAGGTCGACTCCGAGCTCGAGAAGATGAAGGCGGAGCTCGGGCCGGGCGGCGGCCAGCCGGCGCCCGAGCTCGGCGCCGGCGGGCCGGCTCCGACCGAGGCCCCTCGGGAGCGAGGCGCGTGATCGTCCGCATCGCCACCGAGGGCCAGTTCGAGCTCTCGGCCGAGTGCGCCGAGAGGCTGAACGGGCTCGACAACGAGGCCGTCCGCGCGGTGGAGGCCAACGACGACCTCGGGTTCAAGGACCGCTTCCGGCAGATGCTCGACCTCGTGCGCGCCGAGGGCACGCCGGTGGGCGGAGACGACCTCGTGGAGTCCGAGGTGATCATCCCGCCACCCGACACGACGCTCGAGGAGGCCCGGGCGGACTTCAGCGGCGAGGGCCTGATCCCCGGCTAGGCCCCGGGACTCACTCGACTCAGATCGGCGCGCCCCAGAGCGGGAACCAGCGCTCGAGCTCGGCCTCGACCGGCAGCTCGGCGCCGACCTGGGCCTTGACGCGCAGCTCGCGCTCGGTGTCGCGCCGTTGCTCGCCGCCGCTCGGGACGAAGGGGTAGAACGCCCCGCGCTTGTAGTTGTAGATCCAGTAGAGGGGGCGCCGGCGGTCGTCCTCGAAGGAGAAGACGGCGCACAGGATGCGATCGCCGTAGCCGCCGGACTGCAGCGCGTCGCTCACCGCGTTGACCCCCACCACGAGGTCGTCGAACTCGGAGTCGGCGAGGACCATCCAGCGGTAGCCGTAGTCGTCGTCGCGGGTCTCCACCGTCGTGCCGGCATCCGAGCCGGTGCCGCGCACGACCTCCTCCATGTCCCGCGCGATCCCCTCGAAGTCCGCGGTGGCCAGCGGCTGGAAGACGATGCCGGCGCGGCCGCGCGAGCGGATCCCGAGCTGCTCGGTGAAGGTCACGTAGGCGGTGGAGAGGGCGAAGAGCCGGTCGGGCGCGGGCCCTTTGAGCTTGCGCTTGCCGGTGAGGACGTCGAACAGGCCCACGCTAGGCGGGAACGCCCTGGAGCTGTGACTCGAGTCGCTGGAGGGCGGCGAGGCGCTGCTCGAGCGGCGGGTGGGTCGAGAAGAGGTTGGCCAGCGAGCTCTTGGCCCCCGCGGGGAAGATGTAGAACGCCTTGAGCTCGCTCGCCGCGCGCAGGTCCTGCTGCGGGATCCTCTCCATGCCCCCGCTGATCTTCACCAGCGCCGAGGCCAGGGCGCTCGGGCGCCCGGTGATGATCGCCGAGCCCCGGTCGGCGGCGAACTCGCGGTAGCGCGAGAGGGCCTGCATGAGCATGAAGGAGACCGCGTAGACCGCCGCGGAGACGAGGACGAGCACGAGAACCCCCGGCCCGTCGTCGTTGTCGTCCCCGTAGCCGCCGTACCCGCCGCCGAAGAAGAACCCGAACTGCACGATGTAGGAGGCCACCGTGGCGAAGAAGGAGGCGACGGTCATCACCATCACGTCGCGGTTCTGCACGTGCGTGAGCTCGTGGGCCATGACTCCCTCGAGCTCACCGGGAGAGAGGAGATCCATGATCCCGGTCGTCGCGCACACCGTCGCGCTCTTGGGGGAGCGGCCGATCGCGAAGGCGTTGGGCATCTCCGTGTCGGCCACCGCGATCTTCGGCTTGGGGAGGTCGGCCTGGACGCACAGGCGTTCGACCAGCGCGTGAAGCTGCGGCGCCTGGGCGGGGCTGACCTCGCGCGCGCCCATCGTGCGCAGGGCGAGCTTGTCGGAGGCGAAGATCTGGAAGAGGAACATGCCCCCCGCGATGAGCGCCACCGTCACGCCGCTCACGCCCGAGCCGAGCAGGGCGGCGACGAGGACGGCGTAGACGAGCCCGAGGAGGAACATCGTCAGGGTCATCCGAACCTGGAGTCCGGTGTCGCGGCCGAAGGAGGTGGGTCTGGGCGACATGACTACATGGTCGCAGACCGCGTGAGTCGAATCTAAAGAACGGTCTCACCACGTCGCGCTGTCCGACCGGCACACCAACGATGTGCCAGATGAGAAGCGTCCGGAAGGCCATCCGGGGCGCCGCGGCGGCTCGACGCATGCGCAACTCCACGGACAGGCGATGGGAGACGCTCGTTAAGGCCGGCCCCAGCTCAGGCGCGTGGTGGCCTCGCGGTCGGGTCCGAAGACGCCGTCGAGAAGGGCGGCGGGCACGTCGGCTCCGGACTCCCGCTCGAGCTGGCGCTCGACCTCGCCGCGCGAGGCGCCGCCGACCGCCATCTCGATCGCCATCAGGCGCGCGGCGTCGGGCTCGAGGCGCCGCTCGCCGGCTTGCGCCGGCTGTGGCTCCGGCTCGAAGCGAGGAGCGGGGACGGGCCCGGGTGCCCTGTCGTGCTCGGAACGCGCCCCCTGGGTCGAGCTGAAGTAGCGGCGTGGGGGCTCGGGTTCGGTGGGGGGTTGGGGGTAGGCCTCCTCGCGCCAGGGCGCCTCGGGGGGCGAGGGAGGCGCGGCGTCCGCGCGCAGCGCTCCCGCGAGGGCGTCGACGGAGCGGGCGAGCGCCCCGACGTCGCGCTGGGCGGCGGCGCTCAGCTCCTCGAGTCGGTGCGCGCGGGCCACGGCCTGCTCCTCAGCGCGGCGCCGGGCGGCGGCGACGTAGTCGCGCGCCTCCTGCTCAGCCGCGCGGCGGTGCTCGGCGATGTCGCCGCGTGCCGCCTCGGCCTCCCGCTCGGCCGCCATCACGATGTCGGCCACGCGGTCGGCGATGCTCTCGTACCGCCCGGTGCGGGGCTCGCGCTGCGAGTTGAGGTCGGCTCCCCGGTCCATGGTGTGCCTCCTCCTCAAGGACGACGTGGGTGCCGCGCGAGTGTACACCCGCGACATACAGGTTTTCGGGCGCCCTGCGTCCGAGCCGCCCCGGCGGGCGAGTAGCCTCCGCGGCGCAGTGCTGTCCTCCATCGACATCTTCGGTCTCTCGCTGCAGACCTTCGGGATCTTCTTCGCGCTGAACTTCGCGGCCTGGGGGGCGCTCGCCGCACGGCGGCTGCGCGAGCTCGGGCGGCCGGCGGACTGGGCCTACGAGATGGTCTTCGTCGCGCTCGTCGGCGGCCTCGTCGGCGCCCGGCTCTATTACGTGGTCCAGAACTACGGCGAGGTGAAGGACGACCTGCTCGGACATCTCTTCTCCGGCTCGGGGCTCGTCTGGTACGGCGGCCTGCTCGGCGGCGCCCTGGCCATGGTGGTGTGGGCGCGTCGGCGCCGCTTCCTCGGCCTGGCCCTGGTCGATCTCGCCGGTCCGGGTCTCGCCCTGGGCTACGCGGTCGGCCGCATCGGCTGCCAGGTCTCCGGAGACGGCGACTACGGCAAGCCCTCCCACCTGCCGTGGGCCATGGGCTATCCACACGGGACGCTCCCCACTCCTCCCGGAGTGCGCGTGCAGCCCACGCCGATCTACGAGACGCTCGTCATGGGGCTCGTGGCCTGGGGGCTCTGGCGTTTGCGCGACCGCGTGCGGCCCGGAGTCCTCTTCTCCCTGTACCTCCTCCTCGCCGGGACCGAGCGCCTGCTCGTGGAGTTCGTGCGGCGCAACGCCCAGGTGCTCGCGGGCCTGACCGGCCCGCAGCTCGAGAGCATCGCCTCCATGGTGCTCGGCGCGGCGGGGCTCGTCCTCATCGCCCGGCGTGGTGGCATGCGCCGCGCCGCGCCCTCCACCGCCTGAGCGCCCGCGCCCCACGGCACCCGGGCGCTCAGAGCGCCGACCTACGCCGCGGCGGCGGCGCGGAACGCCCGCGAGACGAAGCGCAGGGCGAGTCCCTGCATCTCCGAGTCGTGCTGGACGGAGCGGTGGTGGCCGCCCGGGAGGATGACGAGCTTGCGCTCGGCGGCGGCTCGAGCGCGCTCGTGGAGCTCGCGCGAGTGCTCGGCGGGTATCCGCTCGTCCCCGTGCGCGTGGAGGAGGAGCAGGTGCCCGCGCACCTCCTCCACCGCCTCGCCGAGGTCGTGGGCGGCGAGGAACTCCTCGAGCGCCGGGACGTCGGCGCGGAAGCGGAGGCGGGCCTCACCCTCGGAGCGCAGCGCGCGGCGCAGGTGCTCCGAGCCCGCCGGGCAGATCGCCACCACGGCCGCGGCGGCGAGCGGCTCGGCCGCGAGCAGCGCCAGGTAGCCGCCCATGCTCGAGCCCCGCAGCGCCAACGGACGCACGCCGAGCAGATCGGCCATCGCGCCGATGTCGCCCAGCGCGCCCCCGCCCAGCGCGCCGTCGCTCGCGCCGTGCCCGCGCGCGTCGAAGCAGAGGGCGGCGTAGCCCGCGGTGCGGCACGACCGGGCGAAGTCGTGGTGGCTCTCCTTGCAGGAGCCCGCGCCGTGCAGGACGAGCACTCCGCCCGCGGGCTCGCGTCGGGGCAGCCAGCGCGAGAAGGCGAGGCCCTGGTGGACGCCGATCTCGGCGGGCGGGTCGGGAGTCGGGTGGCGCACGGCGCGAGGGAGTATCGCGCCGGGGCGGCATAATCGCTCCCCGTGACCGCCACCTCCGCCACCCTCTCCCACGCCTATCCGGCCGGCTCCCACGGGGACGAGCAGGGGCACCTCGTGATCGGAGGCTGCGACGCCGTCGAGCTCGCGCGGCAGTTCGGCACCCCGGCCTACGTGGTGGCCGAGGACGACCTGCGCGCGCGAGCGCGCGCGTTCCGCGACGCGCTGCGGGCGCGCCACCACGGCGCAAGCGACGTGCTCTTCGCCACCAAGGCGTTCCCGTGCACGGCGGTGGCGCGCGTGCTCGCCGAGGAGGACCTGGCCTGCGACGTCGCCTCGGGCGGTGAGCTGCACCTCGCGTTGCGCGGCGGCTTCGACCCCGAGCGGATCTACCTCCACGGCAACGCGAAGTCCGAGGAGGAGCTCTCCTACGCGCTGCAGGTGGGCGTGGGACACGTCGTGCTCGACGGCGAGGACGACCTCGAGCGCCTCGAGCGCCTCGTCGCTGCGCGCGGGGAAGGGCGCCAGCGCGTTCTCATCCGGGTCACCCCCGGCGTGGCGGGAGCGACGCACCTTTCGATCTCCACCGGTCAGGCGGACTCGAAGTTCGGCTTCGGGCTGGACGACGCGCGCGAGGCCATCGCGCGCCTGCGCGGCTCCGAGGCACTCGAGCTCGTCGGCCTGCACGTGCACATCGGCTCCCAGCTCTTCGCCCTCGAGCCGTTTCGGGCGGCGGTCGAGGCGATCGCCGCGCTCGGCGACTTCCCCCTCTACGACCTTGGAGGCGGCCTCGCCGCGGCCTACACCGCCGAGGAGCACCCTCCGGCGATCGAGGACTACGTGGAGGCGATGGTGAGCGCGGCCCACGAGCTCCTCGGCGCGGAGAAGACGATCCTGATCGAGCCCGGCCGCGCACTCGTGGCCAACTCGGGGGTCACGCTCTACACCGTCCAGACCGTCAAGCGGAACGTCTCGACGTGGGTCGGGGTGGACGGCGGGATGTCCGACAACCTGCGTCCCATGCTCTACGGCTCGGTCTACGAGGCGCGGATCGCGAGCCGGAGGCCCCGCGCGGAGCCGGAGCCCTGCCGCCTGGCCGGCAAGCACTGCGAGTCGGGCGACGTGATCGTCCGCGAGGCGCTCCTGGACGACCCGGCGCCCGGAGACCTGATCGTCACCCCGGCCACCGGCGCCTACGGCCACGCGCTGGCCAACACCTACAACGGCGTTCCGCGCCCGCCGGTGATCTTCTGCGCGGAGGGCGAGGCGCGGGTCGTCGTGCGGCGCGAGACCTACGAGGACCTCACCGCCCGTGACGTCGTTTAGGGTCGGGCTCCTCGGCCGCGGCACGGTCGGAGGGGCGTTCGCGACGCTGCTTCGGGAGCGCGCCGCGCGCGTGGAGCACCTCACGGGCCTCCGGCCCGAGCTCACCGGCGTGCTCAGGCGCTCCTCCGGGGACTTCGACGAGATCCTCGAAGGCTGCGATCTCGTGGTCGAGCTGATCGGCGGCCTCGAGCCCGCGCGGGAGTACGCCCTGCGGGCGATGTCCGCCGGGCGCCACGTGGTCACCGCGAACAAGCAGCTCCTCTCCCAGCACGGCGAGGAGCTGTGGGCGGCGGCGCGCGAGCACGGGGTGCAGCTTCGCTTCGAGGCGGCGGTGGCCGGCGTCGTGCCGGTGATCCGCGTGCTGCAGGAGTCCCTCGCCGCCGGAGACGTCGAGCGCCTGCACGGCATCGTCAACGGGACCACGAACTTCATCCTCAGCGAGATGGAGCGCACCGGCGCCTCCTACGCCGAGGCGCTGGCCGAGGCGCAGGAGCTCGGCTACGCCGAGGCGGACCCCAGCGACGACGTCAGCGGCCGGGACGCGGCGGCGAAGATGGCGATCCTCGCCCGCCTCGCGTTCGACACGCCGGTGCACCTCGATCAGGTCCGCTACGAGGGGATCGAGCGCATCACCGCCGACGACCTCGAGTACGCCCGCGAGCTCGGCCTCGGGCTCAAGCTCATCGGCAGCGCCGAGCGCCTGGAGGGCGGACTCTCGGTGCGCGTGCATCCGGCGTTCCTCTATCCGGGTCACCCACTGGCCTCGGTCGCCGGCCCCTTCAACGCGGTGACCGTCGAGTCGAGGACGATCACCGAGATCACCATGTCGGGCCCGGGGGCCGGCGGGCCGCAGACCGCGAGCGCGGTGCTCGGCGACGTGATCAGCGCGATGATCCCGCCCGCCTCGACGCCCGCGCCCTCCCGCGATCTGGCGATCGTGGAGGACGTCGAGTCGGCCTTCTACCTCCACCTCGAGGTGGCCGACGAGCCCGGCGTGCTCGCCCAGGTCGCCCAGGTGCTCGGCCTGCAGGGGATCTCGGTCAAGTCGGTGGTGCAGAGGGGCCTCGGAGACAACGCACGACTCGTCATGGTCGTGCACCCCGTGCTCGAGTCGCGCTTCTTCGCCGCCTGCGGGCTCATCGGCGGCCTTGACGTCGTCCGCGGGCGTCCGCGGGCGATCCGGGTGATCGAGGAGGAGTTCGTGTAGGCGCCTGGCGCCGTCAGCCGGCTCGGTGGCCGAGGTCCCCGGGGAGTCCGTCGAGCGCGTGCGGTCCCGGAGCCATCACCGGGTAGCCCGCCGTTCCCGCGGCCAGGGTCGGGAGGTCCCCACGCGTCAGGTCGGGCAGCGCGACGCGCGCGACGATCACGAGCGCGGGGCGCTGCCGGATTGAGTGGCGCACGGTGAGAGCCGCCCCCCTCTGGCATCCTCTCGCCGCATGCCGGGGCTGATCGAGCGCTACCGCGAGCGCCTGCCCTTCGCGGCCGAGGATCCCCTGGTCTCCCTCGAGGAGGGCTCCACGCCGCTCGTGCTCGCCCCTCGCCTCTCCGAGCGGGCCGGCGCCGAGGTGTGGCTCAAGCTCGAGGGCGCCAACCCCACCGGGTCGTTCAAGGATCGCGGGATGACGTGCGCGGTCTCCGCCGCCGTGCGCGAGGGCGCCGAGGCGGTCATCTGCGCCTCGACCGGCAACACCGCGGCGAGCGCGGCCGCCTATGCGGCCCGGGCGGGCCTGCGCGGCGCGGTCATCGTGCCGGAGGGCAAGATCGCCACGGGCAAGCTCGCCCAGGCGCTCATGCACGGCGCCCGGGTCGTCGCGCTGCGCGGCAACTTCGACGCCGCGCTCGCGCTCGTGCGGGCCCTCGTGCGCGCGCATCCGATCGCCCTGGTCAACTCGGTCAACGCGTTCCGGCTCGAGGGCCAGAAGACCGCCGCCTTCGAGATCGCCGAGGAGCTCGGCGAGATCGACGCCCTCTGCATCCCCGTCGGGAACGCCGGGAACGTCACCGCCTACTGGAAGGGCTTTGAGGAGCTCGGCGTGCGCCCGCGGATGCTCGGCTTCCAGGCCGAGGGGGCGGCGCCGCTCGTGCACGGGGCGCCGGTGCCCGAGCCCGAGACGGTGGCCAGCGCCATCCGGATCGGCAATCCCGCCCGCTGGGAGGAGGCCATGAACGCCATGAGCGCCTCACGCGGCGCCGTGCGCGCGGTGAGCGACGCGCAGATCCTCGACGCCTACCGGTTCCTGGCCGCGCAGGAGGGAGTCTTCTGCGAGCCGGCGTCGGCGGCGAGCGTCGCCGGGCTGCTCGCCCACGGCGCCGGCGAGGCCGAGCGGGTGGTCTGCGTGCTCACCGGCCACGGGCTCAAGGACCCGCAGACCGCGCTCGACCAGGCCGGCGGAGTCATACCCTGCGAGCCCGACCTCGCCGCGGTCGAGCACGCCGTGCTCTCGTGAGGGCCTGATCGGGATGGACCGCCGTCGCCTCGTCCGCGTCCCCGCCTCCTCGGCCAACCTCGGCCCCGGGTTCGACGCGCTGGCCGCCGCGCTGCAGCTGCACCTCGAGCTCGAGGTGATCGAGACCGGCGCCTTCTCCGTGGAGACCGACCTCGACGTGCCGCGTGACGCCGCGAACCTCTGCGTGCGCGCCTTCGCGCGCCTGCACCCGCCCGAGAACTTCACCTTCCGGATCTCCTCCCAGATCCCGCTGGCCGGCGGCCTGGGCTCGAGCGCGGCGGCGGCGGTGGCGGGGCTCATGGCCGCCGACCACCTCTTCGAGCTCGACGCCGACCTCTTCGCGCTCGCGACGGAGCTCGAGGGCCATCCCGACAACGTCGGGGCCGCGCTGTACGGCGGCTTCGTGGTGTGCGCCGACGGGCGGGTCGCGCGCTTCGACCCGCCGACCGGCCTCGAGGGCATACTCGTCGTGCCCGGCGCCGCGGTGCGCACCGAGGAGGCCAGAGCGGCGCTGCCGCCGGCCGTGCCGCTCGCCGACGCGGTCTTCAACATCGGCCACGCGTCGCTGCTCATGCTCGGCCTGGTCCAGGGCGACTGGGACCTCGTGGCCCGCGGCCTCCACGACCGCCTGCACCAGGAGCGCCGGGCGCACCTCTTCCCGCAGTCGATGCAGATCCTGCGCCGGGCGCGTGAGCTCGGGGCGCTCGGCGCCACCATCTCCGGTGCGGGTCCGACCGTGCTCGTCTGGTCGCACTACGAGCAGACGGGCGGCATCCGCGACGCCGTGCAACGCGAGGCCCGCGGGTGGGCGGCGGTCATGCGCGTGCCCTTCGAGCCCCAGGGCGCCGACGTGCGGGCGTTGTAGCCGGGCTTAGGCCCGCGCCGCGCCGCTGCGCAGCGAGTCGAGATCCTTGCGCGCCTCGTCCAACCCCAGGCGCGCGAGCAGCTCGGCGGCCACCTCGAGGTAGTCCTCGCCGAGATCGGGCCGGTGGTCGAGGATGGAGATCCCGCGCTCGGCGGACTCGGCATAGGCGATCGAGGAGCGGATCGTCGTGTCGAAGAGCCTCTCCCCGAAGTGCTCCTGCAGGGAGCGGAACGCCTCACGGGAGTGGATCGTGCGCATGTCGGCGATGTTCAGCACGACGCCGAGCCACTCGAGGTCGGGGTTCAGCCCGTCGCGGGCGAGCTCGATGACCTCGAGCGCCTGCTCGACCCCCTGCATCGCGAAGTACTGCGCCTCGGCCGAGAGCAGGGCAAAGTCGGCGGCGACCAGCGCGTTGACGGTGAGCAGGCCGAGCGCGGGCGGGCAGTCCACGAACACCACGTCGTAGGAGCGGCGGACGTCCTTGAGCGCGCGGCGGAGCGTAAGCTCTCGGCCCATCTTGCCGCCGAGCACGAGCTCCGCCTCGGCGAGCCCGAGGTTCGCGGGGATGAGGTCATCGTGCACCGCCTCGGCGGCGCGGGCCCGCCCGGTGAGGACCTCGGCCACGGTGGGGGCGACCTCCGGGTCGGCGTCGAAGTAGTCCGAGAGGTTGCCCTGAGGATCGAGGTCGACGGCGAGTGTCTTCAGCCCCACGCGGCGAAAGACGTCGGTGAGCGTGCGCACCGTCGTCGTCTTGCCCGTGCCGCCCTTTTGGGAGAGAACCGCGATGGTGATCGCCATGGGCCGCGGATCATAGAGCGGCGGGCCGACGCCGCCCGGGGCTCAGGCGGGCTCGGCGAAGGCGTGCGGCTGCTCCCGCATGCCGGAGATCACCGGGACGTCGAGGAAGTGCAGGCGATGGCGGCCGACCAGCAGCTCGTCGCCGTCGCTCAGCTCTCCCCACTCGAGCCGCTCGCCGTTGACGAAGACGCCGTTGAGGCTGCGGTCGTCGAGCACCCGCACTCCGTCGGGGCGACGGACGATGAGCGCGTGGCGCCGGGAGACCGTGGGATCGTCGAAGCGGATATCGGCGGCCAGGGAGCGCCCGATGCGGGTCCACTCGCGGGTGAGGGCGACCACCCTGGGCCCCTCCCCGTCCTCGTAGGCCAGGTACTGCCCCGGCCCGTCGAAGGCCTCCCTGACCTCGAGGAGCCAGGGATCCCGGACCACCGAGGCCGCGGGCTCGGCGGTGTGGTCGACCGTGGCGAACAGCGACGCACGGGTGAACTCCTCGCCGCCGCACCCCGGGCAGGTGGGCAGCGGGTCGGCGGGCGCGAGCGAGATCGCGTAGTCGCAGCGGGTGCAGCGGAACGACCCGATGCCCGCGAGCGTTCCGGACGAGAGCGAGTTCATGTGGTCTCCTACCTCCCTGCGTACCGGCCGGCTGGCCGTGTACGTGACCATGGTAACGAGTAGCGCGCGAACTGGCGAGCTCCTCGCGTGGGAAAGCCGCAATACCCGCGAGAAGCTAGTGCCAAACCGCCCTTGTGCCGATGAAGCGACCATGCGCTCGCGCAGGAGTCAGGCGATCCTCGGCGAAGATCGAGCGATGCCACCCTCCGCTCCCGATCTCGAGCGCGAGCTCCTGCGCCGCGGCGTCGGTGCGCTCGTGGCCCACCGCGATGCGTGCCACTTGTGCCGCCGCACTCCGCTGGTTGGCGAGCTCGTGCACGTCTATCCGGGCGAGAAGCTCGTCTGCGTGCTGTGCCGGCCCGGCGAAGGGGAGGAGCCGCTGCGCTCCGAGATCGTGCGCTCGAGCGTGTTCGGGCACGCCGTGCGCCTGCGCGCCGCCTAAGCGCACGAGCCTCGATCGGCCGATCACGCGCGGTAGGCTCCCGCGCGCCGTGGACCCGGTCACCGTCTCCACCACCGTCGCGCGCCCTCGCGAGGAGGTCTTCGAGTACCTCGCGGACCTCGCGAACCACCCCGAGTTCACCGACCACTTCCTCAAGGAGTGGCACCTGACGCGCGAGGACTCCTACGGCCGCGGTGCCGGGGCCCGGTTCCGCGTCGACGCCCCCGGCAATCGGTTCGGATGGCGCGACGTCACCTTCGTCGAGGTCGAGCCGCCCTACCGGATCGTCGAGAAGGGGCGCGGCGGCAAGTTCAACCGGGTGCGCGCCCTCACCGTCTACACGCTCTCGCCCTCGGCCGGCAACGCGACGAAGGTCGAGCTCACGGTGGAGACCCAGCCCGTGCTGCTCTCCGACCGGCTGCTCGAGCTCCGGGGGGGAAGCAGGTGGTGGAAGCGCAAGAACCGCAAGGCGCTCAGGCGGCTGCGCTCCATCCTCGAGGAGGGCCGCGAGCGCGGCCGGCGCGCCACCGTCGCGGCCCGCTGACCGGCGGAGCCGACGGTATGCTGCCCCCTCCGTGAAGGTTCGCCCCCGCACCCTCCTGCTCACGGCCCTCGCGCTCGCCGTAGCCCTCTCGGGCTGCGCGGAGCGCGGCCCGGTCAGCGACGCGGGGACGGAGGGCAGCTATCTCGCGGCCGGCCCGCTCACCTATCAGGTGCAGGTCTCGCGCGAGCTCAACGCGGGCGACGTGGAGGACCGCGCCTACCTCTCCAACCTCGGCCCCGGCGTCACTCCCCCCGGCCCCGGGGAGGAGTGGTTCGGCGTCTGGCTCCAGGTCAAGAACGAGAGCTCGACCACCGCCCGCTCGACGAGCAACATCCGCATCGTCGACACGCAGGGAACCATGTACGAGCCGATCCCGATTCCGGCCTCCAACCCCTTTGCCTACGAGGCCGAGACGCTCGCTCCGGGAGCCTTCCAGCCGACCTCGAACTCGCCGGCGGCCTCGGGCCCCGTCCAGGGCTCGCTCGTGCTCTTCAGGATCAAGACCTCGGCCTATCAGGACCGTCCGCTCACGCTGCAGCTCCTGAGCGCGGAGGCGCCGGAGAAGGTTCAGGCGAGCGTGAAGCTCGACCTGTAGAGCTGCGTCACGCTCAGCGCATAAGTGCTAGACAGGGTGGCTCCGCCCCCCTCCGAGCCTGGAGCAGTTCCTTGCGTCGAGTCCTATCGGTCCTGTTGGCCGTCACCGCCGTGCTCGCGGTCTGTCCGGCCGTCGTGCTCGCCCGCTCCGACATCGCCCGGAACATCCTGCCGCCGGGCCAGTTCGGCGGGGTGCCGACCACGACCCACTCGACCGACCAGATCCCGCTCTACGACGCGCTCACCCCACTGCGCGGCAACGTCTCGACGTCGGACATCTTCCGCCTCTACAAGCCGGAGGACTTCAAGCCCATCGGCGCGACGGTGCGCGAGGACACCGGGCGTCCGGGGCTGACGCTCCTGCGCGACCGCTTCGGCGTTCCGCACATCTACGGCCAGACGCGCGCGGACACCTGGTTCGGGGCCGGCTTCGTCGCGGCCGAGGATCGCGGGCTGCTCCTCAGGCTCGGTCGCAATCCGGCGCGCGCCGCGGTCGCCGACATCCCGGGCGTGAACGCGTTCGCGCTCGTCACCGGTGGGGGGGTCTACCTCCCGAGCAAGCAGGCCGAGGATCTCGTGACCTCCGAGCAGCAGAGGCTCGTCGAGGCCTACGGAGCCAAGGGGCAGCAGATGCTCTCCGACTTCGACGCCTACGCCGCCGGGGTCACCGCGGGGTTCCGGCACGCCGGCGACCCGCTCATCCAGCCGTGGGACCGCAACGACGTCATCGCCATCGATGCCTTCATCGGCTCGATCTTCGGCAACGGCGGCGGCACCGAGGCGCAGAACGCGGACTTCCTCGCCCGGCTCCAGGCTCGGCTGGGCCGCGCGCAGGGCACCGGCGCCTTCCAGGATCTCCTCGAGGCGAACGACCCCGAAACGCAGACCACCACGGCGCGCCGCTTTCCCTACGGCTCGGCGCGGGGAGGCGCGACGGCCGGCTCTCCGGCGATCGACGCCGGCTCGGAGCAGGCGGCGAAGAACATGCCGCTGTCGGGCGTGCCCTCGCAACCGGCGCCGCGGCTCATGTCGAACTTCCTCGTGGTGGGAGCCAAGCGGTCGGCCAACGGCGACCCCATGGCGGTCATGGGCCCGCAGCTCGGCTACTTCTATCCCGAGATCGTGTTCGAAGGCGATTTGCACGGCCCCGGGATCAACGCCCAGGGCACGCTCGTCCCCGGCGGCGGTCCCTACATCCTCATCGGGCGCACCAGGGACTACGCCTGGAGCCTCACCTCGGCGACCAACGACAACCGCGATGAGTTCCTCGAGCAGCTGTGCAACCCGGATGGCTCGGCGCCCACCCGCGACTCGGACCACTACCTCTACCGAGGCAGCTGTCGGGCGATGGAGACCTTCGACGCCGGCACGCTGAACGGCCTTCCGCAGCGCTTCCACCTCACCGTGCACGGCCCCGTCCAGAGCACCGTGACCGTCGGCGGCCGCCCCTACGCGGTGTCGCGTCAGCGCTCGACCTACCGCAGGGACTCGGTGAGCATCGCCGCCCTGCGCGACATGACGCTCGGCGCGGGGCGTACGGTCGACGGCTTCTACCGCGCCGCGAACGAGTTCGGCTTCACGTTCAACTGGGCCTACGCCTCGCACCGGCACGTCGCCTACTTCTCGGCCGGGCAGCTCCCGCGGCGCGCTCCGGGCCTGAACCGGATGCTGCCCACGCTCGGTACGGGCGCCTATGACTGGCGTGGGTCGCTGTCGCTCGCCGAGCACCCGCACGAGTCCGATCCGCCGAGCGGCCTCTTCCTCAACTGGAACAACAAGCCGGCGCCGGGCTGGATCGCCGGGGACGACCAGCACTCCTACGGGTCGGTTCACCGCGTCGAGCTGTTCGACCACTTCGGGCCCAGGGTCCGGCTGGCGGACGTCGTCTCGATCATGAACCGAGCGGGCACGGAGGATCTGCGGGGCACGCAGGCGTGGCCCGACGTCGCCGCGGTGCTGCGCACGGGGCCGGCGCCCGACGCCCGCACGGCCGAGGCGGTGCGCGTGGTCTCGGACTGGTCGCGGCGCGGAGCGAGTCGCCTCGACGCCGACCTCGACGGCAAGGTCGACGATCCGGGCGCCGCGATCATGGACCGCGCCTGGAATCGCTTGGCCGACGCGGTGATCGTGCCGCGGCTCGGTTCGGTGGCCGACGCGCTGGCGGCCATCAGCCCCCGGGACAGGCCAGCCAACCCGGGCGGCTCTTCCTTCGGCGCGGGCTGGTACGGCTACGTCGACAAGGACCTGCGCACGCTGCTCGGGCGCCGCGTGCAGGGAAGGTTCAGTCTCCGCTACTGCGGGCGCGGCTCGCTCGTCGCCTGCCGGGAGTCGCTCTACGCCGCCGTGCGAGCCGCCGCCGACGAGCTCGCCGCCCAGCAGGGGCCCGACCCGGGGGCGTGGCGCTCGGACGCCACCAAGGAACGGATCAAGTTCGCTCCGGGGCTCATCCCGGACACGATGCGGTGGACGAACCGCCCGACCTTTCAGCAGGTGCTCGAGTTCGTGAACCCGACGGGGGCGCGGCCGGCGCCGCGGCGCCCCAGCCGCTCTCCGCGCTTCACCGGCTGAGGCGGAGGCCGTCGCTCAGCGCCGCAGCCCCGCGAGCAGCAGCACCCGTGCCGCCGGAGCCGCGGTGGCGCCTCCGGCGCCGGCCTTGACGAGCAGGACGCCCACCGCGACACGCGGGCGGCCGGCGGGCGCGTAGGCCACGAACCAGGCGTCGGTGTTGCTCGCCGAGCTCGCGGTGGCGCCCGTCGACGGCCGGTTGGTGTCCTTCAGCTCGGCGGTGCCGGTCTTGCCCGCCACCGCCACACCGGGGATGGCGGCGGAGGTGCCGGTGCCCCGGGTGACCACCGCGCGCATGAGACGGCCGACCTGCTTGGCGGTGGCGGCTGCCGTGGCCTGGTCGAAGGCCGGCGCCGGACGCGCCTCCAGGGTCGCTCGCGGCCGCCGGCCGCCCTCGCCGATCGCGGCCGCGACCGTGGCCATCTGCAGGGCGGTGGCCTGCACGCGCCCCTGGCCGATCGCCGAGGAGCCCACCGCGAGGTCGTCGCCCAGGGAGCCGGGAGGGATCGTGCTCGTCGCCGCGCCGGGTATGTCCGCCGCGCGGTTGAAGCCGAACCGCTCGGCGCTGGCCACCAGCCGCCGGGCGCCCACCCGGGCCCCGAGCGGCGCGAACACCGAGTTGCAGGAGACGGCGAAGGCGTTGAGGAAGGTCCCCCCACACGACTCCCCGTTGGCGTTCTGCAACGTGTGTCCCTCGATCACCGCGCCCGTGCGGATCGGGAACGTCGTCCCCAGCCCCACCACGTGCGCTTCGAGCGCGGCGGTGGCGGTGATGATCTTGAAGGTGGACCCGGGTGGCTGCAGCCCGGAGTAGGCCACACCGGCGAGCGCGAGCACCTCCCCGGTGCGGGGATCGATGGCCGCAGCCCCGCCGAAGCGCCCGGCGAGCGAGGCGATGGCCGCACGCTCGAGTGCGGGGTCGATCGCGGTGCGCAGGGCGGGGGCGGCGTGGGGCCGGGCGCGGGTGAGCACGCGCGCTCCGGAGAGCAGCTCGCCTCCGGGCCGGCCCGCCAGGCGCGACTCGAAGACCCGCTCCAGGCCGGTGAGGCCCACCGGCGTCGACTCGGGGAAGCCGGCGGCCCGCCGCGCCGCCCGGGCCTCCGGGAGGGGGGGACCGAGCCGGCCCGCCACCTCGGCCGCCACCGGCCCCGGCGCCGTGGTGCTGCTGCCGCCCCGGGCCAGCGGGGTGCCGTCGCGCGCGAGCAGCGCCGCGCGGGGCGGCGCGGAGCGACGGGCCGAGAGCCGCTCGCCCGGCCGCAGACCGGGGAACAGGAGCTGCGGCCCCCAGGCGACGCGGTCCCCCTTCACGGGCACGCTCAGCGTGGAGCGCAGGACGCCGAACGCGCGGGTGCGCACCGTGACGGGAATCTGCACGGCGCCCCCACGGACGGCCACCGGGCGCCCCGGCGTGAGGGAGGCGAGCGTCGCGGTGGCCTCTGCGTCGCGGTAGGCCCGCGCGAAGTCAGCCGGCGGGATGCCCCGCGAGGCGGCGGGGGAGAGCAGCGCGTACATCGCGGGGTAGTCCCCGCGCGACCACGCCGTCGCGAAGCGCGCGGCGGCGCGCTTGGCTCCCTCGCCCGCTCCCGAGCCCGCGACGACCCCGAGCACGAAGGCGAGCGCCGCGGCGGCTCCCAGTCCGATCAGGAGCGCTCGCGCACGGCGCTCGCCCTCGGACGAGGCGCCACGAAACAGCCACGCGTTCGCCCTCCGGAGCCTGAGATCGAGCACGTTGGGGAGGGAGCCTAGAAGGTAGCCCGGCCGACCCACCTCCTGAGTAGGCTCCGCCGCCCGTGACCACCATCGACTGGGTCATCGTCGCCTTCGCCCTCCTGCTCGCCTTCTACGGCTACGGGCAGGGATTCATCGTCGGCGCGCTGTCCCTGGCCGGCTTCGCGCTCGGCGCCGTGCTCGGCACGCGGCTCGGCCCGGCGCTCGTGCCCGGCGGCTCGCACTCCCCCTACGCCCCGCTCTTCGGCCTGCTCGGCGCCCTGCTCGCGGGCGGCGTCCTGGCCACGGGCTTCGAGGGGTTCGGGGCCCGCGTGCGCCGGGGAGTGCGCCTGCCCGGGCTCGGGGTGGTGGACGGCGTGCTCGGCGCGGCGCTCACCGCCGCCGTCGCGCTCGGGATCGCCTGGATCGCCGGCGCGGTGCTGGCGCAGGCGCCCGGGGCGCGAACGGTGCGAGGCGACATCCAGCGCTCGCTCGTCCTGCGCCAGCTCAACACGCTCCTTCCCCCGTCGGGACCGATCCTCCACGCGCTCGCGCGCTTCGACCCGCTGCCGACGATCGCGGGCCCCGCGCCGGGCGTCGGCGCGCCACAGCCCGCGGTGGCGCGGGCGCCCGCGGTCCGGCGGGCGGCGGGCAGCGTGGTGCGGGTGCTCGGCACCGCTTGTGGCCTGGGCGTGGAGGGCTCGGGGTGGGTCGGGGGCAGCGGGCTCGTGGTGACGAACGCCCACGTGGTCGCTGGAGAGGAGGACACCACCGTCCAGGTCCGCGGAGTCGGCCCGCGCCTGGCCGCGCACGCCGTGGCCTTCGACTCCCGCAACGACCTCGCGGTCCTGCGGGTCGCGGCTCTGCCCGCGCCGGCGCTCACCATCGCGACCTCCCCGCCCGCCGGCACGAGCGCGGCCATCCTCGGCTTTCCCGGAAACGGGCCCTTCGACGTGCGCCCGGGGCGGATCGGCGCGCCTCGCACGGTGGTCACCGAGGACGCCTACGGCCAGGGACCGGTGCGGCGCGCCGTCACGCCCCTGCGCGGGCTCGTGCGCTCGGGCAACTCGGGAGGGCCGCTCGTGGACGCGCGTGGACGCGTGGTCTCCACCGTCTTCGCGGCGACGACCAGCCGCGGGCCGCACGCCGGCTTCGCGGTCCCCAACTCGGTCGCCACGCGGGTCCTAAGCGCCGCCGCGAGCGGGCGGACGGTCTCCACCGGTCCCTGCGCGGGATGAGCCCCGTGCCGGACCCGCGCCCGCCGTCGACGCTCGACGAGGAGCTGCTCGCCGCCGAGGACCGCACGATCCTCACCGAGCTCACCGACGCCGACCGCATCGAGCGCATGCGCGGGGAGCTCGAGACGGGCTTCGCGGCGCTGGAGGACCTGGGGCCGGCGGTCTCCGTTTACGGCTCCGCGCGCACGCTTCCCGGCGATCCCGACTACGCGCTGGCGCGCGAGACCTCGCGCCACCTCGGGGAGGCGGGGTTCGCGATCATCACCGGCGGCGGTCCGGGCACGATGGAGGCCGCCAACCGGGGGGCTCGCTCCGCCGGTGCGCGCTCGGTCGGATTGGCCATCGACCTGCCCCACGAGGAGTACCTGAACGACTGCGTCGACCTTCCGCTGCGGTTCCACTACTTCTTCGCGCGCAAGGTGATGTTCGTGCGCTACGCGAGCGCGTTCGTCGTCTTTCCCGGCGGCTTCGGCACGCTGGACGAGCTCTTCGAGGTGCTCACGCTCATCCAGACGGCGAAGATCCGGCACGCGCCGGTGGTCCTCGCCGGCGTGGAGTACTGGAGCGGGCTGCTGGACTGGATGCGCGCCCGGGTCGAGGCGGAGGGGAAGATCGGCCCCCGCGACCTCGATCTCGTGCGAGTGACCGACGATCCGAGCGACATCCTCGCGGCGGCCCGCGCGGGAGCCGCCGCTCGCGGGGCCGAGCTCGTCCCGAGGGGCTGAATCCGGCCTGCTCCGGGGCGCCCGAGCTCCGCGCTACCCTCGGCCGCCCATGGCCAAGACGCTCGTGATCGCCGAGAAGCCGTCCGTCGGGAGCGACTTCACGCGCGTTCTACCTGGACCGTTCGAGAAGCACGAGGGCTACCTCGAGGGCCCCGAGCACGTCATCACCTGGGCGGTCGGCCACCTCGTGCAGCTCGCCGATCCCGAGGAGTACGACGCGAAGTTCAAGAAGTGGCGCATGGCTGACCTGCCGATCGTCCCGGACTCCTTCCGACTCGTGGTCCGCGACGAGCGCTCCAAGAAGCAGATGAACGTCGTCAAGCGCCAGCTCGGGCGCGGCGACGTGGAGAAGGTCGTCAACGCCTGCGACGCGGGGCGCGAGGGTGAGCTCATCTTCGCCTACCTCTACGAGAAGGCGGGGGCCAAGAAGCCCGTCCAGCGCCTGTGGCTCTCCTCCATGACCTCCGCGGCGATCGAGGAGGCCTTCGGCCGGCTGCGCCCGGGCGCCGACCTCGCCTCGCTCGAGGCCGCCGCGCGCTCGCGCTCGGAGGCCGACTGGATCGTGGGCATGAACGCCACACGGGCGGCGACCATCCGACTGCGCTCCTCGTTCGACGGCGCGGTCTCGCTCGGGCGGGTGCAGACCCCGACCCTCGCGATCCTCGGCCGGCGCGAGGAGGAGATCCGCGCGTTCACCCCCGAGCCCTACTGGCTCGTGGACGCGTCGTTCGCGGCGTCCTCCGACCGCCGCTATGAGGGCCGCTACCACGCGAGGGCCCAGCCCCGCCTGGCCTCGGCCGAGGAGGCGGCGGCGATCGTCGCGGCCTGCCGCGAGCAGACGGGGCAGATAACCAAGCTCGAGAAGAGCCAGCGCAAGGAGCGCTCCCCGCTCCTCTACGACCTCACGAGCCTGCAGCGCGAGGCCAACTCGCGCTTCGGCTTCTCCGCGCGGCGCACGCTCGGCGCCGCCCAGCGCCTCTACGAGGAGCACAAGGCGCTCACCTACCCGCGCACGAACTCGCGCTTCCTGACCGGCGACATGATCGGCGAGATCAAGCCGACGGCGGCGCTCGTGGGCCGGCGCGCCGAGTACGCAAAGGCGGCCGCGTACGTGCGCTCCCTCGACCTCCTGCCCCTCGGGCGCGTGGTCAACGACGCGAAGGTCGAGGACCACCACGCGATCATCCCCACCAAGGCGCAGCACAACGTGGAGAAGATGGGCGACGACGACCGCCGGATCTACGACATGGTCGTCCGGCGGTTCCTGGCGATCTTCCATCCCGACGCGGTATTCGAGAACACCCGCGTGGAGACCACGGTGGGGTCGCACCTCTTCCGCACGCGCGGGAAGGTGATGCTGGTGCCGGGCTGGCGCGGCGTCTACGGCGAGGAGGCCGAATCCGAGCGCTCCGGCGAGGACGACGAGGGGCGCGAGCAGCAGCTCCCGCGGCTGGAGGAGGAGGAGAGGGTCGAGGTCACGGACGTCCGCTCCGAGGCCAAGGAGACCAAGCCGCCGCGGCGCTACTCCGAGGGCGCGCTGCTCGCCGCCATGGAGACCGCGGGCAAGCTCGTCGACGAGGAGGAGCTCCGCGAGGCCATGAAGGACTCGGGCATCGGGACCCCGGCCACGCGGGCGGCGATCATCGAGCGGCTGCTCCAGGTCGGCTACATCGAGCGCGACGGGCGCTCGCTCGTGGTCACCGAGAAGGGGCTGAACGTGGTGCGCCTGCTCGGCGAGCACCCGCTGACCTCTCCGGGCCTGACCGGGGACTGGGAGCACCGGCTGGGCAAGATCGAGGGCGGCGCGGAGTCGCGCCAGGCGTTCATGGCCGACATCGTCAAGTTTGCCGAGTCCACCGTCGGAGAGCTCGACGCGAAGCTCAAGGACGTGCGCATCCCGCGCGCCAACCTCGGTCCGTGCCCCGTCTGCGGGCACGACATCATGGAGAACCGCAAGGGCTACTCGTGCTGGTCGCGCGAGGATCCGGGGTGCGGCTTCGTGATCTGGAAGGGCAAGGCGGGCAAGCAGCTCGGCCTCCCGGTGGCCCGCGAGCTCATCGCCACGGGACGCACCGAGAAGCCGGTCACCGGGTTCAAGGGCCGCTCGGGGCGCTCGTTCCGCGCGCGCCTCGCCCTCCAGCAGAGCGAGGAGGGCAAGTGGCGCGTCGAGTTCGACGAGCCGTGGGCCAAGGAGGGCGCCAAGCCGCCCGAGGCCGAGGCGGAGGACGCCGCCGCCACCCCGGCCGAGCCCGCCGCCGCGGCGTAGAGCCCCCAGCCGAGCGCCCGGCGCGACGCGGTGTCCGCCGCGCGCGCAACCATGGCCGGTCCATGTCGCTCACGCTCGTCACCGGACCGGCCAACGCCGCCAAGGCCGGGCATGTGCTCGGCGCCTACCGGCGCGCGCTCGGGCGGGCACCGGTCCTCGTCGTGCCCACCGCGGCCGACGTGGCCCACTACACGCGGGAGCTCGCGGCCGAGGGCGCCGTGCTCGGCGGCCGGGTGACGTCGTTCGCGGGGCTCGTGCGGGAGATCGCCCGGCGGACCGGCTTACGGGAGCGGCGCCTCGGCGCGGTGCAGCGCGAGCGGGTGCTGGCCGGCGCGATCGCCGACGCCGGCCTCGAGGTGCTCGCCGCCTCCGCGGCCTCGCCCGGATTCGTGCGGGCCGCCGGCGAGCTGGTCGCCGAGCTCGAGCGGGCCTTCGTGACGCCGCAGCGCTTCGCGCAGGCGCTCGCGGCGTGGGGGGCGGCGCAGCCGGGCCGCGCCGCCTACGCGCGCGAGGTGGCCGCGATCTACCGCGGCTACGCCGCCGCCCTCGAGCGGCTCGGACGCGTCGATGACGACCTCTACGCCTGGCGGGCGCTCGACGCCCTGCGCGCCGCGCCCGGCGCGTGGGGCGCCTCGCCCGTCTTCCTCTACGGCTTCGACGACCTCGCGCTCGTGCAGCGCGACGCGGTGGAGAGCCTCGCGCGCGTCGCCGGCGCGGCGGTGACGGTCTCCCTGACCTACGAGGCGGGGCGTCAGACGTTCGCGGGCCGAGCGGGAACGCTCGAGGAGCTGCGGCCGCTCGCCGGCCGCATCGTGGCGCTCGACGCCGCTCCCGACTTCTACGCGCCCGCGGCCCGGCCCGCGCTGCACCACCTCGAGCGGGGGCTCTTCGAGCCCGGCGCCGAGCGCCGGGAGCCGGACGGCGCCGTCCGGCTGCTCGAGGCCGGAGGCGAGCGGGCCGAGATCGAGCTGCTCGGCGCGGAGGTCCTCGGCCTGCTCGGCGCGGGCGTCGCCCCGGAGGAGATCGCCGTCGTCTTCCGCTCCCCGGGCCGCTACGGCTCGCTCGTCGAGCAGGTCTTCGGCGCCTACGGCATCCCGGTGGCCCAGGACCGGCCGGTGCCGCTCGCGCACACCGCTCTCGGCGGGGGGCTGCTCGCGCTCGCGCGGGCGGCGCTCCTCCCGGGCGCGGCGGGTGCCGAACTGATCGCGTGGCTGCGCGCCCCCGGCGTGCTCGACGTGCCCGAGCTCGCCGACGAGCTCGAGGCGTCGGTCCGCCGGGCCGGGGCCTCGACCGCCGAGGAGGCGCGCGCGTGGTGGGAGGAGCGCCATCCCTCCTTTCCGCTCTCCGCGCTCGACCGGCTGCGCCGCGCCGCCGCCCGCGGGGAGCGGGCGCTCGTGGCGGCGCTGCGGGGCGAGGCGCGCCGGCTCTTCGAGCGGCCGCGGCGCCGCACGGGTCACGTCCTCGCGCCCGAGGAGCTGCCCGACGCCCGCGCCTTCACGGCGCTCTCGGGCGCCCTCGACGAGCTCGAGGAGCTCGCCTCCCCCGGTGAGCCCGCGACGCCGGCGCCCCTCCTCGACGCGCTCGCCCGGCTCGAGGTGCGCCTCGGCGACGGCGCCGCGCCGGGCGCCGTGCTGGTCGGCGACCCGCTCGGCATCCGCGCCCGGCGCTTCCGGGCGGTGCTCCTCGGCGGGCTCCAGGAGGTTGAGTTCCCGCGCCTGACGCGCTCCGACCCGTTCCTCGGGGAGGAGCGCAGGAGGGAGCTCGCCGAGGCCTCGGGGCTCGCTCTGCCGGGGGCGGCCGACCCTCTGTCCGAGGAGCGCTACCTGTTCTACGCCGCAGCCTCCCGCGCGGAGGAGCGCCTCGTCCTCTCCTACCGGGTCTCCGACGAGGAGGGCAACCCCGCGCTGCCGTCGTTCTTCGTGGAGGACGTCCGCCGGCTCTTCTCGGACGCGCTCGATGCGGGACGGGGCCGGCGGACCCTGGCCGAGGTCACCTGGCCCGAGGAGCACGCTCCCACGCCGGCCGAGCGTGAACGCGCCCGGGCGGCGGCCGCTCCCCGGTCGCGGCCGGCGACGATCGGCTCGCTGCACGAGCCCGCCGCGCTCGAGGCGCTGCGCCACCGAGAGGTGGTCTCGCCCGGAACCCTCGAGGCCTACGCGGCCTGCCCGGTGCGCTGGCTCGTGGAGAAGGAGCTCGAACCGGACGCCCTCGCGCCCGACCCCGAGCCGATGCGGCGCGGCTCGCTCGCCCACCGCGCGCTCGAGCAGACCTTCGCGCACCTGCGCGACGAGCACGGCACGGCGCGCCTCTCGGAGGCCGGTCTGCCCGAGGCCCGTCGCGTGCTCGTCGAGGCGCTGGCCGCCGCGCGGGAGGAGCTGGCCACCGCGCCGCCCAGCGCGGCCGAGGACGCGGCGGCGCGCGGGCTGGCGGCCGACCTCGAGCGCTACCTCGCGCATGTTGCCCGGGCGGGGGAGTCCGGCCTCGAGCCGCGTCACCTCGAGCTGCGCTTCGGCATGGACGACGGCGGCGCGCCCGCGCTCGCGCTCGACGAGGGAAGGGTGATGGTGCGGGGCGTGATCGACCGCGTGGACGTCGATGCGGCCGCGGGCACGGCCTTCGTGCACGACTACAAGTCCGGCCGCGAGCGGCGCGAGTGGTACGGGGCGAACTGGGCGGAGGAGCGCCAGCTCCAGGTCGCGCTCTACCTGCTCCTCGTGCGCGACCGGCTCGAGCTCGAGCCGGTGGGCGGGGTCTACCAGCCGCTGCGCGGCCAGGACCTGCGCGGTCGCGGCGTAGTGGACGCGCAGATGGGAGCGCACGGCGCCCACCACCCCAAGGACGAGCGCTCGCGGGAGGAGCTCGCCGCGGTGCTCGCCGACGCCGAGGCGCGCGCCACCGCGCTCGCGCGCCGGCTGCGCGCCGGGGAGCTGACCCCCACCCCGGCCACCTGCCGCCGGGGCGGGGGCTGCGCCTACCCGGGGATCTGCCGGGGAGCAGGGACGTGAGCGGGGGCCGCCCCGCTCTGAGCGACGAGCAGCGCGCGGCCGTCGAGCGGCGCGAGGGTGATCTCCTGCTCGCCGCGGGAGCGGGCAGCGGCAAGACCACGGTGATGGTCGAGCGGTTCGTGGCCGCGGTGCGCGAGGACGGGGTCGAGGTCGGGCGCCTGCTGGCCATCACCTTCACCGAGAAGGCGGCCGCCGAGCTGCAGGCGCGCATCCGCCGCCGCTTCCTCGAGCTCGGAGAGGACGAGCACGCGCGCGAGACCGAGGGCGGCGCGATCTCGACGATCCACGGCTTCTGCGCCGGGCTCCTGCGCTCGCACCCCCTGCTCGTGGGGATCGACCCTCGCTTCTCCGTGCTCGAGGCGACCCAGGCCGATCGGCTCGAGCGCTCGGCCTTCGCCGGGGCACTCGAGGACTTCCTGGACGCCGGCGGCTCCGCCGCGCTCGATCTCGTCGCGGCCTACGGCGCCGAGCGCCTGCGTGCGGCGATGCTCGACGTCCACGCGCAGCTGCGCAGCCGCGGCGAGGCGCTGGAGCTCCCGCCGCTCCCGCCGCGGCCGCCCGAGGCCCTCGGCGCCCTCGTCGAGGAGCTCGAGGCGGCCGCCGGGGAGCTCGGCGCGGAGCTCAGAGGAGCCAAGCCGGGGGCCACCGTCACCCGGGCGCTCGCCGCGCTCGAGGCGGGCACGCGGTGCCTGCCGGAGGCGAGCCGGCTCGACGAGCCGCCCTTCCCGAGCGTCCTGGACGAGCTCGCGCTGCCCAAGGGCAACGGCCACGCGCTCGCCTCGGCGGCATGCGAGCGCTACCGCAGCGCCCACGCCGCGCTGGGGCGAGCCTGGCGCGACCACCACGCCGCGGCGGCCTACGCCCGGATGGGAGACCTGCTCCGGCGCCACACCGCGCGCTACGCCGCGCTCAAGGCCGAGCGCTCCGCGCTCGACTTCGCCGACCTCGAGCTCGGCGCCTTCGAGCTGCTCTCCGCGCATCCCGAGCTGCGTGAGCGCGTCGCGGACCGCTTCGCGCAGATCATGGTCGACGAGTTCCAGGACACGAACGCCCTCCAGCTCCGGCTGCTCGGCCTTCTCGCGCGGGAGAACCTCTTCACGGTCGGCGACGAGCTGCAGTCGATCTACGGGTTCCGTCACGCCGAGGTCGAGCTCTTCCGCGCCCGGCGGGCCGCGCTCGCCCCCGGCGGGCTCACGGGGACCCTGACGCGGAGCTACCGCGGCCGCGCGGAGCTCCTCGACGCGCTGAACGCCGCGTTCGCCCCGGTCTTCGGCTCGAGCTTCACGCCGCTGCGCGTGGGCCGGGAGCGCGAGCCGGCCGACCCGCCGGCCTCGTCCCCGCGGGTCGAGCTGCTCGTCACCGATTGCGGAGCCGACTGGAGCGGTGTGGAGCTCCTCCCGCCCGGTCTGCCGCCCGCCGCCCAGCCCTGGCGGCTCGCCGAGGCGCGGCTCCTCGCCCAGCGCGTGCGCGAGCTCATCGACGCCGGGCACGCCGCCGCCGACGTCGTCGTCCTCCTCCGCGCCACGGGCGACCTCGGCCTCTACGAACGGGCGCTCGAGGACCAGGGCGTGCCGACCTATGTCATCGGCGGCCGCGGCTACTGGGCTCACCGCCAGGTGCAGGACCTGATCGCCTACCTCTCCGTCCTCGCCAACCCGCGGGAGGCGGTGCGTCTCTACGAGGTGCTCGCCTCGCCGCTCGTCGGCCTCTCGGCCGACGGGCTCGTGCTCGTGGGCGCCGCCGCCCGGGAGCGGGGGCGCGACCCGTGGAGCGTGCTGCGCGGGGCCTTCGCGCCGGCGGAGGACGCCGCCGGGGAGCCGATCCCCGGCCTGGGCGCGGAGGACCGGGCCAGGCTCGCGCGCGCGCTGCCGTGGCTCGTGGCCGAGCGCCGCTCTGCTCCCCGCCGCTCGCTCGAGGCGCTGCTCGACCGGGCGCTCGGGCAGACCGGCTACGACCTCGCGGTCCTGCGCATGCCCGGCGGGCCACGGCGCCTGGCCAACGCGCGCAAGCTCATGCGGCTGGCGCGCGAGCACGAGGCGCGCGAGGGGCGCGAGCTGCGCGGCTTCCTCGACGCGATGGCCGAGCGCGCGGGTGAGGACCTCGAGCAGGCGCGCGAGACCGAGGCGCCGGTGGAGGGTGAGGCGCTCGACGCCGTGCGGGTGATGACGATCCATCGCGCCAAGGGACTCGAGTTCGAGGTGGTCTGCGTCGCCGACCTCGGGCGCCAGCCGCCCGCCGGCGGCCAGGAGCTGCTGCGCCTCGGGCGCGACGGACAGGTCGGGATGCGCCTCGCCACGCTCGACGGATCTCCGACTCAGCCCGCGCTGGCCTGGGAGGAGGTGGGGGCACGGGCCGACGCCGCCGCGGCCGCCGAGGAGGAGCGCCTCTTCTGGGTGGCGATGACCCGCGCGCGGGAGCGGCTGATCCTCAGCGGCGGCGTGCGCTGCGGGCGCTGGCCCGAGCGCCGGCGAACGAGCCCGCCGCTGGCATGGATCGGCCCCGCGTTCGTCGGGGAGATCACCGCGCTCGCCGCGGCGCAGGACGGCGTGCCGCATGGGGTCGCCTCGCACCCGTCCGACCCGCGCGTCCGCGTGTCCTGGGCGCTCAACCGGCCCGACAGCGTGGGGGCGGTGCTGCGACCGCAGAGCCTCGCCCCCGCGCCCGGCGAAGAGCCGGCCGCCACGCCGGCGCCGGCCGCGGCGCCCTCGTCTGGGAGCTTCGCGTCCGCTCCCGTCATGCCGGCCGCGCCCGCACCGCGCCCGCTCTCCTACTCCGCGCTCGAGCGCCACGCGCGCTGCGCCTACCGCTTCTACCTCGAGGACGTCCTCGGGCTGCCCGAGCGCGAGGAGGTCGCGGCGCACGAGCCGCACGGCGGCTTGGCGGCCACCGTGCGCGGCTCGATCGTCCACGCCCTGCTCGAGCGCGCGGATCTCGCGGCGCCGTCCGTCCCCGGCGCCGCCGAGCTCACCGCCGTGGCCGGCGAGCTCGGCGCGGTCCTCTCCGCGGAGGAGGCCGAGGAGATCCGGGAGCTGGTGGCCGGGTTCGGAGGATCGGCGCTGTGCGCGCGGCTCGCCGCCGCCCGCGGGCTCCGTCGCGAGGAGCGCTTCGCGTTCGCGCTCGCGTCGCCCGGTGGCGCGCCCGTCGTCATGGCTGGCGTGTTCGACGCCATCGGCTGGGAGGGTGAGCGCGCCCTCATCGTCGACTACAAGACCAACCGGCTGGCGGGACGCCCGCCGGAGGCGGTGGTCGAGGAGTCCTACGGTGTGCAGTGGCTCGTCTACGCGCTGGCCGCGCTGCGCGCCGGGGCGCGCGAGGTGGAGGTGGCCTTCGCGTTCCTCGAGCGGCCCGAGGAGCCGGCGAGCCGGACCTTCTCCGCCGCCGAGGCTCCGGCTCTCAAGGACGCGCTCGCCGCCCGCGCCGCGGCGGTGCGCACGGGCGCCTTCCCGGTCAGCGACGCGCCGGGGTGGGAGCTCTGCCGCGGCTGCCCCGGCCGGGGCTCGCTCTGCTCGCATCCGCTCCCCGCCACGGAGCGGCGCCCAACGCTTGTGCCGGCGCCCTGAGTACGCTCGGTCCCGTGCGCATCCTCCGTTCCGTCGCCGGCTGGCTGCTGGCCGTCCTCACCGTTCCGGCCGGCATCGGCTTCCTCTACCTGATGCGCCGCAGCGGCGCGCTCGCCGTGGGACCGGGCGTGCATGGCGCCCTCCCGCTCCAGCAGCTCGCGGGCGGCGAGACCCAGCCGCTCGCGCGCGTGGTGGTCGCGTGGCTCGCGGCCGGGCTGGTGGCCGGCGCGTCGCTCGCTCGGGTGAGCCGCGTGCGCGTCCTCCCCGGGCTCGTGGGCCTCGCCCTGCTCGGCGCCCTGCTGCTCCTCGCGGCCGGTGCGGGCGCCGACGCGGTGGCGATCTCAGACAACCTCGGTCCGCACCTCGCGCCGCAGCTCGGGCGCCCCGGCACCTGGGTGGCCGTCGGGCTGCTCGTGCTCGGAGCCGCTCCTAGCTGGTGGCCGGCTCGCCGCTGGCCGAGCCGGGACCCGCGGGCAGCGGCTGCCAGCGCGCGCTGAGCGCGCTCGTGCGCGGGGGCTTGACGTAGGCCTCGGCCTGCAGCACCCGCAGCGCCACCACGGGCAGCCGCGACCGGCTCGTGAAGAGCAGGTAGCGCGGACGCCAGTCCGGCGAGAACTTCGCGTTGAAGCGTGCGAGCCGCTCGAGCTGGAAGCGCCCGTGCGCGCGGCGCAGCCACCAGCGCAACACGCGCTGGCCGCGGGTCAGCGCGGCGTCGGCGGCCATGATGTGCGCGAAGCCCGCGAAGTTGAGGCTCACCTCGGCGAGCCCCCGCTCCCGGGCGTGCTCGAGCGCGGCCACGATCATCGCCTCGTTCAGGCCGTTCGGCTGGTCGTCCGAGCCGCGCATGACGTCCAGGGAGAGGCCGCCGAGGAACGTGGCGAAGCGCAGGAACGCCCGCAGCTCGCCGTCGGGGTCGCGCGCCACGACGTAGAGGCTGCGCTGGTCCTCCTCCGCGCCCCAGAGCCGCCCGAGCGTCATCGCGAAGCCGTGCAGCCGCCGCTGCCGCGCCCGCCACCGGCCCTCGAGCTCCCCGAGCTCGGCGACCAGCGCCGGGGTCAGCCTCTCGCCGGGCACGAGCTCGACGTGCCATCCTTGCCGCCGGACCCGGGTGACCGACTGGCGCACCTTGCGGATCCCGCGTCCCTCGAGCGAGAAGGCCGCCGGGTGCACGACCGCCTCACGGCCGATCGAGATGGCGCGCAGCCCAAGAGCGCGTCCGGCTTCGAGGTGGCGCCCGGAGGCACCGGTGACCACGACCTCCCACCCCCGCTCGGCCGCGAAGGCCAGAAAGCTCCGCAGGATCTTCGGCGCGGCGCCGGGAGGGCCGACCGGATCGCCCGCCACGACCGCTGTGTGGCGCAGCGTCCGGTAGGCCAGGAAGCCGCCGGCCGCGAAGTGAAAGCTCTTGTCCTCGCGCAGGGCGAAGGGGTCGAGCGAGTCCTCGCCGTGGTGGGCGACGATCCGCGCGGCGCGCGCGTGCTCCTCGGGTGGGTGTCCTCCGGAGGCCCGGTGGGGCCGCACCAGCGCGTGGAGCCACAGGGCCGCCGCCACCAGGGCCACGGCGACGAGGGCGTCGAGGGCGATCGGCACGGTCCCGGTGGGCGCGAGCCACCAGGCCCCGGAGGCCAGGCCGCCGCCGGCGTGCCCTACCGCGGAGACGGCACGGTCGACGTCGGTGACCCCCTCGCGGTCGAGCTGCACCGTCTCGTGCAGGACGTAGGCCGCCGCTCCCGCGGTCAGGGCCAGGGTGCCGGGCAGCCGGCCGATCCGCGACGTGGCCGCGGCCGGGAAGGCGTCTCGACTCAGGCAGAGCAGCGCGGCGGCGACGAGGTCGAGGCCGACGTCCCACGGGCCCTGGCCGTTCAGCCACCGCACCACGGCCAGGGCCCCGAGCACGGCGATCGCGGCGTCGGCCGCTCGCCGTCGTCCCCGCGCCATGCCGCGGGCGAGCCAGAGCATCGCCAGGCCGCCGAACACGGCCAGCAGGCGCTCGAAGGGACCGCTGAACGGGGGAGCGACGTCATCCCCCACGATCATCGACGCCCCCCCGATCCCGAGCTGGGCGACCACGGCGAGGGCGCCAGCCACGCCGGTCGTCCACGCCGCAGCACGCCGGCGCCAGGAGCCGGCCATCGGTCGCGTGGGGGAGGAGTTGGCGCTCACGCAGGCAATATCCCATCCATCGGCTGAGAAGCGGGTGAGAGTTGAGTTACGCCGGCGGCGACGTCGAGCCGCGACTATCCACTCAGGTCGGTGTTGACGGGCAGACCAACCGTGGCCTCCTTCTTCGCAAAGCGGACGATCCTCGTGTTGCTGGCGCTGGCGGCGCTTACGGTCACCGCCCAGCCGGCCTCGGCGCAAGCGACTCCCACCTACTACCTCTCCCTGGGCGACTCGCTCGCCGTGGGGCGCCAGCCCGACGCTCAGGGGCACGGGCACTCGACCACCTCGGGATACGTCGAGACGGTCGCGCGCGGGCTCTCCCAGCGGGTGGGACCGGTGAGCGCCGTCAAGCTCGGCTGCGGCGGCACGACCGGCACCGTCCTGAGTGGGCCGACCTGCAACTCCCGTTACCCCGGCGGATCGCAGGTCGTCCAGGCCGAGCGCTTCCTCAGCTCCCATCCGGGCCAGGTCGCTCTGGTCACGATCCAGATCGGAGACAACGACGTGGAGGGCTGCGTCTCGCCGCGCGGCATCCCCCAGGGATGCGTGGACTACGGGATGAGGACCCTGAGCCGCAACCTCCCCGTGATCGCCGGGCGGATCAAGCGCGCCGCGGGCGCGCACGTCCCAGTGGTCGGGGTCTCGGACTACGATCAGTTCCTGGCCTACTACCTTCGCGGAGGGACGAGCCGGCGCGTCGCAATCGCCTCCGTGGGCTTCCTGGGCCGGCTCAACGCGACGATGGACGCGGTCTACCGGCACGCCGGCGTGGGCGTCGCCGACGCGTCTAACCGCTTCGCCACGAGGAGCCTGCACCGGTTCGTCGCGCTCGCCGGGCACGGGCGCGTGCCGCTCGCCGTGGCCCGGATCTGCCAGTGGACGTGGGCGTGCAGCCGGCCTCCCATCGGGTTCAACGACCACGCGAACACCGCCGGCTACCACGCCATCGGGCTCTCGATCCTCCACGCGTTCGACCTGCTCGCACCGCCGTCGTCCGGCGGCGCAACCGCTCCCTGACCGACGGGGAAGCTCGCGGCTGGTAGCGTGGTCGGCGCCGGCTGGGCGGCGGACGATGACTCGACCCTTCCGGCATCTCACCCCTTGGCTCGGCCTGCTCGCGGTGGCGTGGCTCGCGGTCGGCCTCTTCGGCGTCGGAGCCTACGTGGGCGACTACGTGCGCTTCCGGGGCTTCGCGCCCCCGCGCGACCCGCCCGGAGTCGACGTCGGCCGGGTCGAGCGCATCCGCTTCTACTCGCCCGCGGTGCGCGCCTGGAAGTACTACCTCATCTACCTCCCGCCGGGGTATCGCGCGGCCGCCGCCCGCGGCGTGCGCTTTCCCGTCCTCTACCTCCTCCACGGCGGGCCGAGCATCCCCGAGGACTACATCCGGATCGGCGCGGTGGCGGTCAACTACGACGTCGAGCTCGACGCCGGTCGCGTCCGGCCCGTGCTCATCGTCATGCCCTACGGACGGCTCCACGCCGGACCGCCCGACACGGAGTGGTCGAACACGCACGAGGGACGCTACGAGGATCTCGTGCTCGACTCGGTGCACGCCGTGGACGAGCGCTGGCCGACACTGACCGACCGCCGTCGCCGGATGCTCGCGGGCTTCTCGACCGGCGCTTACGCCGCGGCCAACGTCACCCTGCACCACCTCCCGGTCTTCGGCAGCTTCGAGAGCTGGTCGGGGTACTTCGTCGAGGATCGCAAGGCGGCGTTCAAGACCGAGTCAGACGCCGTCCTGCTGTGCAACTCCCCGGCGCTCTACGTCTCCTCCCTGCGCGCGGAGCTCCGCCGCTTCCCGGTCATCGGGTCGCTCTACCAGGGGCGCGCGGACCACGAGAAGACCTACATGGTCGCCTTCGCCCACCGGCTGCGCGCGGCGGGCGGACGGGTGGCCTACGCCTTCTATCCCGGCAAGCACTCCTGGCGGCTGTGGCGCTACCGCATGCGGTACGAGCTGCGCTACGCCTCGCAGGTGCTCACCCGGCCCGCGCACCGCGCTCGCCGACGCAGCGCGGCGCGCCACCGCTGAAGGCCGATCGGCGGTTAGCCCGCGGCCGAGCCGGGGAAGAGGCCGGCCAGACCACCCCGACCCGGAGGAGGCGCCGCAATGGCCGTCCGCTCAAGCTCCCAGGGCATCCTGGCCGACGATCAGTCCGAGAAGCGCGAGCAGATCATGACGATGCTCGCCAAGGCCTACTGGATGGAGCTCGAGACGGTCATGAGCTACATCGCGAACTCGGTCAACCCCGACGGGGTGCGCGCTCAGGAGATCGTCGAGTCGCTCCAGGGGGACGTCCAGGAGGAGCTGGCCCACGCGCAGCAGTTCGCGGCTCGCATCAAGGAGCTCTACGGCGTCGTCCCGGGCTCGATGGAGTTCTCCCCCGAGCAGACTTACCTGCAGCCGCCCGAGCACCAGACCGACATCGTCCACGTCATCAAGGGCGTGATCGAGGCCGAGACCGGGGCGATCGAGCACTACAACGCGATCATCGAGGCCACGGAGGGCGCGGACCCGGTGACGAACGACATGGTCGTCGCCATCCTCCGCGACGAGGAGGGCCACCGGCGGCTCTTCGAGGGCTACCTGCGGGAGTACCAGGTCGAGGGGCTGGCCTGACCGCACTGACCCCCCTCGCGCCGACGAGGCGGCCCGGGCCCGAGTCCGCAAATGGGGCTCGCTCCCGGCGCGCGCGACGGATAGCATGGGGCGCGTGCCGGAGGCGAGCGCCGTTCCCCTGACCGTCGACAACCCCGTCGACGAGTACGAGTTGCTGCGCCGGGTCCACGAGGACGGCGACCGCGAGGCGCGGCGCATCCTCATCGAGCGCATGATGCCGCTCGTGCGCACGCTGGCCCGCCGTTACGCCAACCGCGGCGAGGCGCTCGACGACCTGGTCCAGGTGGGCTGCGTGGGCCTCATCAAGGCGGTCGACCGCTTCGACCTGGAGCGCGAGCTGCGCTTCTCGACCTTCGCGGTGCCGACGATCCTCGGCGAGATCAAGCGCCACTTCCGCGACCGGGCGTGGTCCGTGCGCGTCTCGCGCGGCATCCAGGAGCTGAACGCGAAGGTGGCCCGCGAGGCCGACCGGCTCTCCACCCAGCTCGGGCGCTCGCCGACGATCGAGGAGATCGGGCGGGCCACCGGCTCCACCCAGGAGCAGGTGCTCGAGGCGATGCAGGGCGCGCAGGCTTACTCCACCGTGCCGCTCGAGGAGCCGATCGGCGAGGACGGCGAGCCGGTGGCCAAGCTCGGCGCGATGGACTTCAACTTTGACCGTGCGGAGGAGCGCATCGAGCTCACGCGCGGGCTCGAGGTGCTCGACGACCGCGAGCGGCGCATCGTCGCGCTGCGCTTCTTCGCCGGGCTGACCCAGCGCGAGATCGCCGAGCAGGTGGGGATCTCCCAGATGCACGTCTCGCGCCTGCTGCGCCGCTCGCTCGACCAGATGAGCGACCACCTCGGCCGGCCCCGCCCCGCGGGCTAGAGGCGGCAAGAGCTAGCTCAGCGCTTGACCGGGCCCGTGCGGCGGGTATAACCGTCGGTCATGGCTCGCTCGATCTGGTCCGGCGCGATCTCGTTCGGTCTCGTCAACGTACCCGTGAAGCTCTACAGCGCGGTCTCCCCGAAGACCGTCCGCTTCCATCAGCTCCACGAGTCCGACGGGGCGCGCATTCGCCAGAAGCGCGTGTGCTCGGCCGACGGCGAGGAGGTCCCCTACGAGCAGATCGTCAAGGGCTACGAGATCGGGCCCGACCGCTATGTCCTCGTCACGCCGGACGAGCTCGAGGCGCTCGACCCGGAGGCCACCCGCACGATCGACATCGAGGACTTCGTCGACCTCTCCGACATCGACCCGATCTACTTCGACCACCCGTACTACCTGGCTCCGGGCACCGGCGCGGCCAAGAGCTACAAGCTCCTGCTCGACGCGATGGAGGCGGCCGGGAAGGTGGGGATCGCCCGTGTGGTGCTGCGCTCCAAGCAGCAGCTCTGCGCGATCCGACCCTCGGGCGGCGTCCTCGTGATGTCGACGATGAACTACGGCGATGAGGTCAACGATCCCGACGCCCTCGACGAGCTCGACGCGGCGGCGGAGGTGAGCGCGAGCGAGCGCGAGCTGAAGATGGCCGGCCAGCTCATCGCCTCCCTGGCCTCCGACTGGGACCCGGGCCGCTACCGCGACGAGTATCGGGAGCGGGTGCTCGAGCTCGTCGAGCGCAAGGCCGCTGGCGAGGAGGTCGCCGTCGCCCCGACGGCCGAGGAGCCCAAGGCCGTGCCCGACCTCATGGCCGCGCTCGAGGCGAGCCTGGCCGCCGTGAAGGCCGACGGAGGCGAGGACGACGGCGCCCAGGCCGCGGCACCCGCCGAGAAGAAGCCCGCGAAGAAGCGTCCCTCGTCGAACGGCGCGAGCGGCGGCCGGTCGAAGGCCAAGGCGGGCTCGAAGGGCTGAGGCTGGGACTGCCGCCGTCGGGCGAGGGAGTCCTCGCGGCGACCGGCTACCCGGGGGTAGCTCTGCGGGTACCCGGGGGTAGCTCTGCGGCTATGGGAGGGCTGCGCCTGCGGCCGACGGCTACGGGCCGGGCGACAAGCGGCGCGCTCGCGCGACTAGGCGGCGCGCGGACGGGGCATGACCACGCGGCGATGCCCCGACTCAAGCGCGTCGACTGCTCCGGTCCCGGCATCCGCCGCCGGCGCCGCGGGCGCGGCTTTGCCTTCTACGACGAGAACGGCGAGCGCGTCGAGGACGAGGAGGTCCTTGCGCGGATCCGCGACATGGCCATTCCTCCCGCGTGGCAGGACGTGTGGATCTGCCCACATCCGATGGGACACATCCAGGCCACGGGCAGCGACGCCGCCGGCCGGCGCCAGTACCGCTACCACGACAAGTGGCGCGAGCGCCAGGACGCGCGCAAGTTCGACGACATGGTGCGCTTCGCGCGGGCGCTCCCGGCGATGCGGAAGGCGGTCGAGGCCGACCTCGCCCGCCCTCAGCTCGATCGCCTCCGGGTCCTGGGCTGCGCGGTCCGCCTGCTCGACATCGGCTTCTTCCGCATCGGCTCCGAGGACTACGCCGAGAAGAACGAGACCTACGGCCTGGCGACGATCCGCAAGGAGCACGTCAGCCTGGAGGACGGGGCCATCCGCTTCGACTACCCGGCCAAGTCCGGGCAGCGGCGCATCCAGTCCGTCGCCGATCCCGAGGTCTTCGAGATCGTCGCCGCCCTCAAGCGTCGGCGGGGCGGCCACTCCGAGCTGCTGGCCTACCGCGAGGGGCGCACGTGGCGCGATCTCAAGTCGGACGAGATCAACGACTACATCAAGGAGCTCAGCGGCGGCTCCTTCACGGCTAAGACCTTCCGCACGTGGAACGCCACCGTGCTCGCCGCGATCTGCCTGGCCACGCGCGGGCGCGACGGGCGCTCCCGGACCGCGCGCAAGCGCGCGATCTCCGCGGCGGCCAAGGAGGTCTCCCACTACCTGGGCAACACTCCGGCGGTCTGCCGCGCGTCCTACATCGACCCGCGCGTCATCGACCGCTACGAAGCGGGGCTCACCATCGCCGAGCGCCTGGCCGAGCTCGCCGTGCCCGGCGAGGACGCCCCGGTGAGCGACATCGCGGTGGACGAGCAGGCCGAGTGGGCGGTGCTCGACCTGATCGACGGCGACGCCGACTCTCCGGTGGTGGAGAAGGCCGCCTAGGCGCGCGCCGTTAGGTTGCCGTCGTGCCACGCGCCGTCGTAGGGCTCATGTTCTTCCCCCGCGGCGGCTCGGCCCACGTCACGCGGGCCCTGGCGAGCGCGCTGCCGGCGAGCGGGTGGGACGTGACGCTGGTCTCGGGCTCCCGGGCGGGCGCCGGAGAGGCGCGGCCGTTCTTCGCCGGGCTCGACCTGCGCCCGGTCGACTTCACCGCCGCGCTGGCCGGCGAGGACCCCCTCCGCGCCGAGCCGCCCATGCACCCATCCTTCGAGGATCGCCCCGGCGCGGCCGACCGCGTCTTCGCCGCGCTCGACGACGAGCTCTACGAGCATCAGGTCGCGACGTGGGCCGGTGTGCTCGGGGCCGCGGGCGCCGCGGAGGCCGACGTCCTCTACCTCCATCACCTCACGCCCATGAACGCGGCGGCAGCGCGGGTCGCGCCCGCGATCCCCGTCGTGGTCCACCTGCACGGCACGGAGCTCCTCATGCTCGAGGAGATCGACCAGGGGCCTCCGGCGGGCTGGGAGCACGCGGCGGCCTGGGCCCGGCGGATGCGCGGCTGGGCGCAGGCGGCGGCGCGGGTCGTCACGCAGTCCGACGGGCTCGTCGAGCGCGCGGTGGGGCTGCTCGGGATCGAGCGCGAGCGGTGCTTCGTGGTGCCGAACGGCTACGACCCCGAGCGCTTCGCGCCCCGGGAGGTCGATCGCGCGGCGCTGTGGCGCCGGCACCTGGTCGAGGACCCGCAGGGGTGGCGTCCCGGCGAGGACGCGGGCAGCGTGACCTACGAGGAGGATGAGGTGGCCGCGCTCGCCGAGGGGCCCGTGCTCCTCTACGTCGGCCGCTTCACCGCGGTCAAGCGGATCGGCCTGCTCGTCGAGGCCTTCGCCCGCGCGCGGGAGCGCTTCAGCCGGTCGGCGGCGCTCGTGCTGCTCGGCGGCCACCCCGGCGAGTGGGAGGGCGAGCACCCCCTCGAGACGGTGCAGCGAACGGGCGCCCACGACGTCTTCCTCGCCGGCTGGCACGATCACGACGCGCTGCCCGACTTCCTGAACGCCTCCGACGCGATCGTCCTGGCCTCCGTGCGCGAGCAGTTCGGCCAGGTGCTGGTGGAGGCGATGGCCTGCGGCCTGCCGCCGCTCGCCGTCGACCGCGGCGGCCCTGCGGAGATCGTCGACGATGGGAAGACCGGCTGGCTCGTGGAGCCCGACGATCGCGACGGGCTGGCCGCCGCCCTCGTGGCGGTCGTGGGCGACGAGGAGGAGCGCCGCCGGCGCGGCGCGGCCGCCCGCCGGGTCGCGGCCGAACCCTACGCGTGGCCGGCGCTCGCGCGGCGCGTCGCGGCCATGCTCGACGAGGTCCGCGGCGCCCGCTGAGCGGTCCCTCGGGGCCTGTGCCACCGGCTGCGCCGCTGGTACGCTTCTCTCGGCCCTTCCCAGTGTTCCCGCCGCCGCTCAAATCACCTCTCCCATGCATCGAACCCACGCCCCAGGGGCCGCCGGCCTCTACGACCCCGCGCGCGAGCACGACGCATGCGGCGTCGCGTTCGTGGCCCGGCTCGAGGGGGAGGCCGAGCACGAGGTCATCGCCCGCGCGCTCTGCGCACTCGAGAACCTCGAGCACCGCGGCGCGGCGGGCGCCGACGGCCGCACGGGCGACGGCGCCGGGATCCTCCTGCAGGTTCCCGACGCCTTCCTGCGCGCGGTAGCCGGCTTCGAGCTCCCCCCGCTCGGACGCTACGGGGTCGCCTCGTGCTTCCTGCCGCGCGACCCCGCCCGGCGCGCGGAGGCCACCGCCCGGATCGAGGCCACCGTCCACGCCGAGGCCCAGCGAGTGCTCGGCTGGCGCGACGTGCCCGTCGACGAGGCGCACGCGGGGGAGATCGCGCTGCGCGCGGCTCCTCACGTCTGCCAGCTGCTCATCGCCGCCTCCGACGCCGTCTCCGACCAGCTCGCCTTCGAGCGCAAGCTCTACGTCATCCGCCGGCTCCTCGAGCGCCAGCTCGGCGAGGAGGTGGCCTTTCCCTCCTTCTCCTCGCGCACCCTCCTCTACAAGGGGATGCTCAGCGCGCCGCAGCTCTCGGGCTACTACCCGGACCTGCGCGACCCCCGCGTGGCCAGCCGCCTGGCGCTCGTGCACTCGCGCTTCTCCACGAACACCTTCCCGAGCTGGCCGCTGGCCCACCCGTACCGCATGATCGCCCACAACGGCGAGATCAACACCCTGCGCGGAAACGTCAACTGGATGCGCGCGCGCGAGTCGCAGCTCGCCTCCGAGCTCTTCGAGCCGGGCGACCTCGAGAAGATCGCGCCCGTCGTCAACCAGGGCGGCTCGGACTCGGCGACCTTCGACAACGTGCTCGAGCTGCTCGCGCTCGGCGGCCGCTCCCTCCCACACGCGATCATGATGATGGTCCCCGAGGCCTACAAGGACCGGGACGACCTGCCTGCGGACGTGCGGGGCTTCTACGACTACCACTCGTGCGTGATGGAGTCGTGGGACGGGCCGGCGGCGGTCGCGTTCACCGACGGCCGCTACGTGGGCGCGACGCTGGACCGCAACGGCCTGCGCCCCGGGCGCTGGGCGCTCACCCGCGACGGCTACGTGGTGCTCGCGTCGGAGACCGGGGTGCTCTCGACCGCGCCGGAGCAGATCGTGCGAAAGGGGCGCCTGCAGCCGGGCAAGCTCTTCCTGGTCGACCTCGCCGAGGGGCGGATCGTCGAGGACTCCGAGGTCAAGCGCAACGTCGCGGCGGGCAAGCCCTATGGCGACTGGTACCGCGAGCGGATCGTCTCGCTCGAGGACCTCCCCGTCCGGGCGCCTCGGGTGCCGGCCGAACGCGAGCCGCTGCGCGCTCGCCAGCTCGCCTTCGGCTACACGCAGGAGGACCTCCGGCTCATCATCGCCCCGATGGCCACCCGGGGGGAGGAGCCCGTGGCCTCCATGGGCAACGACGCGGCCCTCGCAGTGCTCTCGGACCGCCAGCCGGCCCTCTTCTCCTACTTCAAGCAGCTCTTCGCCCAGGTCACCAACCCGCCGATCGACTCCACGCGCGAGTCGGTGGTGATGGACCTCTCCTCGCTCGTCGGGGCGGAGGGCAACCTGCTCGCCGAGACCCCCGAGCACGCCCACCAGCTCGTGATGCCCCAGCCGATCCTGCGCAACGCGGAGCTCGAGAAGATTCGCCAGGTCTCCCACGAGGTCTTCCGCGCCCACACGCTCGACGCCACCTGGCCGGTCGCCGAGGGCGCCGATGGGCTGGGCGCGGCGGTCGAGCGCCTCTGCGCCGAGGCGGCCGCGGAGGTCGTCGCGGGCACCTCCATCCTCATCGTCTCCGATCGGGGCGTGGGGGAGGAGCGGGCTCCGATCCCCTCTCTGCTCGCGGTCTCCGCGGTGCACCACCACCTGGTCCGCGAGGGCACCCGCCTGCGCGCCGGCCTGATCGTCGAGACCGGCGAGCCGCGCGACATCCACCACATGGCGACGCTGATCGGCTACGGCGCCGCGGCCATCAACCCCTACCTCATGTTCGAGTCGCTCGACGAGCTCGCCGAGCGCCGGATGCTGCCCGAGGAGCTCACGATCGAGGAGGCCGAGCAGCGGATCGTCAAGGCGATCGGCAAGGGCCTCCTGAAGACGATCTCGAAGATGGGGATCTCGACGATCCAGTCCTACTGCGGGGCGCAGATCTTCGAGGCGGTCGGGCTCGAGCCGGCCCTGATCGACCGCCACTTCGTGGGGACGGCGTCTCGCATCGGCGGCGTCGGGATGGAGGTGCTCGCGCTCGAGGCGCTCGAGCGCCACGGGCGCGCCTATCCGCGCTACGACCGGGAGCTCCTGCCCGTGGGCGGCGTGCTCCAGTGGCGGCGCGACGGCGAGCAGCACATCTGGAACCCCGACACGATCGCGCTGCTGCAGCACGCGGTGCGGGCGGAGAACGGAGATTCCGGCCAGACCTACGAGGAGTACGCCGCCAAGGTCAACGAGGAGTCCACGCGCCGGTCCGCGCTCCGCGGGCTGCTCCGGATGCGCCCGGCTCGCGCGGGCGAGGCGGTGCCGCTCGAGGAGGTCGAGCCCGCGAGCGAGATCGTCAAGCGCTTCTCGACGGGGGCGATGTCGCTCGGCTCGATCTCGCCCGAGTCCCACGAGGGCCTGGCCATCGCCATGAACCGCATCGGCGGGAAGTCGAACACGGGGGAGGGGGGCGAGGACGAGCGCCGCTACACCCCCGACGCCAACGGCGATGAACGCCGCTCGGCGATCAAGCAGATCGCCTCGGGGCGCTTCGGCGTCAGCGCGCACTACCTGGTCAACGCCGACCAGCTCCAGATCAAGATGGCCCAGGGCGCCAAGCCGGGCGAGGGCGGCCAGCTCCCCGGCCACAAGGTCGACGCCTACATCGCCAAGCTGCGCAACTCGACGCCCGGCGTCGGGCTCATCTCCCCGCCGCCCCACCACGACATCTACTCGATCGAGGATCTGAAGCAGCTCATCTACGACCTGCGGTGCGCCAACCCCTCGGCCCAGGTGAGCGTCAAGCTCGTCTCCGAGGTCGGGGTGGGCACGGTGGCCGCCGGCGTGGCCAAGGCCAACGCCGACCACGTCGTCATCGCCGGCCACGACGGAGGGACGGGCGCCTCGCCGCAGTCCTCGATCCAGTCGGCCGGCGTGCCGTGGGAGATCGGTCTGGCCGAGACCCAGCAGACCCTGCTGCTCAACCAGCTGCGCTCGCGCGTCGTGGTGCAGGTCGACGGCCAGATGAAGACGGGGCGCGACGTGGTCGTCGCCGCTCTGCTCGGCGCCGACGAGTTCGGCTTCTCCACCGCCCCGCTCATCGCCATGGGCTGCATCATGATGCGGGTCTGTCACCTCAACACCTGCCCGGTGGGCATCGCCACGCAGGACCCTGAGCTGCGCCGCCGCTTCCACGGCACGCCCGAGCACGTCGTGACGTTCTTCTTCTTCGTCGCGGAGGAGGCGCGGAGGATCATGGCCGCGCTCGGGGTGCGAAGCATGGACGAGCTCATCGGTCGCGCCGACCTCCTCCACGCCGACGAGGCGATCGACCACTGGAAGGCCCGGGGCGTGGACCTCTCGCAGATGCTGGCCTTCCCCGAGCTGCCGCCGGGGGTCGCGCGCCGTCGCGAGCACGCCCAGGAGCCGGTGCTCGACGACGCGCTCGACTGGGGCATCATCGAGGAGGCCGAGCCCGCCCTTCGCGGCGTCGGCCTCGAGGGCAACGGCTCGGGGACGCCGCGCGTGCGCCTCGAGCGCCGCGTGCGCAACGTGCACCGCACCGTGGGCGGACTCCTCTCGGGCGAGATCGCGCGCCGTCACGGGCCGCAGGGGCTGCCCGAGGGGACGATCGAGGTGTCGCTGTCGGGCTCGGCCGGCCAATCCTTCGGCGCGTGGCTCGCGCACGGGGTCACCTTCGCGCTGCAGGGCGAGACCAACGACTACGCCGGCAAGGGCCTCTCGGGCGGAATCCTCTCCGTGCGCCCGCCGGAGTCCGCGGGGTTCCGCGCGGAGGAGAACGTCATCGTGGGCAACACGGTGCTCTACGGGGCCACGGCGGGGCGCGCGTTCTTCCGCGGCCTGGCCGGCGAGCGCTTCGCCGTGCGCAACTCGGGGGCGAGCGCAGTCGTGGAGGGAGTGGGCGACCACGGCTGCGAGTACATGACGGGCGGACGCGTCGCCGTGCTCGGTCCGACGGGACGCAACTTCGCCGCGGGGATGAGCGGCGGCATCGCCTACGTGCGCGACCCCGACGGGACGCTCCCCGCCCGGTGCAACCTCGAGCTCGTCGAGCTCGAGGCGCTCGACGAGCATGACGAGGCCGAGCTCCTGGCGCTCGTCCAGGAGCACGCCAGGCGCACGAGCTCACCCGTGGCGCGCCAGCTCCTCGCCGGCTGGGACGCGGCCGTGCGCCGTTTCGTCAAGGTCATGCCGCGCGACTACAAGCGCGCGCTCGCAGAGCAGGCGGGCGCGGAGGCGCCGGTGACCGTGGAGGCCTCGGCGAGCGCCCGCGAGGACCCCGTTCCCGCGGCGCACTAGATGGGGGAGCTCGGCGGCTTCTTGAAGATCCACCGGGTCGGCTTCGAGAAGCGCGACCCGGAGCAGCGCGTGCGCGACTACGAGCGCTACTTCGCGCTGCAGCCCGAAGCGGAGCTCCAGCGCCAGGGCGCTCGCTGCATGGACTGCGGCGTTCCCTTCTGCCACGAGGGCTGCCCGCTCGGCAACCTGATCCCCGACTGGAACGACCTCGTCTACCGCGGGCGCTGGCGCGAGGCGATCGACCAGCTCCACGCCACGAACAACTTCCCCGAGTTCACCGGCTCGATCTGCCCGGCGCCCTGCGAGTCGGCCTGCGTGCTGGCGATCGAGTCGGTCTCCGAGGCCGTGAGCATCGAGCAGATCGAGCTGGCCATCGTCGAGCGGGCCTGGGCCGAGGGCTGGGTCACGCCCGAGCCCCCGCCCCTGCGCTCGGAGAGGACCGTGGCGGTCATCGGCTCGGGCCCGGCCGGGCTGGCCGTGGCCGACGAGCTGAACTCCGCCGGCCACGCCGTCACGGTGTTCGAGCGAGACGAGGGCCCCGGCGGGCTGATGCGCTTCGGGGTGCCCGACGCGAAGCTCCCCAAGCGCGTGATCGACCGGCGCGTGGAGCTGCTCGAGGCCGAGGGGGTGGAGCTGCGCTACGGGGTCGACGTGGGCCGCGACGTCACCGCCGAGCACCTGCGCGAGGACTTCGACGCGGTGGTGATCGCGATCGGCTCGCGCGTGCACCGCGACCTCGCCGTCCCCGGCCGCGAGCTCGACGGGATCCACTTCGCGATGGACTACCTCTACGGGCGCAACCGCTGGGTCGCCCGCGAGGAGGGGCGCCCGGCGCGCGAGCCGCCGCCCGGCGGGGCGATCAACGCCGAGGGCAAGCGGGTCGTGGTCATAGGCGGCGGCGACACCGGCATGGACTGCATCTCGAACGCCCACCGCGAGGGCGCGGCCGAGGTGACGATGCTCGACGTCTACCAGGAGCTCCCTCCCTCGGGCCGAGACGCGCGCACCCCGTGGCCCCTGCCGCCCAAGCGCACGCTCTCGACCTACGCGCTCGAGGAGGGCGGGGAGCGCAGGTGGGGCACCGAGGTCACCGCCTTCGAGGGCGCCGACGGTCGCGTTGCGGGCGTGCGCGCGCGGCGCGTGCACGGCACCTCCTCGCGCGACTTGAGGCCCGTCCCGGGCAGCGAGTTCACGGTCGAGGCCGATCTCGTGCTCATCGCCATCGGCTTCTCCCATCCCGAGCGCGCGGGCGCGCTCGAGCAGCTCGGCGTCGGGCTCGACCGGCGAGGGAACGTCAGGGCGCCGGTCTACGAGACCTCGGAGGAGGGCGTCTTCGCCTGCGGCGATGCCCGCATCGGCCAGTCTCTCGTCGTCACGGCCATCGCCGAGGGACGCAAGTGCGCGAGGATCGTCAACCGCCACCTGGGCGGCAGCCCGATGGACGCCGATCGCGAGCTCATTCCCGCCGACGCCCTCGCTCCGAGCGACGAGCACTCCCTGCGGGCGGAGGCGCTCGCGGCGGGAACCGTCCGCCAGGGAGATGCTTTCTTCTCGGGGCCGGCGGGTAGGGACCGCGGCAGCGCATGAGCTTCATCCTCTACCTCGTCATCCTCCTGGTCTCGGGCCTCCTCGTGGGAGCGCTCGCGCGCCTCTCGCTCCCCGGACCGGACCCGATGTCGATCGCTCAGACGATTGGGCTCGGGGTGGCCGGATCGTTCGTCGCGGGCCTCCTCGCGCTCCTCTTCCTGAGCCGCGGAGCGGGCATCGTGCTCTCCGTGCTGTGCTCGAGCGCGATCCTCTACTTCATCCGCCGTTCCCGGGGCGGCTCGCTCACGCGGCCGGGCGGTCCCGGCGGCCGAGGACGCGTCGGGCGCTGAGCGACTCCCCGCTCAGCCGGCGCGACGTGCGCCGCGCGATCGGGTGCTTCGCCACCGGGGTGAGCATCGTCACCACGCGCGATGCGACGGGGAGCGACTGGGGAATGACCGCGACGGCCTTCTGCGGCGTCTCGGAGGACCCGCCGCTCGTGCTCGTCTGCCTGGCCACCGCCGCCGGCTCGACCCTCGCCTTCGCCGAGTCCGAGCGCTTCGCGGTCTCCGTCCTGCGCCCCGAGCACGAGAGCCTGGCTGAGCGGTTCGCCACCGGTCGCCCCGACAAGTTCATCCTCGGCGGATTCGAGCGGGCGCACTCCGGCCCGAGCGTGGTACGCGGCGCGCTGGCGGCGATCGAGTGCCGCACGGCCGAGGTCCGGCCCGCCGGCGACCACACGATCGTGCTCGGGGAGGTGGAGCACGCCGAAGGCCGCGAGGGCGCGGCGCTGGCCTATCTGCACCGCGACTTCGTGCGCCTCGAGGACGGCTAGAGCGGGCGGTGCGAGGCACCGGACCGCGCGGCCGACGAAGTTGACAGAGGCGTCAGGTTTACCTACCGTGCCCGCACGAGACCGGCGAGCGAGGAGATCGATTCTTCCATGGACCAGCTTCCCAAGGCCTGCATCATCGGCGCCGGCTCCTCCGGCATCGCCGCCGCCAAGGCGCTGCACGAGCGCGGGGTCCCCTTCGACTGCATCGAGAAGGGCGAGACGGTCGGCGGCAACTGGGTCTTCGGGAACAAGAACGAGATGTCCTCCGCGTACCGCTCCCTGCACATCAACACCTCGCGCGAGCGCATGGAGTACTCGGACTTCCCCATGCCGAAGTCCTATCCGGACTTTCCCCACCACACCCACATCGCGCAGTACTTCAACGACTACGTCGACCACTTCGGCTTCCGCGAGAAGATCCTCTTCGAGACCGGGGTCGAGCACGCCGCGCGCGAGGCCGACGGCACCTGGACGCTGACGCTCGAGGGCGGGGAGACCCGCCGCTACGACGCGCTCCTCGTAGCCAACGGGCACCACTGGAACCCGCGCTGGCCCGAGCCCCCGTTCCCGGGCGCCGACACCTTCACGGGCGAGCAGATGCACGCGCACCACTACGTCGACAACGAGCCGTTCCGGGGCAAGCGCGTGGTCGTGCTCGGCATCGGCAACTCGGCGATGGACATCGCCACGGAGTCGAGCTTCGTGGCCGAGCGGACCTTCCTCTCCTCCCGCCGCGGCGCCTACATCCTGCCCAAGTACATGTTCGGGCGCCCGCTGGACCAGATCGGCGTCAACGCCCTCACGCCGCTCCTGCCCTGGGCGTTCCGGCGCACGATCCTGGAGACGATGTACAAGGTCGGGGTGGGGAAGGTGGAGGACTACGGGCTGCCCGCCCCCGACCACAGGCTGGGCGAGGCGCACCCGACGATCTCGGCCGACTTCCTCAACCGGATCGCCCACGGTGAGATGGAGTGGAAGCCGAGCATCACCGCGCTCGAGGGCGACTCGGTGCGCTTCGCCGACGGCTCGCTGGAGAGGGCCGACGTGGTCGTCTACTGCACGGGCTACAAGGTGAGCTTCCCCTTCTTCGACGAGGAGCTGATCGCCGCCCCCGAGAACGACCTGCCTCTGTTCCGCCGGGTCTTCCACCCCGACATCGACAACGTCTTCTTCATCGGGCTGCTGCAGCCGCTCGGGGCGATCATGCCGCTCGCCGAGGCGCAGGGCAGGTGGGTGGCCGCCTATCTCCGCGGCGAGTACGCACTGCCCCCCGCCAAGGAGCTGCGCGCCGACATGAACAAGGACCGCAAGGCGATGTTCAAGCGCTACGTGGCCTCCAAGCGCCACACCATGCAGGTCGACTTCGACAACTACCTCTACGCCGTGGGCAAGGAGATGGAGCGCGGCGCACGGCGCGCCCAGGAGCGCGGGTTCCGGCTCTCGGTGCCCCCGCGCGCCGAGAGAGGCGAGCCCGTGGTCGCGGCGTGAGCGTCGCGCCGGCGCCGATCGGTCGCCGGGAGCGCAGCAAGGCCGAGAACCGGACGGCGATCCTCGAGGCCGGGCGCGAGGTGTTCGCCGAGCTCGGCTACGACGCGGCGGCGGTGCGCGACATCGTGCGGCGCACTGACCTCGCGGCGGGCACCTTCTACAACTACTTCCCGGACAAGGAGGCGGTGTTCAAGGCGCTGCTCGACGAGAGCACGCGCGAGCTCCGGGAGCGCCTGCGGGCGGCGCGCCAGGCCGCCGGCACCCTGGAGGGCTTCGTCGGCGACGCCTACCGCGCCTTCTTCGCCTTCGTGGCCGCCGACCGCACGATGTTCGCTCTCATGCGCCGCAACGCGGGCACGATCCATGCCCTGTTCGACGACCCGATCCTCGGAGCGGGGGTCGACGAGCTGCTCGAGGACCTCCGGGGGGCGATCTCCCGGGGGGAGCTGCCCCGCTTCGACGCCGAGTACATGGCCGCGGCGATGGCCGGCGCGGGCTTCGAGCTCGGCATGCGGATGGTCGAGCGCGAGCCGGTCGACGTGGAGGGCGCGGCGGGATTCGCCACCGAGCTTTTCCTCGGCGGCATCGTCCGCCTCGGCGCACGCTGAGCGCGCGCGGTCTCAGCCTCCGAGCAGATCCTCCACCGGTGCGGGGACGCCGAGGTGGTTCGCCCTGGGCGAAGTCGACGCCGGACGGAGCGCCTGCAAAATGCCCATTCCGGCACTAGCGACGCGCTCGGGACGCGAAGCGGGGCCGCACTCGTAGACTCGGGCGCGTCTGCTCATGCCGACGTTCTGCCGCCACAACCGCTTCGTCCAGAACTGCCCGATCTGCTCGCGCGAGCTCGCACCCGCGCCCGCGCCCGCGCCGAGCGAGGCGCGGTCGCGCGCCCCGGCCACGTCGCGCGCCCGCTCCTCGGGCGGCACGCGGGGGCGCACGGGCGAGCTCCGGGTGCGCCAGGCGCCACGCGCGGCCGAGGACGGCTACCGCCACGCGCTCGTCCCCGGCCTCAAGTCGAGCGCGGCGGCGAGTCGGCTCGCCGAGGAGATCGGCTTCGCCGCCGGGCGCTTGCTCACCCTCGCGGCGGCCCCCCCCGACCTGTACGCCGAGCTCGCAAGCGAGCCCGACATCGAAGAGGCGACCTGGCTCGCGTTCCTCATCGCCTACCTCTCCCCCCTCCCGGGCGAGGACCCGTTCGCCGGCGTGCGCGCGGCGCGTGTCTCGTGGTCGGGCGGCGCGCTGCCCGACCTCCCGGGCGTGCCGCTCGGCGCGCGCACCGCCCACGAGGCGGCGCGGGGGACGGTCACCCTCACCGCCTACCGCGCCTGGGCCGCTCGTGCGGGCGGGCAGGCCGTGGCGTTCACGGGCGAGCCGGCGTGGAGCGCGGAGCGGCGCTTCTCGCGGGTCTTCGAGCGGCTCGCGCTGCCCGGACTGCACCGCGCCGCGCGCTTCGAGCTGCTCGTCACTCTGGGTTGCCTCGGACGCTACGAGCTGCGCGCCGCCGAGCTCTTCCTGGGCGGCGACGACGCCGTCTCCGTGGCCGCGAAGCGGGTCTTCGGCATAGGCGACAAGCTCCTGCTCGAGCGCCGGGCGGCGGCGCTGGCCGAAGCCTGCGAGGCTCCGCTCGAGGCGCTCGACCTCGGCCTCTTCAACTGGGGAGGAGAGCCGGGGGAGCGAGTGGCGCCGGGCGCCCCGCCGCCCGCGCTCGCCGCCGAGCTCGAGACGCTCGCCGCCACGGCGCTCGGGGTCTGAGATCGCGTGCCGGCGGGAGCCTCGCGCGGCGAGCGGTAGAGTTGGCCCTGCCGGCCTCGAGCTCCTCGAGGCCCTGGTTGCCGGCCGCTGATCCCAACGCGGCCGGGCGCCGACCGACCACAACGCACCAGGAGACTCCATGCCCGTACTCGATCGCTCCGAGCTGGCCGCCAGCCCGCTCGCCGACCTGCACCTCATCGCCTCCGAGCTCGGCATGGACGGCTTTCGCCGTCTGCGCAAGGAGGAGATCATCGACGCCATCATCGCCCGCCAGGGCGGCGAGCAACCGGGCGCCGGGGCGCCCTCCGGACCAGACGGCGAGGAG
>JAABUQ010001548.1_pt1 | contig 48812 bp, 44 predicted proteins | sample 5560001 | NCBI WGS metagenome assembly JAABUQ01 (sample SAMN10711888, study PRJNA513371) | rock metagenome | isolation source: Antarctica rocks | place: Antarctica: Victoria Land, Finger Mt nord | collected 2015-12-18
ATCGTCGACGGTGCCGGGGATCCGGCGGACGTCAAGGGTCGGATCTCCCAGCTCAAGCGGGAGATCGACGACTCCGACTCCGACTGGGACAAGGAGAAGCTCCAGGAGCGCCTGGCCAAGCTGGCCGGCGGCGTCGCCGTCATCAAGGTCGGGGCCGCCACCGAGGTGGAGCTGAAGGAGAAGAAGCACCGGATCGAAGATGCGCTGTCGGCCACTCGGGCAGCCATCGAGGAGGGCATCGTGCCCGGTGGGGGCACCGCCCTGCTGCGCTCGCGTCCCGCCATCGACAAGGTGATTGGTTCTCTCACCGGCGACGAGGCCACCGGGGCGCGCATCGTGCGCAAGGCCGTCGAAGAGCCCCTCAAGTGGATCGCCTTCAACGCCGGCCTCGAGGGCTCGGTCGTCATCCAGCGGGCCGAGACCGAGTCGGGTTCGATCGGTCTCAATGCCGCCACCGGCGAGTTCGTCGACCTGGTCAAGGCCGGCGTCATCGACCCGGCAAAGGTGACCCGCTCGGCGTTGCAAAATGCGGCGTCGATCGCCGCTCTGCTTTTGACCACCGAGGCCCTGGTGGCCGACAAGCCCGAGAAGGCCAACCCGGCCGCTGCTGCGGCCGCAGCCGGAGGCGGCGGCGGGATGGGCGGCATGGGTGGCATGGGTGGCATGGGCGGGATGGGTTTTTAGACCAAACCTCCGTCTCGGGGCCGGCAGGCTCCGATGCTCGCTGCGAGGCCCGGACCCGGGGGGGTCCGGGCCTCGCAGCGCCGGGTGGACGGTAGGGTGGAGTCATGGATCGCCCGCTCCCCAACCCGGCCAAGCTGCTCGACTCTTGGATGGAGTGGGAGCGCGGCCACAATCCGCCGGGGCGGACGCTGGCCGACCTGAAGATCGCCGGCATGCGCGACATTCTCGAGCAGTTGGCCGCGGAGATGATCGTCCCGGAGTCAGCGGAGATCGGTGCCGTGGACCCCGCCGCCACCGAGTCATGGACACCGGTGGTCTGACGTCGCGCCACTGAGCCGATTTGCCCCGCCCGGGGATCAACACCGGCCGGTGCGCTCGTCGACGGGCGAGTTAGCGGTAACCTGTTCCTCTTACCATGTTCTGTCCACGGTGCGGGACCATCCAATCTGATGTTCGTGAACGTTGCGCGCGCTGCGCGGCGGTGTTGGCCCGGCCCGAGCTCTCGGCGTCGGTGGCGCCGGTGCGCGTCGTGGCGTCTCCCACCCGGCGCGGCGAGTTGGCGCTCCGCCGGAATCGTGATTCCCCCGCGCCCCCAGCGCCGCCCCGAACCTGCGGCCCCCACGGTGCCCCCGACTCTCCCGCCGTCGCCGGGCCCGCCCGTGCACGTCCCTCACCCCGGTTACGCCCCATCCCCCAGCTACCCACCCCCGTCGAGCTACGGCACGACCGAGACCGTCCATCCCGGATCGGTCGGTGGGCCGGCGTCGGGTGGCGGCTCACCCGATGAATGTCGGCCCGGCGAACCTGGATGGCCACCGCCACCGGGTCCATGGCGGGGCACGCCCGCCGGCCCCACGCGCTGAGATGGATATCGGCCGGGGCAAGTCGGGCCGGCGGGCCTACGGTCTCGATGACATCGCCATCGTCCCCAGCCGCAGGACCCGCGATCCCGAAGATGTAGACATCTCCTGGGAGATCGACGCCTACACCTTCGACCTCCCTCTCATGGGGGCGGCCATGGACGGCGTGGTCAGCCCGCTCACGGCCATCGAGCTCGGTCGCCTCGGTGGCGTCGGCGTTCTCAACCTCGAGGGAGTGTGGACCCGGTACGAGGAACCCGATCCCCTCCTCGGCGAGATCGCCGGCCTCGACGTCGACAAGGCAACGGCGCGCATGCAGGAGATCTATGCCCAGCCGGTCAAGGCCGATCTCATCACCAGGCGGATAGCGGAGATCAAAGACGCCGGGGTGGTTGCCTGTGGATCGCTCAGCCCGCAGCGCACGGCGCAGTTCGCCGACGCGCTGGTGGACGCCGAGCTCGACCTGTTCGTGATCCAGGGCACGGTGGTCTCCGCCGAGCATGTCTCCAAGAGCAGCGAGCCGCTCAACTTGAAGCGGTTCATCCGAGAGCTCGACATCCCCGTCATCGTCGGGGCCTGCGCCTCCTACCAGGCTGCGCTGCACCTGATGCGCACCGGTGCGGTGGGGGTCCTGGTCGGTGTCGGCTCCGGGCCCGTCTGCGCCACCCGGGGCGTGCTGGGCATCGGGGTCCCTCAGGCCACGGCCATCGGCGACGCCCGGGCGGCGCGGGCGCAGCACCTCGACGAGACGGGCGTCTACGTCCAGGTCATCGCCGATGGGGCCATGGCCACCGGCGGCGACATCGCCAAGGCCATCGTCTGCGGCGCCGACGCGGTGATGATCGGCTCGCCTCTGGCCGCGGCCATCGAGGCGCCGGCTCGGGGGCATCACTGGGACATGGCCACATTTCACCCCACCCTGCCGCGAGGGGCGAGGGTCAAGGCCCCCACCCGGGGCACGCTGGCCGAGATCCTCGTCGGCCCCGCGCACGAGAACGACGGGGGCCTCAACCTCTTCGGCGCTCTGCGTACCTCGATGGCCACGTGTGGCTACGAGACGGTCAAGGAGTTCCAAAAGGCCGAGCTCATGATCCAGCCGTCATAGGGACCTCGAAACGGCCACGGTGGTGCCCGGTGGCCACAGTCGCCACCGCCGCCGCCGCAGTAGGTTTGGAAGCGGATGCCGTTGCCCCCCGAACCGGCCGGCGGGGGTTCTTCCCCTGAACCGAGCCTCCTGCTGAGCGGTCTCAACCCGGTACAGGCCGGTGCCGTCACCCATCCCGGCGGTCCCCTGCTCATCGTGGCCGGGGCCGGGTCGGGCAAGACCCGGGTCCTCACCCAGCGCATCGCCTGGCTCATCGCCGAGCGGGGGGTGTCGCCCTACGAGATCCTGGCCATCACCTTCACGAACAAGGCGGCCGAGGAGATGCGCCGCCGGGTTGAGGTCGCCGTGGGACCGGTGGCCAAGCGGATGTGGGTTCTGACCTTCCACGCCGCCTGTGCCCGGATCCTGCGCCGAGACGCCACCCGTCTGGGTTACAAGTCGTCCTTCAGCATCTATGACCAGGCCGATGCCGTGCGCCTCACCGGCCTGGTGATCCGTGATCTCGGCCTCGACCCCAAGAAGCTTCCGCCCCGCCAGGTGCATGCCGCCATCTCGGCGGCCAAGAACGATCTGATCGACTTCGAGACCTACGCCTCCAAGGCCCAGAACATCTTCGAGCGCAAGATCGCCGAGATCTACCGGAGCTATCAGCAGCGGCTTCTGGCCGCGTCGGCCATGGACTTCGACGACATGTTGGTGGTGGCCGTCAACCTGCTCCAGGCCTTTCCCGATCTCCTCCGCTGGTACCAGCACCGCTTCGCTCACATCCTGGTCGACGAGTACCAGGACACCAACCGGGCCCAGAACGAGCTGATCCTGCTCCTCGGGGCCCAGCATCATAACGTCACGGTGGTGGGCGACAGCGACCAGTGCCTGCCTCCGGCGACGCTGGTGGCCACGCCCCAGGGCCCGCGCCGAATCGAGGAGCTGGTGGTGGGCGACTCGGTGTGGGGCAGCGCCGGTGATCCTACGACGGCACTGGGCACGGTCACTGCCCTCACGCGTGGGACCTACACCGGGCGGCTGTATCGAGCCGTGGTCGGGCCGCACATGGTCGACGCCACGCCGTACCACATCGTGCTGGCCCGCCAGGTCCTTCTGGCCGAGCGCTGGATCGTTTCCCTGATGCACGGCGCAGAGCGCGGCTGGCGGCTGGGCGTCACCACCACCGGCGCGGCGATCACCACGACCGCCCGCCCCCCGGGCCTGCGGGCGGCGCTGAGCGCGGACCGGGGTGACGCCGCGTGGGTCCTCGCTCTGTGGGCCTCGCCTGCGGACGCCTCAGACCAACAGGCGCGTCTGGCCGCCCGCTACGGTTTGCCCACGGCGCCGTCTCGCCAGGTCGGCGGCCATCGGGCCCCGGGTGACGGCGAAGCGGCCCGCGTCTCCCATGGGCTCGACACCGACACGGGGGCCAAGCAGCTGATGGAGGACCTCGACCTCCATCCCGACTACCCCCACCAGCGTCAGACCCCCGCCGGTGGGCGGGGGACGCTGACCCTGACGATGTTCGCCCCACGCGACCCGCTGGGCACCCACCGCGTGCGGTGGTCCACGACGGGGCTCAGCGCCGGCGGCTTCGAGGTCACCTGCGGGTCCTACGACGAGGCCATGGCCGTGGCCGAGGCGGTGGCCGTGGACGTCGGCGCGCCCGTCGAGCGCCGGGCGTGCATCGACGGGCAGCTCTATGACTTCGTCCCCGTCTCCCACCTCCGGCCCGGCATGGCGATGTTGGTGAGCGCCGAGGACGGCACCCTGGTCGAGGCCCAGGTAGGTTCGCTCGAAAGCCGGGACTACGCCGGGGCCGTCTATGACCTGCAGGTTGATCCCATCCACACCTATGTGGCCGGTGGGGTTCTGGTCCACAACTCGGTGTACCGCTTTCGGGGCGCCGACATCCGAAACATCCTGCAGTTCGAGAAGGCGTTCCCCGATGCCACGGTCGTGGTGCTCGAGCAGAACTACCGCTCCACCCAGACCGTGCTCGACGCCGCCAACGGCGTCATTGCCAACAACCTGCAGCGCAAGGAGAAGTCCTTGTGGACCGAAGCCGGCGCCGGCGAGCGCATCGTGGTGTATCACGCCACCGACGAGCACGACGAGGGGGCGTGGCTGGCCGGCGAGGTGGCCCGCCTGCATCGAGGCAACGCCGCGCCCGACGGACGCGGGCGGAGCTATGCATGGGGCGATGTCGCCGTGTTCTACCGGACCAACGCCCAGAGCCGGGCGGTGGAAGAAGAACTGGTCAAGCGGTCCATCCCCTACAAGGTGGTGGGCGGTACCCGTTTCTATGACCGTCGGGAGGTCAAGGACCTTCTGGCCTATCTTCGGGCGGTGGCCAATCCGACCGACGAGGTGTCGCTGCGGCGGATCGTCAACGTCCCCCGGCGCGGCGTGGGTGACACCAGCGTGGAGCGGGTGGACCGATGGTCGCGCCAGCACCGCGTGGGTTTCGCGGCGTCGCTGGCCCAGGCGGCCGAGGCCGGGGTCTCCGGCCGGGCCCTGGCCGGGATCGCCAGTCTCCTCGGCCTGCTCGACGACCTGCGGCGAGCGGCTGGATCCGAGGCCCCCGGCGATCGAGCGACCCCGGCGGCGCTGATCGAGATGGTCCTGGAGCGCACCGGTCATCTGGGGGAGGCCGGCGTCGAGAACGACTTCGAGGCCACCGGGCGCATCGAGAACATGGACGAGGTGCTGGGGGCGGCCCGGGAGGTCGACGATCTGGAGACGTACCTCGAGCAGGTCAGCCTGGTCTCCGATGCCGACGAGGTGGACGGCGACGAGTCGAAGGTCGTGCTCATGACCCTGCACACGGCCAAGGGCCTGGAATACCCGGTCGTCTTCGTCGTCGGTCTCGAAGACGGGGTCTTTCCCCACCTCCGCTCGCTGGGCGAACCCGACGAGCTCGAAGAGGAGCGCCGGCTGGCCTACGTCGGGATCACCCGGGCCCGCGAGCGCCTCTACGTGTCGCATGCGTGGTGCCGAACTCTGTGGGGCCAGACCCAGTACAACCCCCCCAGCCGCTTCCTGCGGGAGATCCCCGAGGAACTGATCCGGGTGGCAGAGGGCGGCCACCGCCCGGCGAGAGCTGCCGGCGCGGGGGGCGGCGAGGGTTGGCAGCGCGCCGGGCGGGAGGAGATCGTGGAGGCCGCCCTGCGCCGCGCCCGGCGGACCGGCCCCGGCACCAGTGGGGCCGAAAGCCTCGGTCTGCAGACGGGCGAGACCGTGGTGCACCCAAAGTGGGGGGAGGGTGTCATCACCGCCATGCGAGGCTCAGGGTCGGCTGCCCAGGCCACCGTGCGCTTCCCCGGGCTGGAGGACAAGCAGCTGATCCTGTCCCTGGCCCCCATCAAGCGGGCGTGAGCGGGGCCGGCTCAGGCCGGAGCTCCGCCCGGCTGCCGGGTGCCGCTCAGGGGGTGCAACTGGCCGGCGGTAGCTGACCGGGCGGCGTTCCGGGCAGGAGATAGGGCGCGGTGGTCGTCCCTGTGGGCGGAGGCAGGGAACTGGGCGCCGCGGTGGTGGCCGTGGTGGCGGGCAGCGATCCGGCCTTGGCCAGCCCGGCATAGCTGGTTCCGGTGATCAGCTCGAGGTTGTAGCTGGTGGAGCTCAACGCCGGGTCGGCGCTGAGCATGGCCCCCCCGACCAGCCGGGCGGCCAGGGCCTGGGCGGACGGCGCGGCGTCGGGGGCGTAGCGGATCTGGTTTTCCGAGCCTCCGAACGCCCGGCCCGAGGTCTTGGTGGTGGCCCGGTAGCCGGCTCCGGTCAGATCTGCGGTGGCCAGGGCTGCCTGCCCGGCGATGCCCGTGCCATTGACCACCTCCACGGTGACCGACGAGGGGCTGGGGGCGGCGGGAGGCTTCGTCGATGCCGAGGTCGACGACCCCGACGCCGGGGGGGAGCTCGACGCCGCCGCGGGGGTGCCGACCTGGTTGAAGGCGGTGATGACGCTCTGGGCCTCGGGACCGAGCGCCAACACGTCGGATCCGTCCTTGGTGGTCATGGAGACGGTGGGCAGGGTGGCGCTGGGGATGGCGGCCGAGTCAATGCCGCGGAAGGTGGTGGCCAACGACAGGATCAGACCCTGCGAGAACTCGGTGTCGAGCGTCAGGTTCTTGGTGATCCCGCTGACGATGCTGTTGAGGGCCAGCGGGTTGGTGAACTGTCCCCTGGCCTTTTCCACCATCCGCTTGATGAAGGCCTGCTGGCGCTGGATCCGGGCCAGGTCACTCGCCGCCTCGTCGCGCCACGAACCGTTCACGTAGTACTGGTAGTGGCGAGACCGGACGAACGCCAGGCCCTGGTCGCCGCTCAGGCTGACGCAGCCGGAACGCCGCACGGTGAGGGCCGAGAAGGCATCCCGGGCGGGGGTGGGGAACCAGAAGTTGACCCCACCGATGGCGTCGGAGACCTGGCGGAACGAGTCGAAGTTGACCTCGACGTAGTGGTTGATGGGGATGCCCAGGTCGTTTTGGATGGTCTCCACCAGCAGGTTGGGCCCGGAGCTGAAGGCGGAGTTGATCCGGGTCTTCCCCATGCCGGTCACGTCGACGTAGAGGTCCCGGGGGATGGACATCAACGTGATCTGGCGATCGGCGGGCACCACCCGGGCCAGGATGATGGTGTCGGAGCGCTGACCCGGGGTGGCCGATGAGCCCCCGAACGCCTTGCCGTCGCTGAGGTTCCGGGTATCGCTGCCCACGATGAGCATGGTGAAGGCCTTCCCCGGAGGGGACTTGGACAGGGCGGTGAGGGGGTCCTTCTTGATGCCCCGGTACTGCAGGTTGACGTAGCCGTAGGCGGCGGCGATGGAGATGATGGTGGCGGCCACGACCACGTTGGCGCCGACCAGGATCCGGCGGGGCCAGCGGCGCCGGTGGGGAGCGAACGAGACGCCGACATCCGGTCGTCGATGTTGGTTGGGATCGCTCACGGGCCCTCTCGAGACTTGGCGGTTCCTACCGAAGGACGGGCCTCGGGGCCGATCGTAGCGGCGAGCGACGTCTCGATGGTGGCAGACAGCAAGCGGATGGGCCGCCGCCGCGCCGGCTGGCATAGGATGTCGGATCGATGCAGCGTCGGTATCGAGTCGTGGTGGCCAAGCCGGGTCTCGATGGTCATGATCGGGGAGCCCGGGTCATCGCCCGAGCCCTTCGAGACGCCGGGTTCGAGGTCATCTACACCGGGCTGCACCAGACGCCGGCTCAGATCGTGCAGGCCGTGTTGCAAGAAGACGCCGATGCAGTAGGCCTCTCGGTCCTGTCGGGGGCGCATCTGACCCTGTTTCCCAGGGTCGTGGACCAGCTTCGGGCCGACGACGCCGCCGACGTGGTGGTCTTCGGCGGCGGCATCATCCCCCAAGCCGACATCACCGAGCTCGAGGCTCTGGGCGTGGCCCGGATCTTCACCCCCGGCGCCCCGCTGGCCTCGATCACCGATTGGCTCGAAGAGGCCCTCGACCGCCGAGAGAGCGCCACCGCCGGCTGAGCGCCGGCGGTGGCGCTCAGCGACGATCGCCGCGTCATTCCCCAACCCTTTCAGGAGCGAGCGTGGACCTCTATGAGTACCAGGGCAAGCAGTACTTTGCCCGCTTTGGCATTCCGGTGTCTCCCGGCGGCACCGCCGACTCCGTCGAGGAAGCCGCCGCGGTGGCCGACGCCACGGGCTATCCCGTCGTGGTGAAGGCTCAGGTTCTGGTGGGGGGCCGGGGAAAGGCCGGGGGTGTCAAGCTGGCCGGCGACGTCGAGGCGGTGCGCCTCCACGCCGCTGCCATCTTGGGCCTCGACATCGCTGGCCACGTGGTGCGCCGCCTCTGGATCGAGCACGCGTCGGACATCGCCCAGGAGTACTACGCCAGTTTCACCCTGGACCGGGGGGCCAAGCAGTACCTGGGCATGGTGTCGGCCCGGGGCGGGGTGGACATCGAGACGGTGGCCGAGGACGATCCGGCGGCCCTGGCCCGCCTCCACATCGATCCCGCCATCGGCTTCACCGAGGCCCAGGCCCGGACCCTGGTCCTCGACGCCGGGCTCGACACCCAGGCCCACGACGGGGCCATCGGCATCTTGTTGAACCTGTACCGCTGTTACGTGGAGGGCGACGCCGATCTGGTGGAGATCAACCCGCTCGTGCTCACCGGCGACGGTCGGGTCCACGTCCTCGACGCCAAGGTCACCCTCGACGACAACGCCGCGTTCCGCCATCCCGAATGGGAGGAGTTCCGAGATATCGACGAGTTCGATGAACGCGAGCGCCTGGCTCGATCCAAGGGCCTCCAGTACGTGGGCCTGGACGGCTTCGTGGGGATCATCGCCAACGGTGCCGGGCTGGCCATGAGCACCTGCGACGTGGTCAACCAGGTGGGTGGCAGCCCGGCCAACTTCCTCGACATCGGCGGCGGGGCCAACGCCGAGGTCATGGCCAACGCCCTCGAGGTCATCAACTCCGACCCGCTGGTCCGGGCCATCCTCATCAACATCTTCGGCGGCATCACCCGGGGCGAGGAGGTGGCCCTGGGCATCAAGGCCGCCCTCGAGCGGGTGGAGATCAAGGTCCCCATGGTCATCCGACTCGACGGGACCAACGCCGCCCAGGGTCGGGAGATCCTGGCCACGGTCGAGTCGGACATGGTCATCGCCGCCCCCACCATGTTGGAGGCCGCCCGCCGGGTGGTGGAGCTGGCTGGACCGGCGGCCGGGGCCGACGCCGGGGCCGACGCCGGAGGCCGTTCATGAGCATCTTCGTCGACGAGCACACCCGCGTCGTGGTCCAGGGCCTCACCGGCGGGCAGGGCCGCTTCCACGCCCTGCGAAACCGGGCCTACGGCACCCGCGTCGTCGCCGGCGTCACCCCAGGCAAGGGCGGGGCCGATGTCGAGGGCATCCCCGTCTTCGACACCGTGGCCCAGGCCCGGGAGGCGACCGGTGCGGACGCCAGCTTCGTCGCCGTCCCGCCCCGGGCCGCCCCCGGCGCCATCCTCGAAGCCGCCGGAGCGGGGATCGGCTTCGTGGTCTGCATCACCGAGGGCATTCCCGCCCACGACGAGGCCCGGGTGTTCAACGCCCTGGCCGCGCAGTACCCCTCCACCCGCCTCCTCGGTCCCAACTGTCCCGGCATCATCACCCCGGGCCGGTGCAACATCGGGATCACCGCTGGCGAGATCGCCCTGGCGGGGGGCCCGGTGGGCATCGTCAGCCGATCGGGGACGTTGACCTACCAGGCCCTCTACGAGCTGAAAGAGATGAACGTGGGTGTCACCACCTGTGTGGGCATCGGCGGCGATCCCGTGCCCGGCACCAGCTTCATCGACTGCCTCTCGGCGTTCGAGGCCGATCCCGACACCGAGGCCGTCATGTTGATCGGCGAGATCGGAGGCTCCGAGGAGGAGAAGGCCGCCACCTTCATCGCCTCTTCGGTGTCCAAGCCGGTGGTGTGCTACGTGGCCGGGGTCACCGCGCCGGCGGGCAAGAAGATGGGCCATGCCGGGGCCATCATCTCCGGGAACCGGGGAACGGCGAAGGCCAAGATGGACGCGCTGTCCCGCGCCGGCGCCCATGTGGTGAACAACCCGACGGAGGCGGGGGAGAAGATGGCCGAGCTGCTGGCCCGCCGGTAAGGGGAGGTCCGACCTCGGCTAGCGTCGAGCGGCGTGAGCGACGCCTCCCCTCGCCTGGCGGTGCTGGCGTCGGGGACCGGCAGCATCGTCGACGCCATGGTGGACGCGGGCCTTCCCGTCGTCGTGGTGGTGGCCGATCGACCCTGTCCGGCGCTGGCCCGGGTCGGATCGCGAGGGGTGGCCACCGAGGTGGTGGCCCGGGCAACATGGGGGCCCGGTTTCGATCGAGCGGCCTACACCGAAGCGCTGGTTGCCGTCGTGGAGGGCTACGACATTGACGTCATCGCCATGGCCGGGTTCGCCACGGTGCTTGGCCCGGCCATCTTCGAGCGCTGGGCGGGCCGGGTCCTCAACACCCATCCGGCCCTGCTGCCGGCGTTCAAGGGTTGGCACGCCGTGCGCGACGCGCTGGGCGCGGGGGTGAAAACCACGGGCTGTACGGTCCACGTGGCCACCGAGGTGGTCGACGCCGGGCCCATCCTGGCCCAGGAACAGGTGGCCGTCGAGCCCGGCGACAGCGAGGACAGCCTCCACGAGCGCATCAAGGTGGTGGAACGGCGGCTCTATCCCGCCACCATCGGCCGATTCCTGGCCGATCTGGGGCTCGGGGCGGCTGGCGACCGCACCGATGGCCATGCGCTGCAGGTGGACCGGCGCTGAAGGTGGACCGGCGTTGAGGGTTCTGCTGTCGGTCTACGACAAGAGCGGGCTGATCGACCTGGCCCAGGGTCTAGTCGGGCTCGGCCACGATCTGATCGCCAGCGGGGGGACGGCGGCGGCGCTGGGCCACGCCGGGATCGCCCACGTGACGGTGGAGTCGGTCACCCAGGCCCCCGAGATGCTCGGCGGGCGGGTCAAGACCCTCCATCCCACCACCTTGGGCGCGATCCTGGCCGATCTCGACAAGCCCGAGCACCGCGGCGACCTCGAACGGCACGGCATCGAGCCCATCGGCCTGGTGGTCTGCAACCTCTACCCGTTCCGCTCCGAGCCGTCGATCGAGCTCATCGACGTGGGAGGGCCCACCATGGTGCGCGCCGCGGCCAAGAACTGGGCTCACGTCGGCGTGGTGGTTGATCCGGGGAATTACGCCGAGGTCCTCGGTGAGCTGACCTCCGACGGAGCGCTCTCGGGGGGGCTGCGCCGGCGTCTGGCCCGGGCCGCCTTCGCCCACACCGCGGCCTATGACGCGGCCATCACCACCTGGTTCGACGAGCAAGAGGCGCCCGGCGCCGGGGTCGCCGACCTGCCGCCCACCGTCCACCTGGCCCTCGAGCAGGCCCAGTCGCTCCGCTACGGGGAGAACCCCCATCAGCGCGGGGCCCGCTACCGCGAGATCGGCCGGCGGAGTTGGTGGGACGACGTCGTCCAGCACGGGGGCAAGGCGCTCAGCTACCTCAACCTCTACGACGCCGATGCCGCATGGCGCCTGGCCCATCAGTTGGCCGATCTGGGGCCGGCGGGCGCCGTGGTGGTCAAACACGCCAATCCCTGCGGGGTGGCGGTGGCCGACGATGTGGCCACCGCGTATGAGCGGGCCTTCGCATGCGACCCCATGTCGGCCTTCGGGGGCATCGTGGCCCTCACCTCCCATGTCAGCGCGGCGGTGGCCGCCCAACTGGTGTCGCACCCCAAGGCCGACGTGCTCATCGCTCCCAGCTTCGACGACGAGGCCCTGGCCATCTTTGCCGAGATGAAGGCCAGTCGCTACCTGCGGGTCCTCGCCGCTCCCCCGCCCAGTGCTGACCGCTGGAGCCTGCGACAGATCAGCGGGGGATGGCTGGTGCAGGATCCCTACGTGTTTGCCACCGGCCGGGCCGACTGGCGGGTGGTCACCAAGGCCACGCCGAGCGAGGATCAGTGGCGGGACCTGGAGCTGGCCTGGCGGGTCTGCGCCTGGGTCAAGTCCAATGCCATCGTGCTGGCTGCCGGAGGGGCGGCGGTGGGCATCGGCGGCGGCCAGCAGAACCGGGTCACCCCCGGCGAGATCGCGGTGGCGCGCGCCGACGGGCGGGCCCGGGGTGGGGCGGCGGCCAGCGATGCCTTCTTTCCCTTCCGTGACGGCCTCGACGCGGTGGCCGGCGCCGGAGTGGCGGCGGTGATCCAGCCCGGAGGATCGATGGGCGACGACAAGGTCATCGCCGCCGCCGACGACCACGGGGTGGCCATGGTCTTCACCGGGGAACGGCAGTTCCAGCATTGAGCGCAGTGCTGCTTCCCGGCGCGCCGGTGGCCGAGGCCGTCTTAGCGGACGTGGCGGCCCGGGTTGCCGCACTGCGGACTGTGGGCCGAGGAGTCGGATTGGCCACCATCCTGGTCGGCGATGACCCGGCCAGTGTCGGCTATGTGGCCAAGAAGCACCAGAGCTGTGCCGAGACGGGCATCGCGAGCTTCGACGAGCGCATCGCCGCTACCGCCACCCAGGCCGATCTGCTGGCCGCCGTCATGGCTTGCAACGCGGATCCGGCCATCGACGCCTTCATCGTGCAGAACCCGGTGCCGGCGGGCTTCGATTTCAACCAGGCGATGCTGGCCGTGGACCCGGCCAAGGACGCCGACGGGCTGCACCCGACCAACCTGGGCCTCCTGGCCCTGGGTGATCCGGCGACGCCGCGGCCCTGCACCCCGCTGGGGATCCAGGCCCTCCTGGCCCATCACGGCATCGAGGTGGCCGGCCGTCATGTGGTGATCGTGGGCCGGGGCCCGACCCTCGGCCGACCGCTGTCCATGCTGCTCGCCCTCAAGGAGCCGGGGGCCAACGCCGCGGTCACCGTGGTCCACACCGGCGTCGCCGATTGGTCCTCGCTCACCCAGCAGGCCGACATCGTGGTCGGTGCCGCCGGCGTCCCCAGCATGATCACCCCCGAGGTCATCCGCCCGGGTGCGGTGGTCATCAGTGGTGGGATCTCCTGGGAGGGCCGCCGGCTGCTTCCCGATGTGGACGAGGCGTGCGGCGAGGTGGCCGGGTGGATCACCCCCCGGCGCGGCGGCGTCGGGGTCACCACCGTGGCCATGTTGCTGGCCAACACGGTGGCCGCCGCCGAGCGGCGCGCCCGCGTCGCTGAGGGGAACGGGACCGCCGGCGGCGTTTAGGCTACCTGCCGATGGCCAAGATCGGAGATCTCCTGGAGCAGGGACGCACGTTCTCCTTCGAGTTCTTCCCGCCGAAAGACGACGCCGAGCACGAACGCCTGGTGCGAACCCTGATCGCCCTCCAACCCCTGGATCCGTCGTTCGTGTCGGTCACCTATCGAGGCGGGCCCACGTCGCGCCGGCGCACCCATGACCTCGTTTCGGCCATGTTGAAGGTCACCACGCTCAACCCCATGGCCCATCTCATCTGCGTCGGGCACACCCGCTTGGAGCTGGCCGAGATCCTCGTCGACCTGCGCAGAGCGGGGGTGGAGAACCTCATGGCCCTGGGCGGTGATCCCCCCGCCGATCCCGGCGTCGCCGGCGAGCTGGCCTATGCGGACGAGTTGGTAGCCCTGGCCCGGGCCATCGGGGGATTCTCCATCGGCGTGGCTGCCCACCCCGCCGGCCATCCCCGCTCCGCCGACCGCTCCGCCGACCGCGACCGCCTGGCCGCCAAGCTGCGGGCCGCCGACTTCTCTGTCACCCAGTTCTTCTTCGACGTTGAGGAGTACGTCCGCCTGGTCGAGGACCTGGCGGCCCGGGGGGTGCACAGACCGGTCATCCCCGGGATCATGCCCGTCACCACCCTGACCACCCTGCAACGCATGACGGCCATGGGCGGGGTGGTCCCGGCCTGGCTGCGCGACCGCCTGGAGGCGGCCGGGGCGCCCGACGCGGTTCGGGCCGTGGGGATCGATGCGGCCACCAAGCTGAGCGCCGGCCTGCTTGAAGCCGGCGCTCCCGGCCTGCACTTCTACACCCTGAACTTCTCCCGGGCCACGACGGAGATCTACGCCAACCTGGGCCTGGGCGCGCCGGTGAGTGTTGCCGGCGAGCCGTAGGCCACCCGTCCCGGCGCGTTGGGCCCGGGCGCCCCTCGGTAGGCTGACCGAATGGCCGACAAGATCACGACCGGCGCGGACGGCACCTTGAGCGTCGGCGACGAGCCGATCATCCCCTTCATCGTGGGCGACGGCACGGGCGTGGACATCTGGCCGGCGGCCAGGCTGGTCTTCGATGCCGCGGCCCGAAACCACGGCAAGACCATCGCCTGGATGGAGGTCCTGGCCGGGGAGAAGGCCTACAACGAGACGGGCAGCTGGCTGCCTGACGAGACCATCGCCGCCTTCAAGGACCATCTCATTGGGATCAAGGGGCCGCTGACCACTCCGGTGGGCGGCGGGTTCCGCTCGCTCAACGTGGCCCTGCGCCAGATCCTCGATCTCTACACCTGCCTCCGGCCGGTGCGCTGGTTCGAGGGCGTGCCCTCTCCGGTCAAGCGACCGGATCTGGTCGACATCGTCATCTTCCGGGAGAACACCGAGGACATCTACGCCGGCCTCGAGGTCGAGGAGGGCACGCCCGAGGCCAGGCGGCTGATCGAGCTGCTCGCCGACGAGTTCGGCTGGGACATCCGCCCTGACTCGGGCATCGGGATCAAGCCCATCTCCGAGACGGGTTCCAAGCGCCTGATCCGCGCCGCCATCGCCTACGCCGTCGAGCGGGGGCGCACGTCGGTGACCATGGTCCACAAGGGCAACATCCAAAAGTTCACCGAGGGGGCGTTTCGATCCTGGGGCTACGAGCTCGTACGCCAGGAGTTCTCCGAGGTGGCCGTGGGCTGGGACGACTGTGGCGGTGAGCCGGGCGAGCGGATCCTCGTCAAGGACAACATCGCCGACATCACCCTCCAACAAGTGCTCACCCGGCCCGGTGACTTCGACGTGATTGCCACCACCAACCTCAACGGTGACTACCTCTCCGACGCCCTGGCCGCCCAGGTGGGCGGGATCGGCATGGCCCCGGGGGCCAACATCAACTACGTCACCGGACATGGGATCTTCGAGGCCACGCACGGCACGGCCCCCAAATACGCTGGTCAGGATCGGGTGAACCCGGGATCGGTGATCCTCTCGGGTGTGTTGATGTTCGAGCATCTGGGCTGGAAGGCCGCGGCCGACGATATTGTCTCGGCCCTCAAGGCCACCATTGCCGAGCGGATCATGACCTACGACCTGGCCCGCCAGATGGAAGGGGCCCGCGAGGTCAGGACCTCCGAGTTCGCCTCGGCCATCGTCGAGCGCCTCCCGTAGGGTCCGTACTGGCTGCGCTCCAGGAGCGGACCTATGGTCGGTCGCGCTCATCTGCGCCTGGAGGCCCCATCGATGTCCGCATCTCCCGTCCGTGTCGCCGTCACCGGAGCCGCCGGTAAGATCGGCTACAACTTGGTGTTCCGCATCGCCAGCGGGCAGCTGCTGGGCCCCGATCAGCCGGTCATCCTCCAGCTTCTGGAGATCACCTCGGCTCTGGGTGCCCTCAACGGTGTGGTGATGGAGCTCGACGACTGTGCGTTCCCGTTGCTGAGCGACGTCGTTGCCTCCGACGACGTCAACCTGGCGTTCGGCGACGCCGATGTCGCCCTGCTGGTGGGATCGCGACCCCGGACCAAAGGCATGGAGCGAGCGGACCTTCTGGAGGCCAACGGGGTCATCTTCACCGTGCAGGGAAAAGCCCTCTCCGACAACGCCGCGCCCGACGTGCGGGTCTTGGTGGTGGGCAACCCGGCCAACACCAACGCCCTGATCACCATGCATGCCGCGCCCAACATCGCTCGGGGGCGCATCACGGCCATGAGCCGCCTCGATCACAACCGGGCCATGGCCCAACTGGCCCGGCGGGCCGGCCGCCCCGTCGGCGATGTCACCAGGATGACGATCTGGGGCAACCACTCCTCGACGCAGTACCCCGACGTCTACCGGGCGCTCATCGGCGGTCAGCCCGCCCCCGACCTGATCGGGGACCGGGCCTGGATCGAGTCTGACTTCATCCCCACGGTCCAAGAGCGCGGCGCGGCGGTCACCGCGGCCCGGGGTTCGTCGAGCGCGGCCTCGGCGGCCAAGGCCGCCGTCGACCACCTTCACGACTGGGTGGGGGGCACCGCCGACGATGACTGGGTGTCGATGGCCGTACCCTCCGACGGCTCCTACGACGTGCCCGAGGGCCTCATCTCGTCGTTCCCGTGCACGGTCATCGACGGTAACTACCGGATCGTGACCGCCCTCGACCTCGACGACTTCTCCCGCAAAGGCATCGACGCCTCGGTGGCCGAGCTCGTCTCCGAGCGCGACGCAGTCAAGGAGCTCGGCCTCATCGACTGAGGCGTGACAGGGGCGCTACCCGGCGAGGCCGGGCGGAAGGACCACGCCCAGGCGGTGCAGGTAGCCCAGCTTCTTTTCCACCGCGTGGCGCCAGGCCAGAAGGTCGGCTTCGAATCGCTCCCGTTCGCCGTCCTCGACGGCATGCTCGAGGTCGGCGAAGGCTTCGTCCTCGGCATCGAGCAGAGTCCGGTAGCGGTTCAGAAACTGGTCGTCGACCACATCTGCGAGCATCATCTCTGTCTGTTTCCTCCACAGAAGCGTAACGGTGAGCGTAGTCAGGTGGGAATGGATACCATCGGCGCCGGGCCGTGGGCCAGGATGGTGCAGGTCTGCAGACCATTGCCGGCGGCGAAGTTGTCGGCCCGCTGCGCCTCGGCCATCGACCGGCGGCCCAGCGGGGAAGGATCCGGCGACGTGGTGGCCGCAACGAGCGGCTCCTGTGCCCGCTGGCTCTCGGAGGCGGAGAAGCGCTCCCAGGAGGCCAGCCAGACGTCGGCCTGGGCCTGAGCCCCGGTTGCCGCACTGAGAACCTGCAGCCGGGCCCGTAGGGCGTCGAGCTGGTCGGCCTCGGCGGCCAGGGCGGCGGCGTTGTCGGGGAGCGCCGAGGGCCGGGGGCTGCCCAGAGCCAGCGCACAGGCCTGGCTGGCCTGGCTGACAAACGCCGAAGGCATCGCCACGGTGGCGCGGCGCGCGCCGTTGGGCCAGACCACGGTGGCGGCCAGTGCGGCGAGTGCGGTGGTCACGAAGAGCACCACCAGGGCCATGGGACCCCGAAACGTGGTCCACGGCCCGCTGGCCACGGCTCTGGGCGCCGGGCCCGAGGTGTGGGGCCCCGTGGTCCCGCCGCCCGATGTGGCATCGTCGGATCCCCCCACCGCCGGGGAGTCGGCCCGGCGGGCCTCCCCTCCCAGGCCCATGGCCCCCGCTGCGGCCCGTTGTGGCGCGGTCCGGGCTGGGCCTTCGGGAGTCGGGCCCGACCACGGATGGCGGGTCTCGAAGCGGCCCTCCATGTCGACCACCAGGTCGCCGGCCCACACACTCCAGGTTGGCCGGCGGCGGACCTGTTCCCACTGCTCGCCGTCCCAGTGACGAACCGTGGTCGGATCGCTCGGGTCGAGGTGCCAGCCCCGGGGTCGCGCCGCGTGGTCAGCCATCGTGGCTCCTCCCCTGGGCGGCGTCGACGCCGAAGTCGGTATCCGAGCGCAGGGCGCCGAGCGGATCGAGCCCGCCGAGGGGCGGGTGATCGATGTCCAACCTGCTCAGGTTGCCCGACACCCCGATGCGCCCCTCACTGAGCGCAGTCTCGGTGGACAGCGTCCCGCCGGCGATGGCGGCGGCGGTCTCGTAGTCGCTCGTAAAGGTCATATCTGCCTTGGCTGGGCTCCCTGTGTGGATGGTAGCCCGGCCGTCGCTGACGCTCACCTGGTAGCGGATCTCACCGTCGGGGCTGCCGGTGACCACCTGTTGGAGGACGATGTCGCCGCCGGCCCCCGCCGCCGGCGCCCCGGCGGCCAACCGGGCGAACCAGGCCGGGGACAAGAATCGCTCCATAGACCGCTCCGGTCTACCAGTGTGGAGCGCAGCGGGCATGTCGCTGCGGGCTCAGGCCGGCGCCCGGCGGCCGTCGATGGGCCCCGTGTGCAGCGCGGCCCGGTAGCTCGCTCTGGCCCGCTTCGAGGGGAGATGGTCGTCGGCCATCCCATCGGGGCGCTCCGGGCTCCACGCCAGGTCCAGCTCAAAGATGATGCCGTCGTCGGACCCGGACCGCCCCGAGGCCGAAGGGTCGGCCTGCTCGCCGGCAAATCGGGCCGGCAGCGTGGTGGTGGCGGCGCCCACCCTGACGACCGAGTCGGCGTCCACCGCCCCGTTCCAGCGCCAGGTCTTCGTCCCTCCCGGCCAGCGCAGGACAGCGGTGACGGTGCCGGAGAGGGCCACCCGGAGATCGTTGACCACGTGGACATTGAGGGCCACGACATCTCCTGGGCCATAGGCCGGCGCCGGCCGGTCGGCCACCACGATGACCGGCGCGCAGGCCGCGGCGAGGGCGCCATAGCCCGCCTTGGCCCGGCGCCGGTGGTCGAGCACGGACCAGCTGATGGCGGGCTGGGCGTCGGCCAGGAGGAATTGGCAGAATCCCCCCGTCGGTCGGTACTTCAACCGCCTGAGGGTCTCGACGTGGTGGCGCAGGACCGTGGCCTGGTAGGTCTGGGTGGCGTCGCGCCACGCATCGAAGGTCTCGAACGACTGGGGGGGGACGTGGCGGTCGAGGACGGCCTTCTGCAGAGCGTGGTGGGATCCGAGATCGTCCCAGTCAAGCTCCGGCCACCGTTCCGGGTGGGCGAACTCGGCGCTTTGGGGCACGGCCTGGGCCCCGAACTCACCGACAAAGCGGGCCAGTACGGGAAGCCGGGCCAGGGCCGCGGGCAGGTCCCGTTCGCTGCCGTGGTACCACCCGAAGTACAGGTGGCTGTCGGTACCGCCCGAAGGATGGGGCAGCACTCCGGAGTGGGCAACCACGGGTCGGCTGCCGTCGGCCTTCTCCAAGGCTCGGCGGATGGACCGGTCGAGGGCCGTCTTGTTCCACGTCGGCAGCATCTGGCCGGCCAGGTAGCGAGCGGCGGTGGCCCGGTCCGGTTCGAGGCCCGGAGCCACGTCGACGGCCAGGGGCTCGTTGTGACCGCACCAGATGGCAATCGAGGGGTGGTGGCCGAGGACGGCGACGGCCTTTCGGGCCTGGCGGACGGCCTGGCGGCGGATGCGCCCGTATCCCCACTGCAGGGGCAGGTCCTGCCAGATCAGCATCCCCGCCCGATCGGCCGCGTCGTAGAGCTCCGAACGGGTGATATGGGCGTGGATCCGAAGGAGATCGAGGCCCGCGTCGCGCGCCAGGGTGACATCAGCCGCCAGCTCCTCGGGGCTGGCCTCGGCCAGCTCCCGGCGCGTCGGTCCGCAGTTCGTCCCCTTGAGGAACAACCGCTCCCCATTGACGCTGGTCACGAAGTCACGCATGCGGATCTGGCGCAGCCCGGTGGTCACCTGTCGCTGATCGCTGGCCTCGCCCCCCTCGCTGACCGTCACCGTCACCGCGTGGAGGTTCTGCTCGCCCAGGGCATGGGGCCACCACAGCGCCGGACGGTCGATGGGGATCCGCCAGCGAACCCGGTTGGCGCCGGCGGCCAGCGTCTCGTCGGTCGAACGTTCGGCTACCACGGGCCCTTGTTGGAGGCGAGCCTCGGGCGGGGCTTCGCGGGCCACCAGCGTGGTCACCACCACGGTGCCGGCCTGCGGTGTGTCGAGCTCCGCCTCCAATTCGAGCGTGGCGCGCTCGACCGTCGCCTCCCGGCAGCGCACCCGAAGCGATGAGATCCGAACCGGTCCGGTCTCGTCGAGGGTCACCGGGGCCCAGATCCCCCCGGGATTCCAGCTGGCGTCGATGCAGTCCCAATGCTCGAAGATGCCGGTCAGGTTGACCTTGGCCTTGCGGTCGGCGGGTGGCGTACAGGCCACCTCGACGGCCAGGAGGTGCTCGCCGGTCCGGTTCAGGCGGTCGGTGACCTCGAAGCTGTGGGGAAAGAAGTAACCCTCCGTATCGCCCAGATAGGCGCCGTCCAGCCACACGTCGCCCTGGTAGAACATGCCGGCGAAGTGCAACCACGCTCGCCGGCCGGGACGGGGGCCGGCGGCTTCGAAGCGGCGCCGGTAGAGCAGGGGCCCATCGGAGGTGGCGAACGCCGGTGCGGAGCGCCAGTGCCCGGGGACGGCCACATCGGACCAGTCCCGGTCGTCCAGGTCCGGTTCGGGGAGTCGCCGCCGCAGCTCGTCGTCTGCCTCCCGAGCCAGCCAGCTCCCGCCCAGCTCAACGCGCCTCGGATCCATCGTCGCCAAGGTAGCGGTCGGCCGGGTCGGACCCGACCGGGCTACTTGAGCAGGCCGCTCAGATCAATGCCGAGCAGCGACGGCGGGCCGGGCGGCGGTGCCGGAGGGTCCTGGCAGGTGCCAAGCCTGAGGTTGAGCACCTGGAGGCCGATGCACGAAGGCAGCACGTTGATGCCCAGCGCCGGGCTGGCCGGCGAGCCGACGCCGGCCGTGAGCCCACTGGCGGGTTGGGGGCTCACGGCCAGCACGCCGGGCACGTTGACAAGCGGGGGGCCCGTCGGGGCGGCGCTCGCCGCGGTCCCCGCCGACGGCGTGTTGGGCGGCGGGCCCGAGGGGTTCGACGCCACCGGCGTCGGTACCGGCGGAGCCGAGCCGGGGGCGGGCGCCGGTGGTGGGTTGAGCACCGGGCTGGTGGCCGCCGGCGGGTTGGCCGCCACCGGGCTGGTTGCCGGAGCCGGTGAGGAAGCGGCCGGGCCGGCGCCGACGAACAGCGGCGAGCCGCCCGAGCCGCCCGTCGTGCTCAGCGTGCTGGGCGATCCGCCCAGGCCGGCCAGAACGCCGCGTCCGGCGTCACCTCCCCCGTTGCCCACGCCCGCCTGGCGGTTCGATCCCGCAGGGTTGCGCGGCGCCCCGGCACTCGCCGGGGCGGCGATGGCGGCCGTGGGGCCGGTGGGTGCCGGTGGAGTGGAAACCGTAAGGACGCCGAGACCGACCATGCCCAGGGCGACCAGGCCGCCGCTGGTCACCCACAACGGGCGGGGGGAGCGCTCCGTCAGCCATGCCCGGGCGCCGGCCAAGCCGCCGGAGGAGGCGTCCGCGCCGCCGGCCGTCCCCCTCCACCGTCGCAGCGCAGCTGCTTTCATGTCCGGGGGGGCGTCGGTGGCCAGGGGACGAAGGGCGTCGCCCAGATGAGCCGGGGGGGCCACGCCGGCCTGGGAGAACCGGGCCAGCAAGCCGTTGCGGCCCCGTTGCGCCAGTTGGGCGGCGACGGGGGTCGACACGCCGATGATGGCGGCCAGCATCGCCGTGTCGACGTGCTCGACCTCCTCGAGCCACAGCGCGGCTCGCCACCGTTCGGGGAGACTCTGAAACGCGCTGCTCGCCTCGCGGGACGGACCACGGGTGGCGGTGGCCACCCTCGGGCGGCTTCCCTTGGCGGTGCCCGACTTGGCGGACCGGACCTGATCCATCGAGGAGCGGTAGACCTCAGCCAGGACCAGGGGCCGAAGTGGCGAGTCCTCCCCAGGACGCCGGCGGGCGGTACGCAAAGCACGCTGGAAACCCTCGGTCACCGCTTCGCTGGCCAGTCCGTGATCCGCGCTCACCGCCGATGCCAGCTGCCATGCCGATTGACCGTGGCGGTGGTAGATCTCCTCGAACGCATCCCGATCCCAGCGCGCTGCGCCCCGCGTCAGATCAGCCTCGGGTCGTGTCGCCAGTTCCGACCCGGCGGTGGGCACCGCAAGTGCACTCATGACGACTTGTTTCTCATCGTGACCTCTGATCCAGACGACTTTGGCCGCTTCTTCTTTCTACAAGACCCTCATTACTCCTGCCAGCGGTCATTGCCCTACCGAGCGAATTTCTTGCCCGGCGTTCCGACAAATACGACATCCAGGTCGAACGGCGGCCCCCGGGTAGCGTGGGGTTATGACCTGGCGTCCCGCGACCCTCGGCCAGCTGCGGGCATCGGGCTGGGAGTCGGTGCCGGTCAAGGAGGAGGTACGCCGCAATGCGGCGGCCGCCATCGCCGGCCGGCGGCCCGTCCTGGCCGGGTTGCTCGGCTATGACGACACCGTGCTTCCCCAGGTGGAGCACGCCCTTCTGGCCGGCCACGACATCATCTTCCTGGGGGAGCGGGGGCAGGCCAAGACCCGGATGATCCGGGGCCTCACCGGCCTGCTCGACCCGTGGCTGCCCATCGTCGCCGGATCGGAGATCCTCGACGATCCCTACCACCCGGTGTCGCGCCACGGTCGGGATCTGGTCGCCGAGCTGGGCGACGACGCCCCCGTCGAATGGGTGGGCCGCGATGCGCGCTACGGCGAGAAGCTGGCCACGCCGGACACCTCGATCGCCGACCTGATCGGCGAGGTCGACCCCATCAAGGTGGCCGAGGGCCGCTATCTCTCCGACGAGCTCACCATGCACTACGGCTTGGTGCCGAGGAGCAACCGAGGCATCTTCGCCATCAACGAGCTTCCCGACCTGGCCGAGCGCATCCAGGTCGGTCTGCTCAACGTGCTTGAGGAGCGCGACGTCCAGGTTCGCGGCTACAAGATCCGCCTGCCTCTCGACGTGATGCTGGTGGCGTCGGCCAACCCGGAGGACTACACCAACCGGGGCCGGATCATCACGCCCCTCAAGGATCGCTTCGGGGCCCAGATCCGGACCCACTACCCCCTCGACGTGGAGACGGAGATGGAGGTCGTGCGCCAAGAGTCGGTGACCTTCGATGTCGACGGGGTCAAGGTCGACGTTCCCGACTACATGACCGAGATCGTGGCCACCATCTCCCAACTGGCCCGCCAGAGCCCCCATGTCAACCAGCGCTCCGGGGTCTCGGTGCGGGTAAGCGTGGCCAACTATGAGACCCTGGTGGCCAGCGCCGCCCGCCGCGCCCTGCGCCTTGGTGAACCCCACGCCTCGCCGCGCGTCAGCGATCTCGTGTCCCTGGCCGCGTCCACGTCGGGCAAGGTGGAGATCGAGACCATCGAAGAGGGCCGTGACGCCCAGGTGGTGGAGCGACTGGTCTCCCAGGCCGTTCTCGCCGTGTTCCGCGCCCGGGTCCCGATGGATCAGGTTCGCTCCGCCCTGGAGGCTTTTGACGGGGGCAGCGTCGTCCACGCCGGCGACGACGTGGCGTCGGTCCGCCTCGTAGAGGTCCTCACCGAGATCCCGGCGCTGCGAGGCCCGGCGCGGGATCTGGCGGGCAGCGAGTCGCCCGCCGCGCTGGCGGCCGCGGTGGAACTGATCCTTGAGGGTCTGCACCTCACCAAGCGACTCAACAAGGACTCGGCGGGCACCCGGGCCACGTACCGGGCGAGGTAAACTGGGCGAGGTAAACCATGGGCCGGCTTGGACGTAGCGTGGTCCCATGCCCCGGTTCTCGTACTCGCGCTGGGATGGTACCCAGGTTGGTTTCGATGTTGCCGCCGACGACGTGTTCTCCCAGCTGACCGATGACCTGGCCTACCACGGCGATCCCAATCAGGCGCTGCAGCGGTTGATGCAACGCGGCTTCACCGACCGCCACGGGGACCGGGTGGCGGGGATGCGCGAGATGCTCGAACGGTTGCGCCAGCGGCGCCGTGACCTGCTCAGCCACCATGACCTGGGCGGGGCCTACGAGGACATCGCCGAACGACTCCGTGACGTGGTGGACGGCGAGCGAGAAGGCGTCGACGCCTTGGAGACCCACGCCCAGGCATCGGGCGACGAGCGCCGCCGGGAGGTCGCCGAGGCGTTGGCCGCCGAGCGGCGGATGCAGCTCGACCTGCTCCCCCCGGACCTGGCCGGGCGGGTGCGGGCTCTCGGGAACTACGAGTGGACCTCGTCGCCGGCCCGAGAACGCTTCGAGGCTCTGATGGACGAGCTGCGCTCTGAGCTGATGCGCAGCACGTTCACCAAGATGTCGGCCGCCATGGCCGAACGTTCCCCCGAAGCCATGCAGCGCACCAAGGACATGTTCAATGACCTGAACCGGATGATCGAGGCCCGCTCTGCGGGCCAGGACACCGATCGCATGTTCGCCGAGTTCATGGACACCTACGGCGACCGGTTTCCCGGCCGGCCCTCGAACCTCGACGAGTTGCTGGCGCTCATGGCCGCCCAGATGGCGGCCATGGCCCAGATGCTCAACTCCATGACTCCCGAGCAACGAGCTCAGCTCCACGAGCTGTCCTCGGCGCTGCTCGAGGACATGGATCTGCGCTGGCAGGTCGAGCGCCTGGGAGCGAACCTCCGCAGTGCCATGCCCCAGATGGGCTGGGACCAGAGCCGCACCTTCGAGGGCCACGATCCCCTCGGCTTCGCCCAGGCCGGTTCCGTGATGGGGGAGCTCAGTGACCTGGACCAGCTGGAAAACCTCCTGTCGTCGGGGTCCAGCCCCGGTGCCCTGGCCGAGGTGGACGTGGCCCGGGCGGCTGAGCTCCTGGGCCCCGATGAAGCCCGTTCACTCGAGGCCATGGCCCGCGTCGCCCGGGAGCTGCGGGAGGCTGGGCTCATCGACCAGCGGGAGGGCCGCATCGAGCTGACCCCTCGGGGCCTGCGTCGCATCGGCCAACATGCCCTCTCCGACCTGTTCTCCCGCGTGGTCAAGGAACGAATGGGGCGCCACCCCACGGAACACTCCGGCGTGGGCCCGGAGCGGACCTATGAGACCAAGGCCTACGAGTGGGGGGATCCGTTCAACCTTTCGATCGAACGAACGCTGCGCAACGCCGTTCGCCGGGCCGGTACCGGCACCCCGGTTCGCCTCAGCCCCGAGGACTTCGAGGTCGAGCGGACCGAGGCCATGACCCGGACCTCAACGGTGCTGGCCCTCGACCTGTCGCTGTCGATGCCCATGGGCGACAACTTCCTGGCCGCCAAGAAGGTGGCCATCGCCCTGCAGTCGCTGATCGCCACCCGCTATCCACGCGACTACCTCGGGCTCGTCGGCTTCGGCGCGGTGGCCCGGGAACTTCGGCCCGAGGCACTCCCCGAGGTGTCCTGGGACTACACCTATGGCACCAACATGCAGCATGCACTGATCCTGGCCCGCCGACTGCTCTCCCACCAGGGGGGGACCAAGCAGGTGATCATGATCACCGACGGCGAGCCCACCGCCCACCTTCTGGCGGGAAGCGAACGGGCCTACTTCTCCTACCCGCCGTCGCCCGAGACGGTGCGCCTGACCCTGGCCGAGGTGGTCAGAGCGACGAAGGAGGCCATCACCATCAACACCTTCATGCTCGGTTCCACCGGGTACCTGAGGGATTTCATCGAAAAGTTGACCCAGCTGAACAGGGGCCGAGCGTTTTTGACCACACCCGAGACGCTCGGTGACTACCTTCTGGTGGATTTCCTCGACCAGAAGCGCTGCCGCCGCGGCGATGGCCGGCGCCCGACCGGTACCTGAGGCTGGGGCTCGCCCCCACCCGGCGGGGAAATTCCCCGTGTCCCCAATTTTATGCCAGGGTCTGACATGCGCGTGATCGTCATCGGCTGCGGACGGGTGGGTTCGGAGCTGGCCGTTCGCCTCGCCGGTGACGGCCACGACGTGGTCATCCTGGACAAGAATCGGCACGCCTTCCGGCGCCTGCCGGCAGGCTGGGGGGGCGAGGCCATGGTCGGCTTCGGGATCGATCGCGACGATCTCAAGCGGGCCGGGATCGAGCAGGCGGCCGCCGTCGCCGCGGTGACCAGCGGCGACAACACCAACATCTTGGTAGCCCGAATCTCGCGTGAGAACTTCGAGGTGCCCAATGTGGTGGCCCGGATCTACGACCCCCGCCGGGCGGTGATCTACCAGCGCCTGGGGATCCCCACGGTGGCCACGGTAAGCTGGACGGTCGACCAGGTCGTTCGCCGCCTCCTTCCCGACGACATGGTGACGACGTGGACGGATCCCACGGGCGCGGTGAGCATGGTGGAGAGCCACCTGCCGGCGTCGTTCGCCGGCCAGCGTCTGAGCGCCCTCAGCGATCCGGGGCGATTTGCCCCCGTGCTGGTGACCAGGGGCGGTCGCGCCCGCCTGGTCACCGACGACCTGGTCGGCCAGGATGGCGATGTGGTCCTCTTCTCCGTGGACAGCCGGGCCCATGAGGATCTCACCTCCCGCCTGGCCGGCGTCGGGAACCGATGAAGGTCGTCATCGCCGGGGCCGGCAGCGTGGGGACCTCCATCGCCCACGATCTCTGCGCCGCCGGCCACCAGGTCCAGGTCATCGAATCGGACGTGGAGCGCGTCGAGCGCCTGAAGGAGAGCTTCTCCTGCTCGTTCATGGCGGGCGACGCCTGCGAGATGACCACCCTGGCGTCCTCGGGCGTCTCGGAGGCCGACGTGGTGGTGGCGGCAACCGGCGACGACGAGGACAATCTGGTGGTGTCGCTGCTCGCCAAGCAGGAGTTCGCCGTGCCCCGGGTGATCGCCCGGGTCAATCATCCGAAGAACCGTTGGCTGTTCAACGAGACCTGGGGCGTCGACCTGTCGGTGTCGACCCCGCACCTGATGACTGCGTTGGTCGAAGAGGCCGTTTCGGTGGGAACCCTGGTCCGCCTGCTGCATTTCGCCGAGGGCTCCGCCGGCCTGGTCGAGGTCACCCTGGCCACCGACTCGCCGGCCGCGGGTGTTCCGGTGGCCGAGCTGGGGGTGCCCCGCGACGCCAGCATCGTCACCGTGGTCCGGGACCGCCGCGTCGTCATCCCTCGGGGCGACACCGTGTTGGAGGCCGGCGACGAGGTCATCGCCCTCGTCACCGAGGACTCCGAGGAGTCCATGCGGACCATCCTGGTGGGCGTCGAGGTCGGCCAGTCCCGCATCGGGGTGACCCGGCCGGTTCCGACCGATCCCGCCGGCGACACCGTCTTGCCCTGAGATCGCTCTCGCCGTGGGCAGAACCGCGGGCGGATCCGTCAAACCCTCGGCCTTTTAGCACTCCCGATGCGGGAATGTGTGGATTTCCTCTTGCGTAGTCGGCCCCGACCGGCGAAGATCACATACGTGTAGTTACATCGATGCCACGCAGAAGCGTTCTGCACGGCGCTCGATTGAGGGGAGTCCGATGAGCCAGGTTCTTGATTTGTTGATGCAATCGCCCGAGCCGCCCTGGCAGCGCCAAGCCAACTGCATGGGCGTCGACCCCGACCTGTTCTTTCCCGAACGAGGCGCCTCCACCCGGGAGGCCAAGGAGGTGTGCCGAGGCTGTGTGGTCCAGGAGGACTGCCTCGAATATGCCCTGGCCAACGGTGAGAAGTTCGGGATCTGGGGTGGATTGTCGGAGCGGGAGCGGCGTCGAATCCGGCGGCGACGATCGCTCGAGCGGCACAGCGACGAGGCCGCTTCCTAACCATCGGCTCTCCCAAGGCTTCCCCCGTCGAGGCCCGCCTGTTCCAGGCGGGCCTCGATCGTGATCGAGGGGTCGAGGCCCAGTTCCGCCCAGCGGTGGCGGGGCACGGCGTCGAGCACGGTTCGGGGGGCCAGGCCGACCAGTTCGCCTCGGGCCACCTCCGCCTGGAGGGCTACCGCATCGAACGCCTCCTCGGGCCCGAGGATCCAGGGTCGGATGAGGTTGCATGACACCTGCACCTCAGAGCCCACCTCCAAGCCCAGGGTCCTGAGGTGTGGCCCGCGCAGCGACGCGGCGATGCGCCGGGCCACGTCGAGATCGGGCTTGGCCAGCCACAGGTTGTAGGCCACCAGGACACCACGGGCGCCCACGGCAGATGCCCCGGCGCGGCGGTGGGGACGGGGGGGGCCAGCGTCGGGATCGAGGGTCAGCCACGCCTGGCGGCGGACGTCGGGAAGACTGCGGTGGGGGCCATAGGAGAAGCACGGCAGCCCCAACTCGTCGGCCGCCCAGCGGATGAAGCGATCCCTGGCCCCGGCGGCCACGATCAGTGGCCCGTCACCAAGTGGCCAGTCGTCGAGGGCGATCCAGGGAACGACGTCGAGCACCCCGATCCGGGGGTGAACGCCGGCGTGGGCACTCAGATCGAGATGGGCGACCGCGGCGCGGGCCAGATCACGCACGGCCGCTTCCACGTCGGGTCCAAGGCCGGCCACGGTGAGCACGGACCGGTGGTGATCGGGATCGCGATGGACATCGAGCAGGTACGTTCCCGCGGTGGCGGCCAACCGATCGATCATGGCGCCGTCACGGCCTTCGCTGATGTTGACCACACACTCCAGGGTCATCGCTGCCTCCTCGGACCTCCTCGGGCGGGGCCCGTGCCAAACCCTCTCACGAGGAGTAGTCTGTCCGTATGGACCTGGCATTTATTGGTGGCGAGAGCACCATCATCGTGCTCATCATCGTTTTGGTGGTCGTCTTCGGTGGCAGTCAGCTACCCAAGATCGCCCGCAACGTAGGTTCGGCCGGCAAGGAGTTCCGGAAGGCTCAGGCAGAGGCCGAGCAGGAAGAGGCGGCCAAGGCCGCCCGGGAGAAGCTGGTCGGCCCCCCCGCCGTTGCCCCCCCCGCCGTTGCGTCCGCACCTCCGGTGGGCGCCATGCCCGACGACAGGGTCACGCTGAGCAAAGCTGAGCTTGAGGCACTGCTCAACGAGCGTGAGTCCCGGGCCAAGGGTCAAGCCAGCAACTGAACTGCCGTAGGGAGCCCACCAGTGCCGGGTCGTGCCCGGCTCCGGTGGGCTCAGGGCTGCCGCCCCGCTACGGCCGCTACCGGGAGGTCCAAACCCACCCGGTCCGAAGGGCGCTACAACAGGCTGTCGAAGATGCGGCGAATCGAATCAGTCGGCCCCGACGGGTGTTGATCGCCGGCGCCGGGCGATACGGCGCCGCTCGCGCTCGGATGCTCCGCCCCACACGCCGTGCTCGATGCGGTTGCACAGGGCGTACTCCAGGCATGGGGTCAGGACCGGGCAGTCGGCGCAGATGCGCCGAGCCACATCGACGCCTACCCCGTCACTGGGGAAGAACGTCTCCGGGGGAAGCTCACGGCACTTGCCGTCTGCCATCCATTCGGTATCCATCGATCAAGACCTCCGTCGAGTAATGATAAAGACGCCCGGCGCCTACAAAAGGTTCCCCCCGTGAGGTAAGAGTCTCCTGAGAACATGAGACGGGGAAGTTACCGGGTGATGCGCACCTCTGCCACGGTGCGCCACTCAGACGGGCGTAGATCTACCGGCCACGCTACTCGATCAGTGCTCCGTGGGCCACTCCTCTGGTTGAGCTCGCGAACCGCTTGCTACCGTCACCTTGTCGCCGGCACAACCAGCCGGCACAACCAGCCGGCACAAGCAGGGGGATCGCCGATGAGCCAGACCGTAACGGATCGGATCGAGTGCGCTTGGTGCCGGGCGCAGAACGCCGTCGGGCAGAGCACCTGTGCGGTCTGTGGAGCACCCCTGGACCGAGCAAACCTGGTCAGCGAATCGGGGTGGCGGGAGGCGCCGCGACTGCGGGACATGACCGAGTTCCGCTTCTCGCAGAGCACCTGTCAGGTGGAGGGCGAGCTCGTCCCGGTGGCCGAGATCAACCTGGCCCCCGGAGACTCGGTGTTCTTCGAGCACCACGTCCTGCTCTGGAAGGACGAGACGGCGCCACTGTCGGCCATGTCGACCGGGGGCGGGTTCAAACGGATGCTGGGCGGCATGCCCTTCCTCATCTCCGTGGCCCATGGGCCGGGTCGGGTGGCGTTCTCCCGTGATGCGGCCGGCGAGGTGGTCGTTCTCCCGCTGCATCCGGGGATGGAGCTCGACGTCCGGGAGCACGCGTTCTTGGTGGCGTCCCACTCGATCGGGTACTCCTTCGTCCGCATCAAGGGCATGACCAACGTGCTGCACGGCGAGGGCATGTACATGGACCGCTTCGTCACCACCGGCGAGCCCGGGATCCTGCTGCTGCACGGCTATGGCAATGTGTTTCAGCGGGTCCTCGGTCCCGGCGAGAAGATCCTGGTGGAGCCGGGAGGATTCCTCTACAAGGACGCATCGGTGCAGATGCAGACCGTCCAACAGAACGTCAAGACCGGCATGCTGCGCCACGGCATGTACCTGGCCGAGATGACCGGTCCTGGCCGGGTGGGGATCCAGTCCATGTACTTCCACCACCACTCCGGGTGATATGACCACGCCGGGCTCGCCTTCATCGGCTTACGTCTGCCGCTACTGCCGCTTGGCCAGCGACGCGTCGGCGGTGTCCTGCCCCAATTGTGGCGCCCCCGTCGACGTCACCGCAACGAGCAGCGCGTCGGGCTGGACCGAGCTTCCTGCCATCAAGGACATGGCCAGGATCCAGTTGGGACGTTCGTCGGTCCAGATCGAGGGGACCTACGTACCCGTGGCCGACTTCGGGCTCCATCCCGACGATTGGGTCTTCTTCTCCCATCACGTGCTGTTGTGGGCGGAGCCGTCTGTCGTCATGCGGGCCCTGCCCATGGCCGGCGGGTGGAACCGCAAGCTGGCCGGTCTGCCGCTGGTGATGATGCGGGCCTCGGGCCCGGGCCACGTCGCCCTGTCGGCCGATGCTCCCGGGGAGATCGTGGCTGTTCCCCTGCCCACCGGCGGTGAGGTCATCGTCCGCGAGCACGCCTTCCTGACCGCCACCGGTTCGATCTCCTATACCTGGGAGCGATCCGGTGTGTGGTACACCACGGGGTCGGGGGACGACCGGGAGACCCATTATCCATTGGGCTGGGCACTGGACCGCTTCCACGCCGATGAGCCCGGACTCCTGCTGCTGCACTCTCCGGGAAACACCTTCATCCGGGATCTGGCCCCTGGCGAGCCGATCTGCGTCCACCCCGGGGCCCTGCTCTACAAGGATCCGTCCGTGGGTCTGCAGCTGCATCTGGAATACCCGGCGACCGCCGCGGTGAGCTTCGTGCGCAGCTTCAGCATGCGCCACGTGTGGCTGCGGATGTGGGGTCCGGGACGGGTGGCCATCAAGTCGGTGTTCCCGCAGGGTGAAAGCGGTGGATCGATCACCCGGAGCTCCCCGGCGACCACGCAACGTTGGTGACCATTCGCGCCCGGCGCTCCCCGAGGTCGGGCGAGCGCATTTCCCCGACGCGCCTTGACAGCTCGCCGTGCCCGTCCGATGATGGCATCGTGACTTCGCTGACCGGACTCCTGCTTCTCATGTAGGCAGGCGCCCCATATCGGTGCTTGCCGGAACCTCCTGTGCCCTCGGGCCCGGGGGGTTTTTTCGTTCCCCCGACCCCGCTCTCCGCTGCATCCGCCGAAAGGTTCCCCGATGGCTGCCTACGACTACCCGACGCCCTGCGACATGCCCTACCAGCGGTACCAGCCGACGCGCCCGCTCGATCTTCCCGAGCGGACCTGGGCCGACGCCAAGCTGACCAAGGCCCCTCTGTGGTGCAGCGTGGATCTGCGGGACGGCAACCAGGCCCTCATCGACCCGATGGACCCGGCGCGCAAGCTGATGATGTTCGAGACCCTCATCGCCATGGGTTTCAAGCAGATCGAGGTCGGGTTTCCCTCCGCATCTCGTACGGACTTCGACTTCGTCCGCCAGATCATCACCGAGGATCGCATCCCCGACGACGTCACCATCCAGGTACTGGTGCAGTGCCGGGCGGAGCTGATGGATCGCACCTTCGAGTCGTTGGTCGGAGCCCACTCGGCCATCATCCATTTCTACAACTCCACATCGAGCCTGCAACGGCGGGTGGTGTTCGGCCTCGATCGGGGCGGCATCGTCGACATCGCCACCTCGGCCGCGGGCCTCATCGTCAAGCTGGAGGACCGCCTGCCTGGCACCAAGGTCACCTACGAGTACTCGCCGGAGAGCTTCACCGGGACCGAGCCGGACTTCGCGCTGGAAATCTGTGAGGCGGTCATGGACGTCATTGCCCCGACCATTGATCGCCCCATGATCCTCAACCTGCCGGCCACCGTGGAGATGTTCACCCCCAATGTCTACGCCGACGTGATCGAGTGGTTCGGGCGCAGTGTGCGCGACCGGGACTCGGTGGTGCTCAGCCTCCACCCCCACAATGACCGGGGCACTGCGGTGGCCGCCGCCGAACTGGCCCAGCTGGCGGGCGCCGACCGGGTGGAAGGGACCCTCTTCGGCAACGGTGAACGTACGGGCAACGTCGACGTGGTCACGTTGGCCATGAACCTCTTCAGTGAGGGAATCGACCCCCGCCTGGACATCACCGACATCGACCATCTGCGGCGGGTGGCCGAGCACTGCAACCGCCTCCCCGTACATCCCCGCCACCCCTATGTCGGTGAGCTGGTCTACACCGCGTTCTCGGGCAGCCATCAAGACGCCATCAAGAAGGGCATGCATGCCCTCGACGCCGACTACCAGAACTGGGAGGTCCCCTACCTGCCCATCGATCCCAAGCACACGGGCCGGACCTACGAGGCCATCATCCGGGTCAACTCCCAAAGTGGGAAGGGCGGTGTCGCCTACCTCATGGATGCCGAGCACGGCCTCGACCTGCCCCGTCGCTTGCAGATCGAGTTCTCCAAGGCGGTGCAGGCCGTCACCGAGGCCAGCGGCACCGAGATCCTCTCCGGCGAGCTTTGGACGGTCTTCGCCGACACCTATCTCCCCGGCGACGCCGGCCTCCGACTCATCTCCTCGGAGGTTACCTCATCGAGTCGCGACGGCGAAGGTCCGGCCACCCGGATCGTCGCCCAGGTCCTCGTCGCCGGCGTCCACCGTACGGTGGTCGGGGAGGGCAACGGACCCATCGATGCCCTCGTGCGGGGGCTGCGCCACGACCTGGGACTGGACTTCGTGTTCCGTGACTACAGCCAGCACGCCCTCACTGCGGGCAGCGAGGCATCGGCCGCCGCTTACGTCGAGGTGGCCGACGGGGAGGGTCGCAGCGTGTGGGGTGTGGGTATGGACTCGAGCACGTTGGAGGCCTCCCTCCAAGCCGTCATCAGCGCCGCCAACCGGTTGCGTCCGCCGGCGGCGGGCTGAGGGCGACGCACCGCGGTTAGCATCGACGGCCATGTCCGCGCTGCAGACCGATGATCAAGCACCACCACGGGGGCACATCCGGGTGGTCTACCTCGGGCCGGTGGCCCCCCACTGGCGGATCGACTCCGACTTCGGTGACCGGGCACTGATCGAGGGTTTCCGCCAGCGGGCCGAGGCCCGGCTCCTCCTCCTGCCCCCCCACGACCCGCAGTTCCGTCGGAACCGGGAGCGGGTGGCGCGCGATGCGGAGCGGGAGAACATCCTGCTCGACTGGGATCTGGGGCTCCCCGAAGACGACGACGCCGGCACATCTCGTTGATCCTGCCGCTGCGTTTGGCGGTGGCGGTGTGACCGGGAGGCCACCATCGAAACGCACCGGATCCGGCGCTTCGTCGCCTACCATCGCCGGATCCACCACCCTTGAGGAGAGCCCCGCCATGGCCTGGGCGGTCACAGCACCGAGCGGAGGGGGATCACCGGTCCGCTTGGCGCTCCGCATGATCCGAGGGACCAGGCCCTGAGCCGAGCGGAGGGCCGTTGGGCGCTGTTGCGCCGCCGTCTTCGGGCATTCGCCGATGCCTCGGATGTCACCGACGCGCCCCGCCCGCCGCTCGCCGGGCGCGCCGTGCCGCTGGTCACGGCGCGCCCGGCGATGGGGTCGCTGCTGTCCTCCGCCGCCGAACGGCCCGCCCGGTTGGTGACGGCCGGCGGCACCGGCGGCACCGACGTCGACGCCGCCTGGCGCGAGGCCGCCAACGCGGAGATCGCCGAGGGGGACCGCCGCTTCATCAATCGGGAGCTGAGCACCCTGGCCTTCAACAGCCGGGTCCTGGCCCTGGCCGAGAACCAGGCCGATCCCCTGCTCGAGCGCACGAAGTTTGTGGCCATCTTCTCGTCCAACATGGACGAGTTCTTCCAGGTTCGGGTGGCCGGCCTGAAAGACCAGCTCTTCGCCGGGGTGTCGGGCACCGCCCCCGACGGTCTGTCGACATCGGACCAACTGAAGGCCATCCGAGGCGAGGTCGAGGCCCTGATCGAGCGACGCCGCCGTGTCGTGTCCGACGACGTGCTGCCCGCCCTGGCCGAACGAGGCATCCGCCTGGCCGGCATCGACGAGCTCGGGAGTGGCGATCTGGCCTGGTTGCTCAGAATCTTCAACGAGCGGATCTTTCCGGTGCTCACCCCGCTTGCCGTGGATCCGGGTCACCCATTCCCCTATATCTCCAACCTGTCGCTGAACCTGGCCGTCATCGTGCGAGACCCCACGGCGGGGGAGCGGCGCTTTGCCCGGGTAAAGGTGCCGCCGCTGCTCCCGGGGCTGATCGAGATGCCCGACGGTGAGCGGTTCGTGCCCCTCGAGCAGGTGATCGCCGCTCATCTGGACTCGCTCTTCCCGGGCATGGAGATCGAGAGTCACCACTTCTTCCGGGTCAGCCGCAATGCCGACCTGACCTTGGAGGAGGACGAGGCCGACGATCTGCTGGCCGCCGTGGAGATGGAGCTTCGCCGCCGCCGCTTCGGCCGGGCGGTGCGCCTGGAGGTCGACGATGCCGTCACCGACGAGGTCAGGACCCTGCTCATCCGCGAGCTCGACCTCACCCCTGGCGATGTCTACGATGTCGCCGGCATGCTCGATCTGGGCGCCTTGTGGGTGCTCCACGAGCTCGATCGCCCGGACCTGAAGGACGAGGCGTTCGCCCCGGTGACCCAGGCGCGCCTGGCCACAGCCGATGACGAGCCGGTGGATATGTTCTCGGCCATCCGCCAGGGGGACATCCTTGTCCACCACCCCTATGACAGCTTTGCGTCGTCGGTCGAGGCCTTCATCAATCAGGCGGCCGCCGATCCGAGGGTTCTGACCATCAAGCAGACCCTGTATCGGACCTCGGGGGACAGCCCGATCATCCAGGCCCTGATCCGGGCCGCAGAGCGGGGCAAGCAGGTGGCGGCCCTGGTGGAGCTCAAGGCCCGAGGAGACGAGGCGGCGAACATCGGATGGGCCCGGGCGCTCGAGGAGGCCGGGGTTCATGTGGTCTACGGCCTGGTGGGACTGAAGACCCACTCGAAGACCGCCCTGGTCGTCCGCCAGGAGGGCAAGGGCATCCGCCGGTACTGCCACATCGGCACCGGAAACTACAACTCGACCACGGCGCGCCTCTATGAGGACATCGGGCTCCTGACCGCGGCCCCCGAGCTGGGCGAGGACCTCACCGACCTGTTCAACTTCCTCACCGGCTACAGCCGCCGGGTAGACTACCGTCGTCTCCTGGTCGCCCCCGCCACCCTCCGACCTCGCATGCTCGAGCTGATCCGCCGGGAGATCGAGCTGGGAGCGCGGGGCCGGATCGTGTGGAAGTTGAACAACCTGGTCGACGGGGCCATCATCGACGCGCTCTACGAGGCGTCGGGCGCCGGCGTGTCCATCGATCTGGTGACCAGGGCCATCTGCTGCCTGCGACCCCAGGTGCCGGGCATGTCGGAAAACATCCGGGTCCGCTCCGTGGTGGGCCGCTGGCTGGAGCACTCCCGGTTGTTCTACTTCGGAGCCGGCGCCGAGGGTCCCGATGCCGGCGAGTCGAGAGCGGTGGTGGTAGGCGACGACGGAGAGGTCTTCGTGCCCCACATCCTGCCCGATGGCGGCGAGGTCTACCTCGGGTCGGCCGACATGATGGAACGAAATCTGGATCGGCGCGTCGAAGCGGTGGTCTCGGTGCTCGAAGCCGACCTGGCCGCCCGGCTGCGAGAGATCCTCGACGTCGAGCTGGCGGACGACGCCTTGGCCTGGGAGCTCCGAAGCGACGGCACCTGGCACAAGATTCCCGTAGTTACCGGCTTCAATGCCCACCGGTTCTTCCTCGACGGAGCCCTCGACCGGGGGCGCCGGCGGCGCGAACCGGAGTCCCTGGACGTCTCGGCGGTAAGCGGGGAGTCGGTCCCCGGCCCGCCCAGACGGTGACCCCGGTGCGGGCCGCCGGGGGGGTGGTGTGGCGGCGGGGGTCCCAGGGCCTCGAAGTGGTGGTCATCCACCGGGCCCGCTACGACGACTGGAGCCTTCCCAAAGGCAAGGTCGAACCCGGCGAGACCGACGAGCAGGCCGCGCTGCGGGAGGTGAGGGAGGAGGCAAGCGTCGACGCCGTGCTCGGACCGGAGGTGGCCACCGCTTCCTACCTTGATCGAGGTGGGCGTCACAAGGTGGTCCGCTACTGGGCCATGACCGTCGCCGGAGGCCTGGTGGAGCCGGACAACGAGGTGGACGGCGCCGAGTGGCTCCCCATGGCTGCGGCCCGAAGCCGCCTCACCTATGAGCGGGATCGGCCCGTTCTCGACAGCGCCCTCGCCGCCCTGGCACCCCTGGCCCGGCTCACCGTCACCGACCTCGATCACATCGTCATCACCAGCGCCGACGTGGAGGCGTCTCTGGCCTGGTGGGGTGGCGTCCTGGGCCTGGGCGCGGTGCGCGTCGAGGAATGGCGAGCGGGTCGGGTGCCCTTCCCCTCGGTGCGGATCAACGAGGGAACGATCGTCGACCTGGTGGCCGGCCAGCCATCGGGAACCAACGTCGAGCACGTGTGCCTGGTGGTCGAGGGGGCCGACCCCGATCGGCTGGCCGCCTCCGGCCTCTTCGAGGTGGTGGGTGCAGCGGTCCAGGTGTTCGGGGCCCGGGGCCAGGGTAGGTCCATCTATGTGCGGGCTCCTGAAGGTACGACCGTGGAGCTGCGGGTGTATCCAAGCTCAAGGTCGGCTGGGGAGCTCCGGTGAGCTGGTCAGGCTCCCCTCCTGGTTGGTCTCCCCCTCCGGGCTGGTATCCCGACCCCTCGACCACGGGCTCTCTGCGATGGTGGGACGGCTCGACGTGGGGGGCTCAGACCACGGTCGATCCGGGGGCGCCGGGTGCTGTCCTGCCTCGGCTCCTGGCCGACGAGCAGAGCATGACCCGCTGGATCAGGGCCGCGGTGATCGCCTACCCGGTGGTGATCGTGCTCGACAACCTGCTCATCTGGGCCCAGGCGTCTGCCTGGCGGCAGTACTTCCATGCCTTTGGGGCGATCTTTGACAATCTCGGTAGCCCCGATGCGCTTTCCCTGACGTGGCCATCGGTCCCGGTGGGCATCTACGCCGGTTGGTTGCTGCTCATTCCCGAGATCATCTTCTTAATCTGGCAGTACCGGGTGGCCCGGGGGGCCCGCATGCTGGGCTATCCGGCCCGGCACTCGCCGGGTTGGGGGGTGGGCGCCTGGTTCGTTCCTGTGGTCAGTCTGTTCATTCCGGTCCAGGCCATCACGGATTGCCTTCCCCCCGGCCATCGCTGTCGGTCCCTGACGTGGAAGCTCTGGATCCTGGCGCTCGTCGGAAGCCTCTTGGATTCCTCGCTCACCTTCACCATTCCGGAGATCCCTGGTGTGGGATTGCCGAGCCTGGTGATAACGGTCCTGATCGCCGCCGTGCTTGTGGTCGGGGGACTGCGACTGATCGAGGCCATCGCCGCCGACCACCGTGAGGCCATCACCGGCAGGCTGTGATCCTCGGCCGTCACGGCTCAGTGCTTCAGGACGGCTCAGTGCTTCAGGACGGCTCAGTGCTTCAGGACGGCTCAGTGCGACAGGACGGGAGTGACCTCCAGGACCCGGTTCTCGGCCATGGCCGCCTCGGCGTCGGCCGGGCGGTCGGGGAAGGCCGAGTAGGTCGCCCACAGCTTTCCGGCGCCGTCGACGAAGGTGTCGAAGCCCCCCGGGGAGACGGCCGTGGGGGTGCTGGCCAACAGCGGAGCGTCCACCGTCTTGTGGCATGGCCCGGCCACCGTGGTGCACCAGGCGACGCCGGTGTCGTAGGTGTTGGACTGCCAGGTCCCCCCCGAATAGAACAGCCACCAGCCACCCTTGGTGGCGGCCAGCATGGCCGGACCCTCGACGATGCCGTGCTCCCAGGCCTGGTCGGCCCCGATGAGGCGGGTGGGGGTGCCCGTCACCGACAGGCCGTCGGCGGCCAGGGGCTGCTGCCAGATGCCCACCGCGACGCCAACGGCATTGCCGTCGTTCTTCCAAAGCAGGCTGGATGCTCCCGAGCCGTCGGTGACGACACTTGGGTCAATGTCCCCGCCGAGTGCGCTCTGGCACACCAGGGGGCCCGAGGACGTGTCGGTGAACGGACCGGTGGGGCTGGCCGCGGTGGCCCGTCCGACACATTCGAGGCGGGTGGCGGCGTCCTGGGTGCTGAAGTAGAGGACCCAGGTCGAGCCCACCCGGTGCACAGTCGGGCCCCAGGTCATGGTCTTGGAAGGCACGGCCCACCTGGGCAGGATGGGCAGGGAGTCAGCCACCCGCCGCCAATGGACGTGGTCGCTTGACACCGCGGTGGGGACATTGGACTGCCAGTCGGTCGTCCAGTACAAGACGTAGGAGGTCTGGGGGTTTCCGCCCTCGCCGGCGGGCACGGTGAGGACGAACGGATCACCGACGTCGTCATTCTCCACGACCTGGGAGTCCCCGAGGGTGGGAAGGCCCCGGGCCGGCGGGTGCCGGGTGGGGGAACCCGAACCCACGGGAGGTCCTCCGCCCGATCCCCCCGACGTGCCGGCCGAAACGTCGTGGTGGAACCCGGTGGCGCCCAGGGATACCACCACGACGGACAGGACAACGGCGATGGCCATCGCCACCTGCGCGAAGCGGTGGCGCAGCGTCCCCTTTGCTGCCTGGGCGGGCCGCTCCGGGAGACCTCTGCCGGGCGACGCAATCGACACGGCTGCACGGTAGCGGCTGGTCGCCCGGGGTGGTCGGCGGCCCGACGCCGCTCAGATGCTCTGGGGCAGGAGCCGCACGACGTTTTCGAAGCAGAACCACAAAGGGACGCAGCACACCGCGACACCGCCCACGAAGGCGCCTGCCCGCCACCACTTCCGAGTGCGGTTGATGACCAGGCGGGTCAGGATCCAGGCGGCCACCACCAAGGCGCCGTAGAGGAGGGCCGGGGGATACGCCTGGTGGTTACCCCCGCCCAGGGTGACCGCGGCGACCGGTGCGGCATTGGCGGACACGGAGTTGGCCGGGACGGGGAGTCCAACCAGTGCCGCGGTAACGATCAGCCGGGAGGTTGCGGAGTAGACCGGGTTGCACGTGGTCAAGGTCAACCGGGCGTCCGGGGTGGGGGCGAGGACGGCCACATCGTCGGGGGAGACGACCTGGCTTCCGCTCACCTGGTAGCGAAACCGCTGGCCGCCGCGGGCGGTGAGGTCGATCACATCGCCCGGCTTCAACTCGTTGATGCGGAAGAATGGGGCACCGTAGGTGGTCCGATGCCCGGCGATGGCCGCATTGCCGTTCTGGCCGGGCAACACCGTGGTGGGGTAGTGACCGGGCCCGTTGACCAGGTCCGCCTCCTCCACGCCTTCGACCACGTATTTGTCGACCCCGATCTTGGGGATGACGAGATGATCGATGGCCCCCCCACTGGGGGCGCTTGGACCGGTGTCGGTGGCCCCTGCGCTGAACGGCGCGGTGGGCGCGGCCAGGAAGTTGGCCCTCAGCTTCGCCTGGTTGCCGGCCTCGGTCAGGTTCGTGCCGAAGAGCTGGTAGACGACGAAGATGAGGATGATCACCCCGAGGGTGATCAGTCCCAACCCCACCTCACGCGTGCCTCGCCGGATCGGCCCGAGGCGGGGACGGTCAAGACCGGGTTGCGCCCGGGCAGGTGAGGGCGCGGTCTGGGTGGTCATTCCGAGACAGAATAGTACCGGGCGGCCCGGCCACAGGGCAGGCGGCAGCCGGAGCTGGAACTCGGAAAGAGAACCTCCGGTGCGATCCTGGCAGACTGCTACCCGTGCCTGTGTTGTTGATTCGCCACGCTCACGCCGGGGCTCGCAAGGACTGGGTGGGAGACGACCGGTCGCGTCCGCTGTCGGCCAAGGGTCGCCGGCAGGCCGGGGTCCTGGTGACCACCATGGGCCCCTGGGCGGTGCAGCGGATCCTGTCCAGCCCCTACCGACGCTGCATCGAGACGGTTTCGCCCCTGGCGGCCGAATTCGGCCTGTCGGTCGAGCCGTGCTCCGAGTTGGCCGAAGGGGCGGGGGCCCGGGCCCTGGCCCTGGTTCGTTCGCTGGCCGACGAGAAGGTGGCGCTCTGCACCCACGGAGACGTCATCCCCGATGTCCTGGTACCGCTGGCCGACGAGGATCGCATCGACCTCGGCCACCGGCCCCGGCAGGCCAAAGGTTCGGTGTGGATCCTGGAGGTCAGCGGCGGTCGCTTCACCAAGGCCACCTACCTGGCCCCGCCCTGAGGGCCGCCGGGGTAGGTCTCGACCATGGCGGATCCATCGCCGCCATTAGCCTCAGAGTCGCCGCCAACGCTTATCCTGGCTCGTGCCATGACCGCCACCCGCCCACCCGCGCCGGTGCGCTGGAAGCGGTTGTGGTCGCTGGCCACCTACCCCGCCCGCCTGGGACCGAGCCGGCCGGAGCGACCCTCGGGGGCCTTCGCTCGCTTGGCCTTGGTCCACGCCCTGTCCTCCGCGGGGGACGCCTGGGTCACCGTCGCGCTCGCTGGTTCGGTGTTTGTCAGCGTGTCGCTGCACGCCGCCCGGGGCCGCACCGCCCTGGGTCTGGTCTGCACCGTCCTGCCCTTCTTGGTGGTCGGCCCGTTCCTGGGTCCGGCCATCGACCGGGTCAAGGGCGGGAGGCGGGCCATCGTGGCCGCATCGGCGGTGGGCCGGCTGGTGGCCTGCGGATGCATGGCCGTGTTCATCCACAGCCTGTTGTTGTTTCCCGCGGCATTTGCCAGCCTGGTCTGCTCCAAGACCTATCTGGTGGCCAAGGCGTCACTCGTTCCCAGCGCCGTCGACAGCGACGACGACCTGGTCGAGGCCAATGCCAAATTGGCGGTGGGGGCGTCGGTTGCCACCTCGGCGGCGGCGCTGCTCGGCGTGGGGATCTATCGGGTGCTCGGCTCGGGGGGGGTCCTGTATCTCGACATGGTGCTTCTCGCCGGCTGTGCCCTGGTGGCTTTCCGGCTGCGGCCGACGCGGGCCGACCGGCTGCCTTCCTGGCCGTGGTCGACCACCTCGTCGGCCGGGGGCCGGTGGTCGCCACCGCTGGCCGGCACTCCGGCTGGGGGGGCGGCGGCGGCCAAGCCGCGTGGCAGGACGTCGCGGCGACGAAGTGGGTATCGGACCCTGCCCAATGGTGGCCTGGTGCTGGCCGGGATGGCGATGACGGCCATGAGGGCGGTGGCCGGCCTCCTGACCGCGCTGGTTCTGTTTGCGTTTCGGCGCGACAACGCTCCACTGCTGTGGTACGGCCTGGTCGGGGTGACGAGTGTGGCCGGAAACCTCGTGGGGGCCAGCCTGGCCCCACTGATACGAAACCGCATGGCCGAGGAACGGATCGTGCCGACGGCGGCATTCGTGATCGGGCTGGCCGCCGTGGCCGTAACCCAGATCCACGGCATGCACCGCTGGCCGGCCGCAGTGATCCTGGCCGCGGCGGTTGGCATCGGGGCCAGCGTGGCCAAGATGGCGTTCGACGCCATTGTGCAGCGCGACCCCCCGGAGCTGGCCCGAAGTCGTCTCTTCGCCCGCTCCGAAGCCCTCTTTCAGCTCGGTTGGGTCCTCGCCGCCCTCATCCCGGTGCTCATCGCGCTGTCGCTGATGACCGGCTTCATCATCGTGGCGGTGCTCAGCCTCGGGGCGGGGATCGCCTTTGTGGTGGGATGGCGCAAGGCCCGCCTCGGTACCCTGCCCTCGTGGTTTCCCGGCGGGCCCCAGCCGGCGATGGCCGGCCCCGGTTCCGCCGTACCGGGTTCGGGGGGCTCGGGGTCTGGCGCTGCGGGGTCCGGCCGGGCGGGGTCTGGCGCTGCGGGGTCCGGCCGGGACTGGCCGCCGGCCGATGGGCACCCGCCCACGACCATCGCCGGGCCTGTCGGCACCGGCCCGGCACCGGATCCGACGAGACGGTCGGGCCGGGACTCACCCTGACCGGGGGGTGTTCTCTGGGCAAAAAGGTGCGCCCGGTGCGCTGTCTTGCACAGAGAACCACCGGGTTCGACCCCGAAGGTCAGCTCTCCTCCGCAGGTAGGTCGATCCGAGCCAACCACAGCCCCGGGGCTTCGAGCTCAGCGGGGGTGGGCAGCTCTCCCTCGGTTTTCCACAGACGGGTCAGGGCGTCGGGGTCAGCCCGCTTGAGCACCCCGGCGACGAAGCGCTCCCCGCGCTCGTAATCGGAGGCGTCGAGGGTGACGCCGAAGAGCTGACCGAGGATCTTGGCCCCGCCGTGCTCCTCGAGGCGGCGGCGATGCAGCGCCTCGGTGAGCTGGGGGTAGCCGGCGATCAAGTGCCGCCCGACGGTGTCCATGATGTGATCGACGTAGCCGGCGATGGTCACCAGCAGTGACCGCAGCGGAACCTGGAGGCGGCGCTGCTCGTCGGTCTGCATCTCGCCGAGCAGGGCGGAGGGATCCGAGAAGGTCGACTGCAGGGCGGCCATGTCGGTGGGATCAAAGCCGGCCAGCCGCTCCTCCAGGGCTCGCGGGTCCGGCTCCCAGGCCCCCACATAGGCATCGATGAGCTGGTCGAGACGGCTGCGGACATGGGGTCGGGAGACGATCACGTGATTGGTCACCTCCCGCAGGCACACCCAGAGGCGCACGTCGTCGGGATCGAGGCTCCACTCCTGGGCGAAGTGGTCGATGGTGAGCGGGATCATCAACAGCTCGTCGGCCACCGGGCGGGGCATGGGCAGCTCGTATTGACCCATGGCCCGGGCCGCCAGCTGGCCCACCATCGATCCGGCCTGCATGCCGAGGAGGAGGGGGCCGAGCATCTGGGGAAGGTTGGAGAACAGCTGAGTCATGGGATCCATCGCCGGCCCCGCCGGATCGGCGGGCCCCTCGGGCGGGGCGGCATCGGCCATCGCTCGAGCCAGGCGTTCGAAACGGGGCTTCCACGCCTCCAGGGTCCGCAATGCCCAGTCACCGCGCCCCACGGCCTGCACCGACAGCACCCCGGCTGCGGACGACGGCAACCCGGTGGCGTCGCTCACGTGCAGCTCGGCGACCCGCAGCAGTTCCTCGAGACGTACCCGAGACACCGGATCGGGGTTGGCATCGGGTTCTCCTCCCGTCGCCGTCCACGATGCCAGCTGACGGGCGATCTCCCAGTTGACCGGGCCCTGGGTGGTGAGCATCCGGGCCAGGTTGCGCATCACATCCTCGAACGGTCCGCCTGCCCCGAAGGGGCCCATCTCGCTCATGGGGTCATCCTGCCTCGCACGCCGCCCGTGGCGACCGGCTGGTCCCGTTCGCCGTCGACGCGCTCATTCAGGCATGGTAGAGCGATGGGCCGCGTTGTCGTCACCGGAGCCTCGGGCTCACTCGGCCAACGGGTGGCCCGCCTTCTGGCCACCCACCCCCAAGTTGCCGCCGTGGTGGGCATCGACACCGAAGCCCCGGCGGCCCCCCCGCCGGCCATGACGGTGGTCCTGGTTGATCTGGCCGCCGGTGATCCGGTACGGATTCGAGCGGCGATGGCGGGGGCCTCGGCGGTCGTGCACCTGGCGTGGAGGACGCCCGACACCCTTCGCCATACCAGGGCCGATGAGGTGGCGGCGCGGACCTCCAACCTGGCCTCCCTGCGCCGGGTCCTCGATGTGGCCGCCGAGGTGGGCGTTTCGACGTTCGTGCACGTGTCGAGTGCCACCGTGTACGGGGCGTGGCCCGACAACCCCGTTCCCCTGAGCGAGGACGCCGCCATGCGTCCCAACCCCGAGTTCGCCTTCGCGGTGAGCAAAGCCGAGGCCGAGCGCACGGTGGCCGCCTGGGCCGAGGAGCACCCCGAGGTGGCGGTGGCCGTCCTCCGGCCCACCGTCACCGTGGGGGCGCCCATGCGGCCGCTCTACCAGGCTCTGGCCGGGACCCGATCTCCCGCTGGGGACGGTGCCACCCGCCAGGTGCAGTTCCTCCACGTGGACGATCTGGCGACCGCCGTGGTGGCGGCGTGGGCCGGACCGCTCCGGGGCATCTACAACGTGGCGCCCGACCGCGGGGTCCGGGAGGATACGGCCCGGGCCTTGGCCGGCGGTATGGCCAAGGTGGCGTTGCCCACCCGCGTGGCCCGGGTGGTGTCCGCGTGGAGCTGGGACCTGTGGCGCCTCGGTGCCCCCAAGGAGGCCCAGGCCTATGCCCGCTGGACGTGGGTGGTTGCCCCCGACCGCCTGCTGGCCGCCGGGTGGACGCCACAATGCACCAGTGAGGAGTCACTGGTAACCACCGACGACCGGGCCCACTGGGACGATCTTCCCCCTGGCCGACGCCAGAACCTCACCGTGCTGGTGGCGCTCGGCACGGTGCTGGCAGCGGCCGGATCGGCCGCCGCCATCCTCGCCCGGAGGGCGCGACAAGCCCGCTCCGCGCCGGGCCCGCTCCGCCGGCTCGCTCCGACCCCGGGCGGCAAGCGGCGCCGTAGCTGAGCCCGCGGCGCTCAGCGCAGGTTCACGTCGGTGGGGGTGTTGACCAAGGTCACCGTGGTCGACACCGGCTTGCCCTTGTGCAGGTAGGAGATGGAGGCCTGGCGACCGATGTCGCAGTCATGCACCAGCCAGGTGAGCGCCCCTGTCGACACCACGGCATGTCCATTGAACGACGTGATGATGTCGCTCGGCACCAACCCGACTCGTTGTGCGGGACTGTTGCGCATGACCGCAGCGACCTGGGCACCGCCGGCCAGGTGGAGCTGGCGGGCGGTGGCGGTTGACGGATCGGTGGTGCCCACCGTCCCCAACCAGGGGTGGGTGACCGTCTGGCCGCCGATCATCTGGCGGACCACGTGAGCGGCGACGTCCATGGGAATGGCGAAGGACTGGCCGGCGGCGCTGACATCGGGTGAGTCGATCATGGCCTCGATGCCGAACACGGCGCCCCTCTGGTCCACCAGCGCGCCGCCAGCGTCGATGCTCACCGATCCCGACGTGCTCATGGCCACCAGATTTTCCATGGTGGCGGAGTCGCCGATGTTGATGGCGGCATCCAAGGCGCTGATCGAGCCGGACACCACCGGCGCGCGGTTGATGGCGCCCGAGTGGGCTCCGACGGCCAGGACCGGCTCCGCCACCTTCAGATCGCCGGCCATGGTGAAGGTCGGGAAGCTCCGAGATCCATTGGGTACCGACAGCAGACCCACTCCCGTCTGGCGGTCGATGCCGACCAGGCGGGCAAACTGGGTCTCGCTGTCGTCGAAGGTGACCTCGATGCGGCCGTCTCCGATCAGGTTGGCGGAGGTGAGGATGTAGGAACGATCACCGATCGAGGTGTACAGGACACCGGAGCCGGACTGACTTCCCCGCGAACCCATGGCGGCAATGGCCACCACCGACGGGGCGACCTGATCGGCTACCGCGGGCCAGTCGGGGCCGGCCGCCGAGCCGGTGGACAGCACCGTCGAGGGGGGACCCCCGGCCCGGTTGATCCACTGCACGACGGTGGTCTGCCGTTCGAAGGTGCCGGTGGCCGCGCCCACCCCCGAGGCGATGATGGCTCCCACCACGCCGGCCACGACGGCGACCGACCAGGTCCGGGTACCCGAAGGCTTCATCATGCGCGGCGTCGGGACCATCTGGACAGGCGCGGTGGTGCCGACTTCCGAAGGATGCCGCCAGAGACGATCGTCGGGTTCGATCCAAGGCAAGAGCGGCCCCTCGTCGTCGGGGGCATCGTCCGCTTCCACGTCGTCGGACACTATCCCTGCGCCGCTGCACGCTGGCGTCGCGCTCGTCGCCGGTGCCGGCGAACCCTCACCCCCGAGGCCGGGCCTGGCGCCTTAGCATGATGGGGTGCTCTCTACCGCCGATCACCGCAACTGGGTAGGCCTGAGCGCAGGGCCGTTGGTGGTCGACGACGCCCTCTGTTGGGTCCGCCAGGCCGATTGCGGGGCTTCGGTCGTCTTTGCCGGTAGCGTACGCGATCACGCAGAGGGCCGTCCGGGCGTGTCGGCGTTGGAGTACGAGGCCTACGCCGAACAGGTCGACCGCCGCTTGGCGGACCTGGCTGACGAAGCGCGCAAACGGTGGGTGGGTCTGGGCCGCATCGTGTTGTGGCACCGCGTGGGAGTGTTGGCGGTCGGCGACACCACGGTCGTGGTCGCCGTGTCGGCGCCCCATCGCCATGAGGCCTTCGTCGCCGCCCGCTGGTGCATCGACACCTTGAAGGCCACCGTCCCGGTCTGGAAGTGCGAGTCGTGGTCGGCCGGCCAGGACTGGGGCTTGGACGCTCACCCGATCACCGAGGTGGACGTGTGATGGTCACCGGGGTGGTCATCTCCAATCTGCTCTACGTGATCGGGGCCGCCGCGGTGGCCAGCGTCGGGGCGCTGGTCGTCGTACTGCGTCACCGAAAGCCGAGGTCTGTGGAGGCCAATGTGGCGTCATTTCATCGGGGCCTGCGGGCTCTCGCTCCCGACCAGCCGGCCTCGGGCGAGCACGCCGGGCCTCACTGGGGGGGAGCGCGCCAGCGGCCCCCGGCCACCATGCCCGGGGCCACTCCCCGCCGGCGCCAGGCCGACCATCCCGACCCTGGCGCGGGCCAGGACCACCCGGTCGAGCCCGGTGAGGTAGCCAAGACCGACCCCGGCGAGGCCGCAGGGGCATCGAAGGTCCCGACGGGGGAGGCCGACACTGGCTAGGGACCTGGCTATCGACCTGGGCACCGCCAATACGCTGGTGTACGCCCGCGGCCGGGGCATCGTGTTGAACGAGCCCACCGTCATCGCCCTCAATTCTCGAACCCACGACGTGCTGGCCATGGGCCAGCAGGCCTGGCAGATGATCGGGCGGACGCCCGGCTACATCGTGGCCGTGCGCCCCCTCAGAAAGGGGGCCATCACCGACTTCGACATCACGCAGCGGATGATCCGCCTTCTCCTGGAACGGGCCGGGGTGTCGCGATTCAACCGCCCCCGGGTGCTCATCTGTGTGCCGTCGGCCATCACCGAGGTCGAGCGCCGGGCAGTTGAGGAGGCGGCCCGGGGGGCGGGAGCCACCGGCGCCTACCTGATAGAGCAGCCCATGGCGGCGGCCATCGGCGCCGGGCTGCCCATCCACGAACCACTGGGCAACATGGTTGTCGACGTCGGGGGGGGTACCACCGAGACGGCGGTGATCTCCCTCGGGGGGGTGGTGGCCCTGGAGGCCATCAGGGTCGGCAGCTTCGACATCGACGCCGCCATACAGACCTACGTCCGCCGGGAGTATGGCATCGCCATCGGCGAGCGGACGGCGGAGGAGATCAAGGTCGCCATTGGTTCGGCGTGGCCCACCGACGACGAGGTCAAGGCTGAGGTCCGGGGGCGGGACCTGATGTCAGGACTCCCCAAGACCGTCATCCTCTCCCCCGAGGAGGTGCGCGGCGCCATCGAGGAGCAGACCGGTGCCATTGTCGACTCGGTGGTCAAGTGCCTCGGCAAGGCGCCCCCCGAGCTGGCCCAGGACCTGATCACCGAGGGCATCAACCTGGTCGGTGGCGGTGGGCTGTTGTCGGGTCTCAACCAGCGACTCTCCGAGGAGACGGCGCTGCCCGTCCGCCTCGTCGAGGCGCCGCTCGAGTGCGTGGTGATCGGCGCCGGCAAGTGCCTCGAGGAGTTCGACGCCGTGAAGGACCTGTTCATGTAGCCAGCCGAACCCTCAAGGCGACGGAGGTCCGACCCCGAGGTCCTCGGCGGCCTGGCGGACCTGCCAGTCCCGGTCGGTCGCCGCCCGCTGCAGGGCGTTGTCAACGTCGGAACCTTCGAAGGGGGCGAGAGCAAGCACCGCACGTCGCCGTACCGCCGCCTTGTCGGTGGTGGCCGCCAGGATGGCCGGCAACCCGGCGGGGTGGCCGATGGCGCCCAGGGCGGCGACCGCCGCCTCCCGGCACAGGGCATCGTCGTGGGAGGTGGCCACCACGGCCAGAGCCGATGTCGCGCCGGCCCCCGCCGCACCGAGCTCGCCCAGGGCGAAGCAGGCGGCTTCGACCACGGTGACATCGACGTCGCCCAGCCCCCCGGCCAGGGCCTCCACGCCAAGCTCGGGCCGGGTGGCATGCAGCTCGCAGGCCCGGCGCCGGACCAGCGCTTCGGGGTCCTTCATGGCGTAGCTGAGGGTGTCGGCATCGAGGACGGTGAGGCGCTGCAGCGCCCCAAGGGCGGCGGCCCGCACGGGTGGGGAGGGATCTGCCCAACCCTGACGGGCCAGGGCGACATCGCCCAAATGGCCAGCCAGGACTACTTCGCGGCGTCGGTCGACGGGGTCCTCAGGGAGAGGCGGCATGGGAGATCGCCGACGCGATGCCGGCCACCACGGCGAGCAGCACGGCGGCCGCCGCACCGGCCAGGACCAGTGACAGGACGACCAGCGCAACCGCAGATCGGACCCGCCGACCAAGCCCGATGCGGTAGGGGAGCTGCGAGGGGCGCAGCGTGGCCACCCCGGGGCGGGCTGCGGGTTCCTCGGCAGCCCGGGCATGGGATCGGCGATGGGCCTTGGTGGGCCGGGGCACGACCTTGTGGGCGGCGGCCGGGGGCCCTGGCGGGCCGGGCCCGGCGGTGGCGTCCCCACCGGGGCGGGGCACCGCCGTGGTCAGGGTACGCGTCGAGAGGCCACCGTTGGGAGGCGCCGGGAGCCGCCGGGCGTCGATCCGGTCACCGGGCGCGCTGTCGACATGGTGCTTGTAGGCCACCTGACCGTCCGGGCCGTAATAGGTCACCACATCAGGGCGGGGTGCCAAGGGCGCCTTTGCGGA
>JAABUQ010001549.1_pt1 | contig 48800 bp, 42 predicted proteins | sample 5560001 | NCBI WGS metagenome assembly JAABUQ01 (sample SAMN10711888, study PRJNA513371) | rock metagenome | isolation source: Antarctica rocks | place: Antarctica: Victoria Land, Finger Mt nord | collected 2015-12-18
CACTTGCGCCTGTGATGCGTACATAGGATCGGCTTTCGGAAACCTCTACTCAACACCGTCTAGCAATAACGCTCAACAGCGTCACTACGGAACTAGCACCATTGGTTATATAACAACTTTGGGAAGGTGTCAAGGCCGATTGCTTACACTTTCATATTTATTTTGCGGACTGCTTTCGCTGCATGGCAGCGGCAAGCAAAAATTACTCCGGCTCGCACGCAGCGGCGGTTCCCTCGGTTTGCCTTTGGTGCTGCAAGCCCCAATCTACCATTGCTTCCACAACAGGCCGCAGGCTTTGCCCAAGCGGCGTCAGAGAGTATTCCACTTTGGGCGGAACCTGGGCATACACTTCGCGATGAACTAGGCCATCGCCTTCCATCTGCCGCAGCTCCTGCGTCAGCATCTTTGGCGTGACAGTGCCTGTGTTGCCCCCCGTACAGTTTTCGTTTATTTTGCGCTGAAGCTGTGAAAAGCGCAGTGTCCCCGCAAACAACTGGTGCAGGATAAAGACCTTCCAGCGACCTCCGATGACCAGCAGCGTTCTTTCTGCGGGGCAGCCCCCGACCGTTTCTTTCATCCTTGCTCTCCTGACCTGAGCGCGTACTATGCTTTTGGTGACTATAGCACAATAAAGTGCATACTAGACATGGGGAAATCTATGCACCATACTTGCCGTGTTCCACCGCAGCCTCAGCCGTCTTCAAAACGGCACAAACTGAGACACTTGGAGAAACCATGACAATCCTGAAGACATACGCCCGCCTGTTTGTCGGCAGCCTTGACGAATCGCTGCCTTTTCTCGAACTGCTTGTCGGCAGGCCCGCCGACCTGCGCTTTTCCTTCGCCAAGAGTGAGCTGGCCGCAATCGGTGACCTGCTGGTGATTGCCGGGCCTTCCGAAGAAACCGACAGTTACCGCACTGTGACCGGCCCATTCATTGTTTCCGACATAGACGAGGTGGAAGCGCTTCTCAAGCAGCACGGCGGCGTGATCACACAGACCCGGACAGAAGTTCCGACCGGCATCGGCCTTTGGGCGACGCATGCCGACGGCGCGAGAGTGGAATATGTACAGTGGCTGCCTGAACTGGTGGAGCGCATTATCACGCACAAGGCAGACTAGTTCGGCACCCGCCTTTGTCCGCGTCCCTGCGCTTGTTCTTGCTCCCACTTGCGCCTCTGTTTGCCCGGCGCAGAGGCGTTCCCCTCGCTTTCCAAGCCATAACCGACGACGGAACAATTTCTTCCGTCGTTGGTACGCGCTTGCAATGCCGAGGCACAGCGTTTACAGCGCGCTTGCCGCGACGTTTTTCCCGGTTGACATCGCCCGCCCGCGCCGCCATACTCTGAGCATGACACAAACAATTGACAAGCCGTATGTGGTGGGTGTTGACCTGGGCGGCACCAATGTCCGCGCCGCCGTGCTGGACCGAACCACGGAAGCCATTGTTGCGCGCGGCGACAATCTTCCGTCTCTGGCCCAGAACAGCGTGGAGCAGACCAGGGCGCAGATCGTGCTGGCGGCGCAAACGGCGATGGATCATGCCCAGGTTTCCGCGTCCGATGTGCTGGGGGTGGGCATTGCCGTGCCCGGCCATGTGAAAGCGGACCTCGGCATGGTCATGTGGGCGCCGAATTTCAAGGATCAATGGAAAGGCGTACAGCTCGCCGCGCCTTTGGAGCAGGCCCTGAACGTTCCTGTGTTTTTGGGCAATGACGCAAACCTTGCCGCCCTGGGCGAGTTTCGCTTTGGGGCCGGACAGGGGGTGCGGCATCTGGTGATGGTGACGCTGGGCACGGGGATCGGCGGCGGCTTGATCGTGGACGGCAAACTGATTGAAGGCGCGGACGGCGGGGCGGGCGAAATCGGGCACATCGTTGTCAATCCGGGCGGGCGCGGCGGCAATGCGGCCTTCGGGTCGGTGGAAGGCGAAACGCAGCGCGATGCCATTGTCGAGCGTGCGGAGCGCAAGATACAAGAAGGCTGCAAGACAACGCTGACCGAGCGGGCGCAGTTTTCGCGCTTTACATTGACGCCCGCCATGATCGCCGAAGAAGCGCAGAACGGGGACGCCGTTGCCATTGAAGTGTTTGAGGAGACGGGCTACTATTTAGGATTGTGCGTCGCCAACTTGATTAACTTGTTAAACCCGCAAATGGCGGTGATCGGGGGCGGCATCGCGCAGGCCGGGGCGCTGATACTGGAACCAATCAGAAGGACGGCGTATGCGTGCGCGATCCGCTCCCTCTCGCAGACATGCCAAATCGTGCCCGCCCAGCTCGGCGACAACGCGGGCATTTACGGCGGCATCGCTTTAGTGTTGGACAAGCAGGACGTAGAACACTAGCCTGTTTATGAATGTTCCATTTCTTGTCATGTGGCTGCTGGCGGGCGTGTTCTGGGCGTATGCCCTGGTGCCGCTGACACGCCTCAAGCGGCACTTGAACCAGCAAAAACGCGACGGGGTGGCGCCGCCCGGCAGCACAAACACCGCGCAGATTCGCGCCATTTTGCGGGACACTCGCCACCCGCTGCACCGCGACGCGCGCCGGATGATGCTGGCCTACGGCGGCTTTCTCTTCTGCTGGATCGTTGGCTTCGGCCTCAGCGTCCTGGCCCCGGCCTCGCATTGAACCCGCTCTTGGGGTTTACAGCGCCCCCAGCGTGGGCAAATAACGACAGCACGGCGAAAGGAGCCACCCAATGGCAGACGACCCCAACACGAAAACGGAAACGCACGACATCCCCGGCGGCAAAGAAACGACGAGCACGACAAACTCGGATGACGGCAGCACGACGGAAACATCCACCACCACCGAAACCAGCGCGGACGGCGGGGAAGCCAAGTACGAATAAGCCTGAAACACAGCAAACGCCCGGCGCTTCCTTTCAGAAGCGCCGGGCGTTTGTCTGCGTGAAGCGGTCTGTGATTGGCGACTTAGGAGGCCAGTTTGTGCATCAGCACGGGCACTTCCGCCAGCAGCTCACGCGCCAGAAAGCCTAAACTGCCCATGCGCCGGGCGAGACGGTCGCCCGCACTGGCATGCAGATATACGGCCCACACAGCGGCATGCAGCGGGTCGGCCCCGCGCGCGGCGAGACCCGCAGCCAGGCCCGCCAGCGTATCCCCCGACCCTGATGTCGCCAGACCCACATTGCCCGCCTTGTTGTGGTACGCAGCGCCGTCGGGAGAAACAATAAACGTGTCGCGGCCCTTGTGCGCCACCACGGCGTGCAGGTCGGCGGCGGCAGAGCGCGCGGCGTCGAGCGGGTCTTGGGTGACTTGTTCCCTGTCCAAATGACGCATCAGGGCAAGCTCGGTGGAATGGGGGGTGAGAATGACGCGTCCGTTCAAGCAATGCAGGGAGGCGGGGTCTGCGCTGGGCGTCGCCAGCGCGGCGGCATCTAAAATAACGGTCGTGTCCGCGAGCTGAGGCAGGACGCTTTGCACCAATTCCGTCACGCGGTCTTCGTCCACCATGCCCGGCCCAAACAGCACAGCCTGCGCTTTGCCTGCCAGCGCCACAATCCGGTCGCCGCAGCGGGGGTCAATCGCGCCGCCTTTGGTTTCGGGCAGGCCCAGCACATACGCTTCGGGGATGGCGGCTCCCAGAGCGACCGCCACGCTTTCCGCCGTAGCGATTTGCAGCTTGCCCGCGCCCGCCCGCAGCGCGGCAGTCGCGGCGAGTATGACCGCACCGGGCATGACACGCGCGCCGCCCACGATCAGCACCTGCCCGCGTCCCTCTTTGTTGCTGCCCGGCGTCGGCTGGGGCAGCGGCCAGTCGGTCAGCAGCTTGGGGGTAATAACAATGGGCTTCTTCGCCCGTTCGGCAGCCATAGGTCGGTACGCTCAATTCTAGAAGGGTTGGGGAGGTTATTTCGCGGCGACAGGCACATCGGGGCGCGTCGTGACCACTTCGCCCCCTTCTTCCACAGGCGCGGAGAAGTTGCACTCGTGCAGGACAAGGCCGCCGTGACGCCCTGCATGGGCATCGTACTGGTAACGTGTCACGGCGCAGTTGGCGATGTCGCCCAGGCGGTCAATCGCCAGTATGCCGTCTTCGGTCATGTGCTCAATCAGATAACGGAAGCAGAGAACGACGACTTGATGGGCAACGATCAGGACGCGCTCGCCTTGATGCTCGCGATCCAATGTATCCAAAGTGGAGCGCAGCCGCAGAACGACATCGCACCAGCTTTCTCCCCCCGGCGGTCGGTGGTAGAACTTGCCCAGGGCCTGCCGGAACTGCGCCTGCTCAGGGTACTTTTCCAGCACGCCGCGCGGCGTAAGCCGGTCTAAGACCCCAAACTCTTTTTCCCGCAAGCGCTCGTCTACAATAAAGGGAATGTCCTGAGTGTCTAGGCCGGACGACTGCAAAGCAAGATGCGCAGTGTCCTGCGCCCGCTTGTAGGGCGAGGCCAGCACAACCGTGGGCTGCTGCGCAGAGGGCTGACGACCAAGCCATTCGCCCAGCGCGCGGGCTTGACGCTCGCCGCGCGGCGACAGGGGAACATCAATGTCGCGCCCGGCAATATCAATCTCAGCCAGCCCCTGCGCCAGGGCCGCATCGCGCGCGACATTGCCCGCGCTTTCCCCGTGCCGCACGATCATCAGGGACTGCGGCCACTTTTGCGCATTGCTCATAGGCTCTTATCTACCCCGCCTGGCCCTTGTGTCTAACCTGACTGCGTCTCGCGGCGCGCTTTGTTACAAATGGACGCCGTTGATCTTCAGGTGGAACTTGCAGCCGAGAAAGGCGGCTGCCCGGCGGCACAAGACCATGCGCATGACGAATATCTCAAAATACTCGGTGACGGAGGCATGGCTTGTGTCAATATCCAGGTCCAATGTGATGGCTTTGGCCTCGCCGTCCACGTGCAGGTAGGACTTTTGCACCGCGTAGTTCACCCGGTCGTGGATGTCAAACTTCACGGGGTCTTTTTCCTGCACGCGCGAAAAGTGCACATCGCTCTTGTCGGCGATGATCACCGCAGCGGAGACCGGCGAGATCGGCAGGCCGTTGGGTTCCTCGTGGTTGCCGATGGCCCCGATAACGGTGGCGATCTCATTGGCGCTCATGCCCCTATCGGTCAGGATGGTGTAGGACATTAAGGCGCCCGCTTCCACATGGCCGATGCGGTTGATGACGCACCCCATGTCGTGCATATAACCCGCGATAGCGGCCAGTTCTCCCTCGCGCTCCGGGTGGCCGAGGTTGACTAAAATCGTGCGCGCGATGGTGCTGACGATCCCGGCGTGCCGATGCCCATGCTCGGTGTAGCCGATAGCCTGCATCTGCTCATTGGCGCGCAGGATATAGGTGCGGACACGCGAGTCGTGGCGCACGTCTTTGAGGGTCAAGAGTTTCGGCGGGGCTATGTCTTTGGCAAGAGTGCCCTCCGCAATGAATGTTTCTGGTGTCATAATCAATTGTCTTCTAAAAGGGCGCGCTCGGCTGCGCCAGGGTGAGCGGCGCAAGGCCGGGAGAGACTATTTGGACGCTGCCGCCGCGCGCCTGGTTCCATGTGATGCCGAAAGTGACCCCGCCGTCGGGGTCAGTCTGGGCGTCGGGGCTGTCCGCCGTGCCGCCCGTGACACTTAAATGGACAGCGGCCCCGGCCTTGGGCGCGTTGTTTTTGTCCAGCACGCGCACAAACAAACTGCTGCGATTGCTCGCCCCCTGCGGGTCAGGGGCCATGTCGGCGCGCAGGGCGAATGTTGCGACGGGCGGCGCTTTTGCCTGAACAGTGATTTTGCCCGTAAGGAGCTGCCCGCCAAACAGCGCGGCCAGCGTGCCCACGCCGGGCTGCTGGGCCAGAAAGTACCCCTTTTGGCTGACAAACCCTGTCCCATTCGCCGTGCCCTGCCAAACAATACGCGGGTCGGCCCCCGAAATGTCCCGCCCGGCCACCCGCAAATGCAGCGGAGTGGCGCTGCCTGTCATCACCGGCAAGGACGGCGCGACAATCTGCGCATCGGCCTGGGACACGAGCATGGCAGCCCCGCCCCTCGCCGGAAATACCAATGGGGCATCGGCAGGGTAACGCACGCGGGCGTAGTCGCTCTGCACCGTCAGCATGTCGGCGACGGGACGCTCCGCGCCGCTGCCTTCCGGGCTGCTGACGGGCAGGCCCGCGACCGCCATGCTGGTAGACCCGCCGCCGTCAAAGTTCATCGCATTCCACGCCCCATAACGCTTGAGGATACCCGCCATCTCAGGCAAAGTCGCCCCGCGCGACAGCGCCTGGCGACCATCGGCAGTGACGATTATCAAGTGCCGACCGTCCCGGCTGATTCCAACAGCCGTGCGCGGATAGGCATGGTCGGTAAAACCCGCATCAAACCCTTCCGCCTGCCCGTCAATCGCCAATTGCCCCTCGGCAAGCAGGCGCGGCCCGCCGCCCACCGCCTGCCCTGCCTCGCTCCAAAACAGCGCCTCGCGCCCAATGTTTGACATTCCCCGCGACGGCAGGCTCCCCGGCAGGGCGGGCAGGGACGCGATCTTGATGCCGTCATGGGTCTGGCCGGGCGGCGCGACCGAGAGCACAAAGCCGAGTTTGTCTCCCACATGGCAGTGCGCGCTGAGAAACGCGGCCCCCGCCCCTGGCCCCGCCGACAGCACCAAGCCGCCCTGCGGGATAAACGCGGGCAGGACGCTGCCGGCCTGCACGCTCACCACGCGCCCTACCATCAGCTTGTCCGCCTGCACCGTCCCATTGACCGCGCCCAAGACCACTTCGGTTCCGCCCTTGCGGTACGCCGTGACAGGGCCATAACGCGGCGAAAAGACGACAATCTCCCCCGCCCCGACTTGCCGGTTGATGCCGTTGATAAAATAGCGCGCGTTGTCGGCGGCCTGCAAGTCCCCCAGAAACCCCACGATGCCCAGAAATGCCGTCCGCCCCTCCGCCCCGATCCCCAGAGCCGTGCGCGGCCCGCCTTTGGCATTGCCCGTCCAGGGTTCGCTGAACAGTTCGCCGTCCATAATGCCCACGCCCAGCGGGTCGCCCGTGAAGGGGAAAAAGTCCGCATTCACCGCGGCCAGCACGTGGTGACGCCGCGCATGCCGAGACACGTCTTCGCGCCCATGCGAGGCATCCATCCCGCTGACCTTGTCCTGCCCCAGTCCCACCCCGACATGAATGCCGGGGGCGCGCAAATCTATGTCCAGCACATTGACTAAGAGAGGCGTCGCCCTGTCCACCTCCTGCGTCCAGACCACGCCCGGCGCGAGCCGTTTCACGGTTGTGTCGGCGCGGGCAGCCATCGCAGGCAGCGTCACCAGACAAAGCGCAAAAAGAGAAAGAAAGGGTCGGAACGTCATAAGCAATGGACGAACAGTTGATGTTGAGATGCCGGGCAAAGCGTTTGCATCCCCCATTGTAGCACACGAAGCCTTGAGTGCAAGGTGTTTGCGTGGGCACGGCATGCCCGTTTCCCTGCCGTTGCAAGCCTGTCCCGACGACGGAACAATTTCTTCCGTCGTCGGTACGCGCTGGGAAAGCATTGGAAACGAGTGTGGAACGGGTGTACAATGGGTTTGCAAGAGGCGGCCCTCACCCTGGCGCTGCGCGCCTGTCCCTCTCCCGCAAGCGGGCGGGGGTTGGGAGTAGGAAGGCCAAGTGTACTCTCGCCCATAGGACTTACTCCTTCCTGCTCCCCCTCGCCCGCTTGCGGGAGAGGGGGCTGGGGGGTGAGGGCTGTCCTATCCAGCGGGGGCTGGGGAGTGAGGGCTTCTTGGCTAAGGGATGAGGACTGTCCTTGACCGAGAGGAACAGGAACGCTTATCCTTGCGGACAATTTAGCCCCCCGGCGCCGTGTGCTGACAACCCTAGCGCGCAGGGCAGGAAAAAGGGCGACGCATCGCGAACCCCACGCCATGAGCAACACCACCCGCAAAGTCCAGCTGCACTACCCGCTGGCGCGTCTCACCGAGCCGGTCGTCACCCGGCTGGTCAATGATTTTGATGTCGCGCCCAATATTCTGCGCGCGGATGTCAATGCCCGCACCGGCGGCTGGCTGGTCGTGGAACTGAGCGGCGACGCGGCGAGGACGGATGCCGCGCTGGCGTGGCTGCGCGAACAGGGCCTGGTCGTTACCGACACCGAATAAACAGGCGCTTCGGCCCGCCCTGCCTGGGGAGGAAAAACGATGGACGCAGCGCGCGGCGGCACAGGATGGACGGTGTTTGGCGTGCTGGTGAGGGCGCGCGGGCGCATGCTTGTCAACGCCGTGCGGTCGTCGGGGGGCAGGCAGCGATGGGTGATCGGCGGCCTGGGCGTCTTTGGGCTGCTGTTTGTCGGCGTGGTTTGCGTGCTGTCGGGGGCACTGGTCAGGCTGGCGCAGGCGGGGGTTCCCCTTGCCTCTGGGCTGACACCGAATGCGGCGGCGCTGGCGGAGCGGGCGTATGAGTACCTGTTCTTCTTTCTGCTGGCCGGGTCGGTGCCGTTTGTGGCGGCGACATTGTTTCAGGCCGACGACCTGCCGCTGCTGCTGACCACGCCGACCGATGTGCGGGCAATTGTCGGGGCAAAGCTGCTGGATGCCGCCCTGGTGAATGCGGCCCAATCGGCGGCTTTGGGCTTGCCTGTGTTGGCAGGCATCGGCTGGGCAGTGGGGCTGTCTGTGTCGGGCTGGCTGTGGCTGGCGACGGCGACCATTCTGCTGCTGGCAATCCCCCCGCTGGCAGCAGCGGGCCTGCTGCTTTGGGCGGCGCGCGTGCTGGGCATGCGCCGGGTGCGCGTGGCGGTGACAGCCGTCAGTGTCGGGCTAGGATTGGCGATTACGTGCCTGGCGGTGGTGGGCGCGAGCCGGGCGGTGCAAAGCGGGAACCTGGATGTGGCACGCTTGCAGGCGGCTTTGCGGGGAGATCAGATCGCCCCCCAGCCCCCAATTCTAGGGGAGCAAGAGAAACCTCCCATCCCTGCTTCCTCAAACGCGCACGCGTTCTCCAACCTGCTGCCCTCCGCGTGGGCCGCAAAGATGCTGGAAGACACGGCGGGCGGGCGCAGGCTGGCGCGGGGCGGGTGGGAGGGATTCATCGGCCTGCTGCTGGCGGCGGGGGCGCTGATCAGCCTTTGCCTGCCGCTAGGGGCGCGCGTGCTGACAAGCGACGCCTTTTTGGAGCCGCTGGACAGCGGACGGGTGCAGACAAGCCCGCAGGCGGGACGGGCATGGTGGACACGCGGGGCTGCCTCTCCTGCTTGGGGGATATTGACGAAAGATGCACGCTATTTGCGACGTGACCTGATCCTGCTGGGGCAGATTGGGGCGGCAGGGCTGCTGTTTCTGGTGCCTTTGCTGCTGCGGGCCGCGCAGGGCAAGAGTGCGGGCGTGGACAGAGACCTGTACGGCGACCTCGCGCTGGGCATGCTGGGCTTGATCTTGTACATGGTGACCAGCATCGTGTCGCTCACATCGGTGGGGCTGGAAGGGCGAGGGGCGTGGCTTGTGCTGGCGGCCCCGATTGCGCGGGGCGCGTTTGTGCGGGCCAAGTGGCTGGGGGCGTTTTTGGTGTCGGCAGGCACGGTGGGCGTGCTGATTTTGGCCGCGTGGCCGCTGTTCGGGCTGAGCGCCATGCAGGTGGGAGGGGCGTTTTTGTGCCTCGGCCCGGCCTGCTTCGCGCTGTCCGGCCTGGGCGTGGGGCTGGCGGGATTGTTTCCGCGCTTTATCTATGAGAACCCTGCGCACCGGGCGGGCATCTGGGCGCTGCTGCTGGGCTTTGTGCTGGCGACGGGGTATCTGATGCTGTGCGGGCTTGTTGCGGCGGGGGCGGCTCTGCTGCCCGCGCAGGGGGTCATCGGGGCGAGGACGGCGGGCGCGCTGGGTATCAGCCTCTTTGTGCTGCTGTCGCTGGCGACCGGCCTGGCGCCTGTGCTGCTGGCATCACGGCGGCTGCGGGACTACGAATGGGAGTTTTAGAACAAGCATAGGAGGAACACCAATGGACATAATTCGCGTGGGGATGATCGGCGTGGGCGGCATCGCGCAGGGCCACATCCGCAATCTACTGACGCTGCCCGAAGCCCAGATTGTCGGCATGGCCGATGCCAGTGAGCTAAGCCTGGACAAGACCAAGGCGGGGCATGACGGGGCCGTGGCCGACCTGCCGACATTTGCCGACTACCGCAGGATGCTGGACACGCAAAAGCCCGATGCCGTGGTGATCTGCACCCCGCACACGCTGCACTTCGCGCAGGCAATGGATTGTTTGAGCAGCGGGGCGCACGTGCTGCTGGAAAAGCCGATGGTGACCAATGTGCCGGATGCGCACGCCTTGCTGGCAAAGGTTGCGCAGACGGGCAAAGTGGTGGGATTGGCCTATCAGCGTCATGCCCAGCCACAGTTTCGGTACATCAAGGAGCGGATTGCAAGCGGGGAGTTTGGGGCTGTGCAGGCAATCACGGCGCTGCAGCAGCAGGGCTGGGCCAAGGGGACTGTGGGCACATGGCGTCAAGACCCCGCTCTTTCAGGGGGCGGGCAGATCAACGACAGCGGCTCACACTTGCTGGACATCGTGCTGTGGACAACCGGCCTTGCCCCGGACAAAGTGTCGGCGTTTATGGACAACCGGGGGACGCCCGTAGATATTAACACGGCCATGACCGTGCAGTTTGTCGGCGGGGCGCTGGGCACAATCACGGTTGCCGGGGACGCTGCGGGCTGGTACGAAGACATCACCATCTGGTGCGAGCGCGGCAGCTTCTACGTGCGCAACGGTGGTGGGTTTCAGGTGCAGGGGACGGACGGGCATTTGTTCACGCCCGAACCTGCGGACATGCCGGCCGGGTCGGACGTGGACACGAACTTTGTCCATGCCATCCTGGGCACGGAGCCGATTGCCGCCGCGCCGGGCGACGGCCTGCGCACCATTGAGCTGACCGAAGCCGCCTGGCAGTCGGCGGCAGCGGGCGGGCAGCTCACGGGCGTGACGCGAACGTAAGAAGTTAGACCCTGATGTTACGCAGTGGAAGTATGCTTCCCTGGAAAGAGCGGCAAGCCAGGGACATAAAGCCGTTGGCAGCGGCTGATGCCGGGGGTATCAAACCCCCGGCAGTGCCTCTTGGCGCTGGACACAGGGACGAAGCCCGGCCCGCGCGGGCGTAAGACTTAAGGTAACAAAAGTTTTTCTTACGTCCGAAGGACGTGGCTTCCCAGTTGCCGGGGGTTTTATACCCCCGGCACTCTGCGTAACATCAGTTAGACCGTTTCTTCCTGCTCCAAAGCAAACACCAAAGGACGGGCGGCTTCCACCAGTTCGTGGGAGCGGGCGCGCAGGGTGTCGCGTGTTTCGCAGTAGGTGGCGAGGGCTTGCAGGGGGTCAAGGGCTTCCGTGAGCACTTTGGAGCGCACGGCATCCGTGTCGCGGGCGATGTCTTTGTGCAGGGCGACCACCATAAAGGCCGGGGCGAGGGCCGCGCGGATGTCGCCTTCGCGCAGGGCAGGCTGCTGCTCCGAGTGCAGTTTATAGGACAATTTCACCACGGCATCGCGCAGATCGTGCTTCGCCAGCTCGCGCAGGATGTGTTCTGTGATGCCGTCGCCTGCCCCGGTGGCGTCGGTTTCTATCTCCACAAAGCGGCGGGTGGGGACGACAACATGCCGCACTTCCGTATTGCCTTTGGCGAGGTCAACCAGGGCAAACCCCTTGTCTTCTTTGCGCTCCCCAAAGTCTATGCGCTCAATGCTTCCCGAATAAACCACCGGCGGCTGCTCGCCTTTGTTGAGGTCTTGATACTTGTGAATGTGGCCCAGGGCGACATAATCAAACGGGGCTTGCGCGAGGGCAGACAAAGGCACTTCGGGTTCATTGACCAGGTAGCCGACTTGCCCCGCCGACAGCCGGGCGTTGGCGACGCTGAAGTGGCCCATGAGAATGGTGGGCAGGGCGGGGTCGCACTCGGACGCTATTTTGTTCAGCCACCCGACATACTTCTCCACAATCAAGGCCGTGGTGTCCTGGACGCCCTGGTCTTTGTAGTCCTCGCGGGCGAGCACCAGCGATTTAATGAGATAGGGCACGGCGGCGATCTGCACATCATAGCCGCTCCTGGTCTGCATGACCGCGTGGCCGGGCGTGTCAAACACGCGCATCGCCCCGCCCATCAGCGCACCGAATATCTCAATGGCATTGGCGCGGCCTTTCATGTTGGGAATGTCGTGGTTGCCTGCGAGCATCACGATGGGGACTTTGGCTTGGGCGAGGCGGGACAGGCACTTGCCGAATTCGCGCTGATGGGTCTGGTTGGGGTCGCGTGTTTTGTAGGCATCGCCCGCGAAGACCGCCAGTTCAACATTGGCTTCTAAGGCCAGGTCAATGGCGGCGTTGAGGGCATCGCGGAAGTCTACCAGGCGCGACGGCAGGCCGGTGGCGGGGTCAAAGCGCCCGTAGTTTTCCACGCCAAAGTGGACATCGGCAAAGTGCATGACGCGGATAGGAGGTGTGTAGGCCATGCGCTGATTATACCTGCGCGAGGCATGAACGAGGGCCTCCGTGTCGTCCTGCCGGCGCTTCGGGGCGCGGATGGCGTGGAAGCACGCGAGAACGACAACTTGTTCGCCTCCCCACAGGGCGAAGACGCCCTAGGGAACGGGCGCTTGCAATGGGGAGTGTCCAATTTCGCTCGGTTTGGCAGTGCCGGTATCCAGCGATTTGGCAGTGCCGGTGTCCGCGGGATTGAGGCCGTCCCCCAAAGATTCCAAAGGCGCTGCATAAGCGTTTCCACGGCTGATGGAGGGCGTACCAACGACGGAAAGATTTGTTCCGTCGTCGGTACGCGCTGGGTACGCCGTGGCAGCGCCGGGGAAACACCGTTGAGATACGGAGCAAGGACCGATGGAGGGAGAAGACCGTGCCGACAGGGACACTCCCCATTGCAAGCGCCTGTTTCCGGCGCATGGCCGTTTCTGGTATAATGGGGCCAAATGATCCCCTTGAAACTTGAACTGCGCAACTTCATGTCCTACGGGGCGGACGGCGCGACCCTGGACATGACCGGCCTGCACACCCTGTGCCTGGCTGGGGAGAACGGCAACGGCAAGTCCGCGCTGCTGGATGCGATGACGTGGGCCTTGTGGGGCGAGTCCCGTGCGGGCAAGAACAAACACGATGACCTGGTGCGTATCGGCGCGGATGAGATGTCGGTCACCCTGACGTTTGAGATGGATGGGCAGACGTACCGCGTGCTGCGCAAGCGTTCCAAACGCGCGGGCGGCAGCGTCTGGCAAATCTATCAGCAGAAGGACGACGGCGCGTGGCACAGCCTTACGGGCGACGACAGCCGCAAAACGGAGCAGGCAATACAAAAGCTGCTCCGCATGAACTACGACACATTCCTCAACAGCGCTTATCTCAGGCAAGGGCAGGCAGACCACTTTGTCCAGCAGACGCCCAGTAAACGCAAGCAAATCCTCGCCGACATCTTAGATTTAGGCCGCTACGACGACCTGGAAGCCCTTGCCAGAGAAAAGGCCAAGAGCGCCGCCGCCGACGCGGTTGACCTGGAGCGCGACCTCAACGCCATCGGCGCAGAACTCGCCGAGGAAGCCGCCCACGCCGCCGCAATCGCCGCCCTGCAAGCGCAGCTCACCGAGCTTAATGCCCACGCCGTGCCGCTGCGCGCCGAGCATGACGCCATCATGCACCGCCTGACTGAGCTTGGCGGCATGAAGACGGTTGCCGACAGCCTCCGCGCCCAATTGGACGCCCTTGCCCGCGAGTTATCCGATCTGCACGCCGACCGCGCCGGTTTGGAGCGTGAAATCGCCGACGCCACATTGCTCTTGTCCCGGCGCGAAGCCATCACCAAAGACTACATGGCTTTGCAGGATGCCCGCATCCACGCCGCGCAATTGGAGCAAGATGTCGCCCAACTGCTGCGCGGGCGTGTCGCGCTCCTCAATGCACAACGCGAGCATGATGCCGAAGAGCATAAACTCCGCACCCGTGTTGCCGTCGCCGAGGAAGCCCACCGCGAGGCCGTCCAGAGCGTCAAAGAACTCCCCAGCCTGACCCAAGAGCGTGACGCCATCGCCGCGCAAATGGCCGCTTTTGATGTCTTGGCCCGCGAGCAGGCGGATTTAGAGCAGCGGCTCCCCGACGCCCAGGATAGATTAACGGCGCTCAAAGAGGAAGACGCCCGATTGGGCGCGCAGTCCAAAGTGTGGGAAGAACGTCTCGCTGCCCTCACCCGACAGCAGGGCGTGTGCGCTGTGTGCAGCGCCGACTTGACCAAAGAGCGGCAGATTATCGTTCGCGGAGAGTACCAGGCAGCACTGGACGACCTCGCCGCGCGACGCAAAGATGGACGCAGCGAAGGCGCACGCGCGAAGTCCGAACTGAGTGCCCTGCAATCGCGGCTGGCCGAGATAAAACTCCACCTGCGCGACGCCCGCGACATTGACCGTCGGCTGGCCCAGATTGAGCAGAAACTGCTTGAGATGCAGGCCCGTGCCTCGGACGTGCCCAAAAAGGCCGCCCACCTCGCCGAAGAAACCGCGTACCTGCACGGCGGCAATTTCGCGCCGGAAGTCCGTGCGCGCATTGAGAAGATACAGCGCGGTTTGGAACGCTACCAGCATGCAGAAGAGGGCTATGAGAAAGTGAAGGCTGAGATGGCCGCGCTTCTGTCCGCCGAGCGTTTCCACCAAGAGTTAGGCCATGCCGAGACCGCTTTGGGCAAAGCGCAGATACGTTTGGCCCGTGTGCAGGCGCTGGGCATGGAACGCGAAGCCACCCGTACCGACGCCGAAAAGCAGTTGTCCGGCCTTTCTGATGTGGCCGGGGAGATTGCCGCGCGTACCCAGCGCCGCGATGAACTGCGCGCCTTAGAAGCAGCACGCAAGCGTCAGGAGGCCGATGTCAACCAGGAGATTGGCCGACACATGACCGCCCTGGAACGCTGCGCCGCCCTTCAAGTCACCCGCGATGCCAAGACTGCCGCCCTTGCCGATGCCCGCAAGAGCGAGGAAATCCACAAGCAGCTGACGCAGGCATTCGGCAAGAAAGGCGTGCAGGCGCTGATTATTGAAAATGCTTTGCCTGAACTTCAGGACGAAGCCAATCGGCTGCTGGACAGATTGACCGACGGCGACATGTCGCTTTACATTGACACCCTGGAAGAGGGCAAATCCAAGCGCACCGGGCCGGTGGAGACATTGAAGATTAAGGTCAGCGACAGCCTGGGCACGCGCCCTCTGGAGATGTACAGCGGCGGCGAGGGCTTCCGCGCGGCCTTTGCCCTGCGCATCTCGCTGTCCAAGCTGCTGGCCCGCCGCGCGGGCGCGAAGCTGCAAACGTTGATTATTGATGAAGGCTTCGGCACGCAGGACGGCAAAGGCCGCGAAAAGCTGGTGGAGGCATTGGCGGCCATCGGCAGCGACTTTGAGAAGATCATTGTGATTACCCACATTGACGAGTTGAAGGACTCGTTTCCCGCCCGCGTGGAGGTGACCAAGACGCCGCGCGGCTCCCAGATTACCTTGATGGAAGGCGGGGCCGGGTGAGCCGTCGCCTCCTGCGTGTGCTGGGGACAGTTGGGGCAACCCTTGCTGTTTTTTGGGCTGTCAACGCCCTGGGCGTCTGGTGGCTGCGCGGCTCCCAGTTCAGCAGCAATGCGTTTTATGACGGCTGGGCGGCGTTTCTGACACTTGTCCTGCCTGCGTTTTTGGCAGGTCTTGTTTCAATCTTTGCTGCTCCCGCACGGCGTTTGCGCTTGGGTGGCCTTGTTTTCTGGGCGCTTGGGCTTGTCGGTTTGTTTCACCCGCTTTGGCACATCCCGCCCGTTTCCCCGCAATCAGCACAGAGCGGCGCGATGCACTACTTCTTGCACAGCCCCTTTTGCCTGTTCACGTTTGGCTTGCTGGGCGCGTGGCTGGCCGAGCAGTTTGCCCTGGGCCGCTTCCGGCTCGCCGACGATACTCCCGTGACTCCAGCACAGATGGGCGATGATTAAGAGGCCCCCCCGCCCCAATTCTGGGGAGCCAGATGAAGGAGCCGGAGCAGAGCAAAACACTGCGCGGCCTGTGTCTTCTTTCTATATTGCTCCCCAGAATTGGGGCGGGGGGGCCTCTTCCAAACTCGTTTACCACTCTGCACCCGCGTTGACACGCCCCCGCCCCTCTGGTATACTCGGCAAAGAAAGAGAGCCTACTATGGTACTCACCTGGGATCAAGACCCGCAGGAGCTTTACCCTGCCATTTCCATCGGCCCTGCTGTCCAGCACCTCGTCGCCGAACACCTCACCATCCACACCGATGAACCGCGCTCGTCGGAGCATGAGTTTCCCCAAGCCAACATCAATGCCCTCGTGGAAGCCGGGCTTCTCGGCATGCGCATCCCCGCGCGCTACGGCGGCCTGGGGATGGACACGCTCAATGTCACCTACGCTGTTGAGCAGATCGCGCGCATCGCGCCGGCCACGGCCTTCATACTTTTACTGCACACCCTCACCGCAAACCGTATCAACATGGCCGGGACGGACGCGCAGAAAGAGCGCTACCTGCCCCTGATCTCGCGCGCAACCCTGGGCGCGTCCGCCTGGTCGGAGGCGGGCGTGGGCGCGGATAAAAGCGTGCTCAACACCAAAGCCTATCAGGAAGACGGCGTGTGGCATCTGAGCGGCCAGAAGGCGTTCTGCACGGGCGCAGGCCATGCGGGCGTCTACATGGTGATGACGGACACCACCGACGGCAAAGGCTTCTTTTTGGTGCCCGCCACCAACCCCGGCCTGCGCATCGGCGAGCCGATGGATTCGATGGGCCTGCAAGGGACGCACAGCGGCGTGGTCGGCCTGGACCAGGCGTTAGTTCCAGATGAAGACCGTGTCGGCGAGCCGGGCCACATCGGTCCCATCATCGCGTTTGACATGCAGGCCGGGCTGCATTCGGGCATCGTCGCGACCGGCATCGCTCTGGGCGCGTTCGGCAGGCTGGTGGACATTGTCCGCGCCAACAACTCCTTTGACAAGTACGAAAGCGTGCGCGTCCGCGTCTCGCAGCTTGCGGCGAGCTTGAGCGTCATGCGCACCCATGTTTATGCCCTGGCCGCGATGGCCTCCCTGCCGGACGGCCCGCCCGTGGAGGCCGCGACCATGACCGCGAAGTTGTTTCTGTCGGAGCAAGCCCTGCAAATGACGACCGACGCCATTGCCATTGCCGGCAAGGCAGGATATTTGCGCGAAAATGGCCTGGAGCGCCTGCACCGGGACGCATTAGGCATTGTGATCGCCGCCCCCATCAACGGGCAAGTCCTGGGCAGCATCGGCGAGTCCCTGCGCAAAGCCGACAAGCTGAACTACCTGTACAAAGTGTGAGGAAGGGCCTGCGCCGGGCAGCAGCCGGGGGTGTAAAGCTAACAGCGAAGAACTGCACCGGGGGTGTAAAACCCCCGGCAAAGACGCAGCCCGGCCCTCACGGGCGTAAGGCAGAGGTGACACTGCTCTTTCTTGCGTCCGGCAGGACGTGGCTTCGCTCTGCCGGGGGTTTTATACCCCCGGCACAGCCTGCCGTCTGGTAACGTGAACAGTGCCCTCTGCAAAGCCATTGCCCGCCTGTTGCCAGCGCTTTCCCAGCGCATACCAACGACGGAACAATTTCTTCCGTCGTCGGTACACGCTCGCAACGCCGAGGCAAACCGAGAGCGCACCCGGCGCAAACCAAGAGAGTGCCCGCCGCAAAAACCAAACCATGTCTACACCGCAAAGCGCGCAGGCCACCTTTGTCGCCGCGCATGTTGACCTCGCCGGGGCGCGCGGACCGCTGCTCGGCGGGCAGGGCAAGGCGCGAATTGCATCGGGGGAACTGCGCGCCCCGCACGCAGGCTTGGTGCTGTGGCGCGTCATTGAGAATGTGTCGGTAGAAAAAGGCCTGGAGGCGCGCGAATTGACGCCGTCGGAAGACGGGCAGTTTGTCGCCTACTCCTATGCGGTGCGCGGCGGTGGGGGCGGCTTGTTTCCGATTGACGAAGCGGGGCACTTTGTGGCCGAGCTGACGGCAGCGTTTGTGCCGCCCGCGTTTATGCCCGACGTGGGGCGCGTGGAAATTATCTCTACGTCCGTGCCGCCCGATGCGCCCGTGGGCACGCGGGCGGTTTTGCGGCGAGCGCAGTCGTTCAGCGCGGCACAGCTTGAGGGGCGCTTGGTGCGCGTACCGGGCGAGGGAAGCGGGCCAATCTGGTTTGTGGAGCGGGGGCAAAAGCGCGTCCTGGCATCGCCGACCTGCGGGCGTCTGCGCTTTGGCGATGGCTGGCAGCGGCTGGTGCAGGTCTTCACCGAACCGGACGATGCCGCCCTTGTCGCAGACGGGCCGCCCCTTGCGCTGGCGGAAGCCGCCGAAGGCAAACTGGTTTATTCGTGGCCCGCCCCGGAAGCGTTTGTCGTGGAGCAGGGACAAAAGCGTTTGATAGACAATCCTGCGCCGATTGCAGAACGCTTCGGCGAGCGGTGGCGCATCAAGCTGATCCACCTGCGCCCGGACGAACTGGGGCTTATTCCCGATGGCAGCCCGGTTTCTATGCTGTTTGGGGAAGGCGCTCCGTTTTAACTTCCACTCACCTTTGTTTTAACTTCCACTCACCTATGGCAACACACACACCAAAGATCATGGGCGTGATCCCTGCGCGCCTCAATTCCACGCGTCTGCCCGGCAAGGCCCTGCGCCTGATCGCCGGAAAGCCGATGCTGCACTGGGTCTACCAGAACGCGCGGCAGTCGCCGCTGCTGACCGAACTGGTCGTGGCGACCGACAGCCCTGAGATATATGAGTCTTGCGCGGGTGCAGGTATTCCTGTCACGCTGACCGGCGAGCATCCATCGGGGGGCGACCGGCTGCACGAGGTGATGGGGCGCACGGATGCCGACATCTATGTCAACATTCAGGGGGATGAACCCACCCTGCGCGCCGACCATTTGGAATTGCTGCTTCAGCCGTTTAGCAGGGGGACGGGCATTCAAGTCACGACATTGAAAGTGGCGATTGACGCGGACGCCGCCCGCGACCCGAACAATGTCAAAGTGGTGACGGGTGACGACGAGCGCGCGCTCTACTTTTCACGCCATGCCGTCCCCTATGATCGTGACGCGGCAGGCGGGGTGCAGTATTTCAAGCATATCGGGCTGTACGCGTACACCCGCGACGCGCTGGGGTTGTTTCACCGGCTGCCGCAGTCCCCATTGGAACTGGCGGAGCGGCTGGAACAGCTGCGTTTTCTGCAAAACGGAGTGGGGATTCACGTTGCCGAGACGGCGCATGACACGGTCGGCGTGGACACCGAAGCGGACTTGCAGTGGGTGATCGCGCTGTTTGGTGGCGGGTAGCACACCCTATGTACGTTCTTTACAGCGTCTTATTTGGGGCATGGGTGGTGTGCATGGCCCCCTATTTTCTGTACCGCGCCTGGCGTCACCAGAAGTACCTGCCCGAACTGCGGCAGCGATGGGGGGCTTTGCCGGACACATTGAAGGCCGACGGCAGGCCGACGGTCTGGATACACTCCTGCTCCGTGGGCGAGACTCTGAGCGTCACGCCCCTGGCGCAGGCCCTGCACGCGCGCTTTCCTCAGGTGCGCCTCGTGTTCAGCACCATCACCAAGACCGGGCAGGCCATCGCCCAGGAACGCTTTACCCAGTACGGAGCCGGGAACGCATTCTACTTTCCCATAGATTTACCCGGCCCTGTCCGCCGCGTGCTGGACTGGCTCAAGCCGTCATTGCTCATCACGATTGACACGGAAATCTGGCCCAATGTGCTGCACGAAGCCCACACGCGCGGCATCCCCATTGTCATGGCGAACGGGCGCATCTCCGCGCAAAGCTTCCAGTACTATCGCTGGCTCCAGCCGCTGATGGCCCCTGTCTTCCGCTGCTACACCCTGCTGATGATGAAGGCCCCCGAAGACGCCGCCCGCATCCAGCGCATGGGCGCGCGTCCCAGCCAGATTGAAATCAGCGGCAACCTCAAATACGACCGCAGCGGAGTGGAGCGGGAAGTCTCGCACTCTCTGGCCCACGCCCTAGACACAGCCTTTGGCCTGTCGCAGTCCTCCGCGCCGATGATTGTTGCCGGCAGCACCCACGACACCGAAGAACAAGCGTTGCTTGACGTTTTAACGCACCTGCGCCGGATGCCCGGCCTGGAACAAACGCGATTGATGCTGGTTCCCCGCCACCCCGAACGCTTTGGGGCTGTCGCGCAGCTCGCCGCGCGCATGGGCTTTGCCGTGCATCGCCGCTCGGAGCCAACACCCGCGCGAGGCGATGAACCCGTGCTTGTGCTGGACACGCTGGGCGAGCTGTCTACCGCCTATCAGTTCGGGACAGTGGTGTTTGTCGGCGGCACATTGATCCCGCATGGCGGGCAAAGCATCATGGAACCCGCCGCGTATGGCCGCCCCATCGTGATTGGGCCGAGCATGAAGAACTTCCCCGGCATCATTGACGACTTCCTGACGGTCGGGGGCGTGTCCCAGATTGCGGCCACGGAGAGCGACCCGGATGCCCAGCGCGCGCAGCTGACACAAGCGTTTGCCCACTTGTTGACGAACGCAGATGCCCGTAACGCGATGGGCCGCGCGGCCTATTCGGTGTTTGAGGGCAGCCAGGGCGCGACCCAGTTCACGCTGGACCACATTGCCGCCATCCTGGAAGAGAAACTCCAACTATGACCGGGGACATCTTATTGCGCCTGCGGGTGCGCGAGACACACGGCATCCGTCGGTTTTTGTACCCGCTGCGCGTCGGCGTCAGCTTGCCCTCAGCGCTCTTTCTTGCCAATATCCGCCCGGCCTGGGGTTTGACGCTGGACGACGGCACAGCCCTGCCGTGGCAGATTATGTTCAGCCATGGACGGGTCTATTTGGAGTTTGCCGTCTCACTGGCGCCGCTGACGGAGCAGACGCTGACACTGGCCGCCCGCGACATGGCGCTTGCCCTAGACGACCCATTGCAGGTGACGCAGACAGAGGAAGGCGGCCTGCGCAATCAGCAAAAGCAGTTTGCTCTGACGGTCACGTCCGAGGGGGCGCTTGCGGACGTTGTTTACGACGGCGTGCCGCACTTGCGGGGGCAAAGCGGCATCACGCGCAACGGCGAAGCGGCGCGCTCGCAGTCGGTGGTGGCGTCCTTCGGGCAAGTTCTGCCGCTCAATGCCTATTTGACGGCACAGGGCTACTACGCCGACCGGTGCGGCGCGCGCACTGTGGTACGCATGACGGCGGTGAAGTCCTGGGCGACGGTGACGCATACGCTGGACGCGCCCCAGCCAAATGACACGGTTGTTTTCACGCTGCCGTTTGCGGCCACTTCCGGGGCAGCGACATGCGACTTTGGCGTGGGCGGCGGCATCTACGGCAAGCTGCAAGCAGGAACGGCGGACATTGCGGTCTGGCGCACGGAGTTTACCCAAGACTCGGCACAGTGGTCAGTTGCCACGAACGGACGTGTGGACTATGCGGGACAAGTAGACACTTGGGAATTATACCACATTCGGCAGTGGTTTCATATCATTGATGGCGACAAGGCTTTGGCGGTTGCAATCGTGCAAGTCCCGCCATGCTGCCGCGCGATGATAGTGACAATCAATGTGAACGGGAACGTTGAAATCGCGTTTGTGCTGGGCGACACGGCAAGCGGGCCGGCGGAGTTCGGCATCTGCTGGCACTTCCTCAACAACGTCCCCGCGTTTGCCGCCGCCACCAGCCCGCAGAGTATTTTGCTGCCGCCGCTTGTGGATGTTCTGCCGTAACGCTGATGGCCTAGTGCGTCTTGGACTGGCTTTTGTCCGAAGTGGCTTTGCTGGTGCCTTCCGAGGCGCGCATTTGGGCGAGTTCTTCTTTGCGCTCCTGCCCGGTCTTCTTGAGGGTCTTGACCCATTCGTCCTTGTAGGGGCGCAGGGTTTGGACAATCGTTTGGGCAACCACTAAATTGCGATACCATTTGTGGTTGGCGGGGATGACATACCAGGGGGCGGTTTTCGCACCGGTCGCGCCCAATGTGTCCTGGTAGGCGTTCGTGTAGTCGCTCCAATACTGGCGCTCTTCCCAGTCGCCCGTAGACAGCTTCCACGCTTTCTCTTCGTCTTTTTCGCGGGCCAGCAGGCGCTCTTTCTGCTCGTCTTTGCTGATGTGCAGAAAGAACTTGAGGATAATGGTATTGCTGTCGGCAAGAAGCTTCTCAAAGCTGATGATTTGCCCGTAGCGGTCTTCGCAGACTTCTTTGCTGATCAGCTTGTGGACACGCGTCACCAGAACATCTTCGTAATGGGAGCGGTTGAAGATGGTGATCATGCCGCGTGCGGGAGCCTGTGCATGCGTGCGCCACAAAAAGTCGTGCGCCTGCTCCAATTGGGTGGGGACTTTAAAGGAGGCCACATCGCAGCCCTGCGGGTTGAGGCCTTCCATCACATGCGCGATGGTGCCGTCTTTGCCCGATGTGTCCAGCCCTTGCAGGACAATCAGGACACTGTGTTTCTGGGCGGCGTACAGCCATTCCTGCAATTCGCAAAGCTCTTTGGCAATCTGGGCAACGGCGATTTTGCTGCTGTCCTTGTCGGCGTTGTGGGTGTCGCTGGGGTCGAGTTTTGACAGGTCAAGTGTCTGCGGCTTGTCAAGTTTTGTGATGTCGCTCATGGTTGCGCTTTCTTAGTTGATGTGATGCAGAGTGCCGGGGGTGCCAACCCCCCGTGAGTGCGTCCTCGCACTGGACACAGAGACGAGGCCATGTCCTGCCGGACATAAGATAAGCCCCCGTGCTTAACTCTTACGCCCGCGCGGGCCAGGCTTCATCCATGCCGGGGGTTTTATACCCCCGGCTCCCCAAACCTGGGGCGCAGGGCGGCCTTAATTCAGCAGGGCGCGAGCCGCAGCGGACGGCGTGCGGTCCACGACGCGCACGCGCCTGCCGATTGCCTGCCCGAACTCTTCTACCGTCATATCGTCTAAAAACACGTCGCGGTCGGGGTCGCGCAGCATGATATTGGGCACGACCACCTGCTCCCCCACATCCTCGCCCATGTCGCGCAGGGCATCCACCAGGTCGCGCCCGGTCAGCAGGCCCGCGATGTTGATGCTGCCCTCAAAGAACGTGTTGTGCACCGCGCAGACATTGACCTCTAAGTTCTCCACGGTGCTGAGCGTCGCGGCAAAGTCTCGGAGCAGTGGCGCGGCCAGTTCCCCCGTGACAAACGTCGCCGTGCGCGGCGTGCTGAGACGGGCGGGCAGCTTGCGCGCCACGCTTTTGGCATCGTCCAAAAAGAGGCGCACCAGCCCCACCCCGTCTTCCAGCTGGGAAAACCCCTCATATTGACGCGCGGGCGGCGTGGGTTCACCCGCATTCAGGTACAGCTCGTCGCTCAGAAACACGAAGTTTGTGTCCAGTGTCCGGCGGTATTCTTTGCGCCACCCTTCGCTTTGGGCGACAAGTTCCGAGGCATACTGCGCATCCACGGTCTTGAGTGCTGCCAGTTTGTCCCGGAACTGCGTTAGGCCGACCGGCACAACGGCCACCGACAGCACGCCGCCATATGTTTCGCGCGCCTGGGGGTGCAAAGCGGCCAGCGCGCGGATAGTTTCCTCCAACACAGCGCCATCATTGTAGCCGGGGCACAGCACGACCTGCCCATGCACCTGGATTTTGGCATCGGCGAGCATTCGCAGGCGCGGCAAAATCGGCTCCGGGCCTTTGCGTCCCAGCATGCGCCCGCGCACGTCGGGGTCGGTAGCATGCACGGACACAAACAAGGGCGACAGCTTTTGCTGGGTAACGCGGGCGAACTCGTCTTCGCCCATGTTGGTCAATGTGAGATAATTGCCGTGCAGAAACGACAGGCGATAATCGTCGTCTTTGATATACAGCGAAGGCCGCAGGCCCTTGGGCTGCTGGTACAAAAAGCAAAACACGCACTTGTTTTTGCAGATATGCACCCGGTCAAACAAGTCGTCGCCAAACTCAATTCCCAAATCTTCGTCGTAGCCCTTGCGGATGTCAAAGCGCAGCGGGCCAACGCCCTCCCGCTCCACCGACAAGGAGACGCGCTCGCCCGCCGTCAGAAACGCCCAGTCCACAATATCCAAAACAAGGCTGTCATTGACATGGGTCACCACGTCGCCGACCCGCACGCCCGCTTCCGAGGCGGCGCTGTCCGCGTCCAATTTCGCCACGCGGGCGCGGTCTGCCTTGGCGCGCCGCACGACGCTGTTTTCGTCGGCCATCGGCAGGGCCAGCGTTCGGGGCCGCACGAGAGTTTCACTGTTCATCGCCATAGCACGCTATTATACCCGTTTCGCGCGCGCTGCCCCATGATTGCTCAGGGGGAGCATAGACGCGGCAAGCGCGTTCCCACAGCGTTTCAAGCCAGTCCCGACGACGGAACAGTTTCTTCCGTCGTCGGTACGCGCTGGGAAAGCCGTGGGAACGCGCAAGCAATGCCTTTGCAAAAGGCTGGAAAAGGGGTGAGGGCTGTCCTAAACTTATGCACGCACGCAAAATCGCCGGTGCATGCACGCAAAATCGCCGGGACGAAACAGCGGGAGTTGGGAACAATCAATTCTATGGCACAGCAAAAGCAGTATGATGTGGTCGGGGATGTGCATGGGTGTCTGGACGCTTTGCAGCGGCTTATGGCGGCGATGGGCTATGACGAAGACGGGCAGCATCCGCAGGGGCGCACGCTGGTGTTTGTCGGGGATTTAATCAACCGGGGGCCGGACAGCGCGGGCGTGCTGCGGCTTGCGAGCCGCCTGGCGCGGGAGGGCCGGGTGCGGATGACCCTGGGCAACCATGACGACACGCTGCTGCGCTGTTTGCGCGGCGCGCCGATGGACCCTGCGCGCAAGGGGCTGGACGCAACACTGGCGCAGATGAAAGCCGCCCCGGACAGCCGGACGCTGCGAACAGAAACGTTGGCCCTGCTGGAAGGGGCCAGGCTGTATCTGCCGCTGGACGGCGGAAGGTTGATTGTGGCTCATGCGGGCATCGAGGAAGGGATGATCGGCAAGCCGGTTGACGCCGAAACGCGCCGCTTCATGCTCAACGGGGACGCGATAGGGAAGTCGCCGGAAGGAAAGACCCTGCGGCGCGACTGGGCAGGCTCTTACCGTGGGAGCGTGTTTGTGGTTTATGGGCACACGCCGCAGGAGCGGGCCGTGGTGCGGGGGCGGACGGTGAATGTCGATACCGGGGCTTACCGCGGCGGGCTGCTGAGCGCCTTTCGCTGGCCGGAATGTACCCTGGTGTCCGTGCCGTCCAATTTTCAGGCGCGCGAATGAGAACAGGAGGCGGCTTCCCCAGGCCCCAGGCGGCGAGGGCAAGCGCGTAAGCGCACAGCGCCCACAGCCACGCGCGGGATGGGGCGGAAAGGCTGCGTGCCGATGCCGTGCGCATGGCAGGTGCGTCGGCAGCGACGGGAAACAATGCGGCTTCGCGGACGGGAACAAACGGCGCGGGGACAAGCTTCTGCACGGCGCGCCGTTCGCCGGGCGAGGCTTGAGCGTAGCGGTGAACCAGAAAATGGGCGAGCGCGACATACATGCGCTGTCGCTTGAGGTAATCTGCCGTGTTCTGGGGCGTGCCCGCATGGGTTTCCACCAGCAGGCTGGGCAGGCCCAGGCTCGTGCAGTAGCGATGGGCCAGGCGCGGGTCGTTGTCCGGGCCATAGGCGAAGGACTGAACCGAGTAGCCGGCTGAGGCGAGGCTTTGCACGGACTGCTGCTGCAAGGCCAGCTCGGCTTCGCCCAGCGGGGAGTGGTCGGCGCGGCGGATTTCCAGGCAGTCGGCATTGTATTCATCGCCGCTGTCCCAGTTGTGGGCATCCACGACCAGGGCGGGGCGCAGAAGGGCCAGCAGATGCGCCATTGCGCGCGTTTCGGGCTGGCGAAACGGCCCCCAGTCACGGTTCAAGTCGGCATGAACGGCGTTCCGGCGCGTGCCCTGCTCCGCGCCGTCCGGGTTGACCATTGGGACAACATACAGGGTGACATGCCGGAGGTCGGCACGGAGCGCGGGGTCTTTGCTGTCTGCAACGCTTTGTATCAGCCCCAGCAGGGCTTCCGTGGAGGCAGGTTCATCCCCATGCTGGCGGCACAGGATCAGCAGGCGCAGGGTCTGAGCCGAAGGCACGGACGGGTCGCGCAGGCGCACCAGCCACAGCGGGCGTTTGTGGACAGACTGCCCCGCCGACGCAAGACTGACCCAGGGCGAGCGGGCAGCGTCGGCATGGAGCAGCGCAGTCATGCCATGATAGGACGTGACAGGGGGAGGGGCGGCCTGCGCCGGGGCGGTGCAGGCCAAAGACAACAGCAAGAAAAGCAGCGGCGCAATGAGGCGCATAGTTAATTTGTGTAGTAGCAGTTACGCAGTGTGCCGGGGGCATGCAGATATTGGCCTAAGTGTGTGCCGGGGGTGTAAGACCCCCGGCAATGGACGAAGCCACGTCCTTCGGACGTAAGACAAGCACCCGCATCTCTATTCTTATGCCCGTGAGGGCATGGCCTCGTCTCTGCCGGGGGTTTCATACCCCCGGCGCTTGTTAAGATCAATGACTGCATGCCCCCGGCACTCGGCGCATGGTTAATCTGTATACAGGCGCGGCAGGCGCGCGCTGGTCGTGATCCGCCGGGCAGGGAGGGTCACGACATCGCCTGCCTGCACGCCGGGCACATCGGAAACGTCCAGGGTGCAAATCTGCATGGCGATGCGCCCGACAACGGGCGCGCGCCTGCCGCGCACGGTGACTGTCAAGCCCGGCCCGCGCAGGCCGCGCAGCAAAGATTTGATGCCGCGCCAGCCCGACTGGGCGCTGAGCGGCGCAACCGCAAAGCCGTCGGCATAGCCGATAGGCAGAACAGCGAGCCGGGATGCCCGCGCGGTCCGAAACTCCCCGCCGTAGCCGATAGGAGCGCCGCGCGGGACATCGCGCACGGCGACAATGCGCGCTTGGAGTGTCCAGGTGTCTTGGAGTTCCAGGGTGCGTGGCACGGCGTCCGAAGGATACTGGCCGTACAAAATGGTGCCGGGGCGCACGGCATCCCCGCGCATCTGGGGAAAGCGCACCAGGGCGGCGGAGTTTGCGCAGTGGCGCAGGCCATAGGCAACCCCTTCGTTGTGCAGGCGCGTCGTGACCTGCTCAAACGCGGCAAACTGGCGGCGCGCGGACGCATCGTCGCGCTCCAAAGCGCGGGCGAAGTGGGTGTAGATGCCTGCAAACACCACATTGAGGTCGGCATCAATCTGCCGGGCCAGCGGCAGGGCGGCGGGAGGCAGAACGCCCAGCCGCCCCAGGCCTGTGTCCACTTTCAGGTGAACACGGGCTTGTTTGTTTTGCGCGCGGGCAGCTTGCGCCAGCCCGCGCAAAGCGATGTCGTCGCACACAGTGGCATCTAAATCCGCCTCAATGATCGTGTCCCACTGGTCGGGACGGGGCGGCAGAAAGACAAGAATGCGGCCTTCAATGTCTGCCGCGCGCAGTTCCAGCGCTTCCGGCAGGGTGGTGACGGCGAAAAAGTCCGCCCCCGCCTGCTGGAACACGCGGGCGGTTTCGGGTGCGCCGTGCCCAAAGGCATTGGCTTTCACCACGGCAATCATGCGCGGAGAGGGGCCGCCGGGCACGCTTATCAAGGTGCGCACCGCATGGAAGTTGTGGCGCAGGGCTGGGCGGCTGACCGACACCCAGGCATCCGGCATGGGCACTGTCATTCGCTGTCCTTTGCGGCAGGAGGCGGGGGCGCGGCCTCGTCTCCCAATGAGCGAGGGGACGGCATTGTGGCAGCGGGGGCGGAGGACGAGGGACGGACAGGGGCAGAACGCGGCGCGGACATGTGGCGCGAGGCCAGCAGGGATAGGCGCCGGCCCTGCAAGGGCGAACGAGCGGCAGCTTCTGCGAGCAGGGTGTCGCGCTCGCCCGCCGTGTCCCGCAAGAGCGCAACCATGAACTGCAAATGCGCCTGAGCACGGGCGGGCACGCTGCGATGGAGACGGGTCAGGCGGTTGGTTTCAAACAAGATCGTCGGCACCTGGGCCACAATGCACCCAAAGCGATGGGCGAGTCGCGCGGGGTGATGGTCAGTGACCAGGTGGCTCACCGTGGGGCAACCTGCCCCCTGCATGGCGGCCTGCACCACGGCCTGGGCCGAGTCGCAGGTCTGCACGAGGCTGGAAGATGCGCCGCTGCCAAGCCCTGCCGTTTCGGTGAAGTCAGGGCGCGTGTCATCCGGGTACAGCTCATGCTGGTCAGTCATCATGTCCAGGCGGAGGGTTGCGACGGCATGGTACAAGGCCCGCGTTTCCGGCTGCGTGCGGCGCAGCCAGTCCCGGTTGATGTCTTTGTCGTGGGCATTGTGGCGCAGGAACGCTTCCGCCCCGTCGGGGTTCGCCATCGGCACGACATAGACGGTCACGCGCTGCAAGTCCAGCGCAAGGGGCGAGCCGGGCGCGGCCCGCACAAGCTGCGTGATGAATTGCAGGGCCGCTTCGGTAGATGCCGGTTCGTGTCCATGCTGGCGACAGAGATAAAAGAGACGTTTGGGCGGGGAAGCGGGCGTCTGGCTGGAAGCGGCGGGCGCGGCAGAAGCATTATCAGTGGCAGGCATGTCGGCGTCGGGGGCGGGAACGGGAGCGGCTTCGTGCAATGTCACCATCCACAAGTCACGTCCTCGGACAGAACGCCCCAGCGATGACAGGGCCATGCGCCCCGTTCCCTGCGCTTTGTCATAGGCAAGCAGGGCCTGAAGCTGGGCGAGCATGGGCGCGTAGCGGGTCGTGCCCGGCGGACGGGCAAGGTTTTTTTCGGCATGCGTGGGCAGGGCCATTGCGAGCAGCAGCAAAAGCGCAGGATAAAAAAAGCGAGTGCGAAGCATCGGCATAGTCCTCAGACGTGGGAGTGCCCGGTACATTTACAGAGATTATCGGCAGATTGGAAGCGGGAAGAGAGGCAGGGCGCAGGGCGATTATTTACCCTTGAGGCGGCGGACAAGCTTTTGCGCGGCAGGCTTGCCCGTAGTGTAGGCCCAGTAGGCGGCTTTGTTGTAGACAAGGTCATACTCGCCGATGTACTCCACATAGCGCGGGCTGAAGCCTTCTTTGAATCGGTTCAAGCCCTGCAAGTGGTCGTCGCGCTCCAAAGCGGCGGCGGACTCGCCTTCCTGACGGCGTCGGGGGCTGACCCCGCGAAAGTCGTACCACGCGCAGCCCTGCGCGCGCGCCCAGTGGATCATGGCCCACTGCATGGCATAGTTCGGCATGACGTTGCGGTGCTCATTGCCGGATGCCCCGTACACATACCAAGCCTTGTCGCCGATCAAAAAGCACAGCGCGCCCGACAGATACACGCCGTCGTAGCGGGTGAGAAACAGCTTCGCCATGTTCGCAGGCACGAGAGTATCCCACAGCGTCTGGAAGTAAGACAGCGGGCGCGGGCGAAACCCATCGCGCGCGCCGGTAATCTGCATCAAGTCGTTAAATGTGGATAGGTCGGCGCGGGTCAAATCGTCCATCACCTCAACGCCATGTTTCTCCACGGACAGCTTGATATTGCGGCGTGTTTGCGGCTTAAACGAGGCCAGCAGTTCGGCTTCGGTGCGTCCTGCCAGGTCAAGCTGCATCACGCAACGCGGCTGCGTGCCGCCGAAGCCCTGCGGGTCGGCATCGGGCGGCGGCGCAAACCCATGTGTTGCCAAGAGAAAAGCGACATCGGTGCGTTCAACAGCGACGGCAGGATCAATCTTGAGAAATGCGGCTTTGTGGAGAACAGCCTGGTCGCGAATGGCGCTGAGTAATAGCCGGAACGTATCCGTATCAGCCCAGTCGGTCATCAGAGGCCCGCGCGGGGCGTAAAAGAAGTTGCCGACCAGGGGCAGTTTGCGCACCAGGAGCGAAGCCCCGGCAATGATTGTCTCGCCCCGGAAAACAGCCACACGCAGCGGCGTCCAGCCGGGGCTTTTGACCGCGCCCCATTCCCAGGCTTGCAGCACATCGCCTTCGGGACTCTGTCCCACGAACAGGTTCCAGGCCGCATGGTCGGCAGGGGAAGACAAAAGGCGTGGGGCGGGAGATAGAGACAAAGACGGGGGGGATAAAGTCAAAACAGATTACCGAACCTCAATCACCTGATACACGCACGCGCCAGCCGGGGTTTGGACATCCACGCGGTCGCCTACTTTTTTGCCGAGCAAAGCCTTGCCGACCGGAGACGTGTTGGAAATGCGGTTGTTGGCGGGATCGGCCTCCAGCACGCCGACGATCTTGTATTCCAGGTCTTCATCAAACTCGGCATCGTGGATTTTCACGACTGACCCCAGGGCCACCGTGTCGCCGCCGCCGGAATAGTCGGAGATTTTGGCGCGGTCCAGCGTGGCCCGAATGCCGATAATCTTGCCTTCGAGCAGTCCCTGCTGGCGCTTGGCATCGTGGTAGTCAAAGTTTTCGCTCAGATCGCCCATCGCGCGCGCTTCTTTGATGCGTTCGGCAATGGCTTTGCGTTCTTCGGAAACCAGGCGGCTCAGCTCCTGTTCCAGCTCTTGATACTTCTCAACAGAAAGCACAATTTCATCGTTTTGCATGGTCATCCGCCTGCGGCAAGTGGGGTCTGGAACGGGGGAGTTGTGCTGGAATGCACAGTGCTGTTATCTTACTCTCACTTGGCGTTTTAGTCAAGCAAAAAAAGGTTGCTGCACAGAGGAACAAGGCCCCCACACAACAACCACGCAAAATCAGTATAACAGAGAGCGGGCCGGAATGTCAAGCCCTGTGCCGAAAGGCCGGGCCTGCCGCGATAGACTAGCCAACCCGCAGGCGCATTAAGTTCAAGCAAGTCACAGGTGGCCGGGTCTTCCCTATGGTGTTTCGCGCGTGTCCAGCCGGGCGCGTGGCGTTGCGTCGTCTCCTCCGTGCAGGGGCCGGGGAGGGCCATTGGCATCTTATGAAGGCATTGCCGGGCATCTGCGCGAGATGCTGCCGGGACTTTCGGACGAGGAGCGGGCGGGCCTGGTGTACCGGGCGCTCACGGGGGCGGGGCAGTACGCGCTGTGTTTGTCGGAGGGGTCGTATGAACTGGCGTTGGGGGCTGCCGATTGGTGGCGGGCCTGTCAAGGTCTCGGCGTTCCGGCGGTGTCTGCTGTCGCTGTCCGCCCAGCCGCTCCCCCACCCGCGCGGGGCTTGCGGGCAGAGCGCGAGTATGAGACAATGGAGGTTGGGGAACTGTGGCGGCTGTACCGGGCCAAAGACGCCCGCGCGGATGCCGAGCTTCGGCGGCGGTTCGCGGGGCCGCAGGCCCCTCCTGTTGGTTTATCTCATGGTGCATATCTCACCGGAGGGGTGGCGGGGGGTACTCCTAAAGAGGGGGAGTTTACAGCGAAGCTGTTTAAGGGGCGTGTCCAAATGGAGTTTTGCCCTACCGGTTCGCTGGTGCGGTCGTTGCCGTGCAAGAAGGCAGGCCGAACGGGGCCGGGTGGCAGGCGGGGCAAAGTGAACTGCTTCTCGCAGGCGTCGCGCCTCCGCATGATGCGGAACCTGGCGGGGTATGAAAGGCGAAGCATGGGCGGGGCAATATTCATTACGCTGACCTACGGGGGCGAGTTTCCTAGCCCTGCCGTAGCAAAGAAGCACTTGGACAGGTTTATCAAGCGTCTGCGCCGAGAGTACCTGGAAGCAGGCGGCATTTGGCGTTTGGAATGGCAGGAGCGGGGTGCGCCGCATTTCCATCTGCTCGTTCTGGGCGTGGACTTCATACCCTACGCATGGACAGCGGCGGCATGGGCGGCGGTGACTGATGGCATGGCGTCTGCCAAGTCAGGCACGGAAACGCGCCGGGTCAAGTCGTACAGCCAATCGGTCTACTACGTGTCCAAGTACCTAGCGAAGTCGGGCGTGGATGCCTCCGAGGAGGGCGTGGAGGGGTTGGACACGGGCGCGGAGGGCGAACCTAGCGGGGAACCGGAACAGGGGCCGGGTCGCTTGTGGGGGCATTTCGGGTGCTGGCGCAAGTATCAATCCGCAAAGGTGCGGCTCGTCCTGGAACGTGACCAGGCGGCGCGGGTGGCCCGAACGTTGGACGCTCTGCGCAGGGCGGGCATTCGTGCTTCTGTGAAGGCAAAGCAGTCGGCGGGCAAGCCTGTCAAGCATCGGCGGGCGCGGCGCAAGTCGTACCTGGCGCGGGGTGCGACTTGGTTCCTAGATGCGGCGGTACTGTGGTCGCGGCTGGAAGCGTTAGTTGGTCCGGTTAAGCAGGTGTGCGCGGCGGTTGCCGATGCCAAAGCCGTTCCGCGCCGCTCTCAGCGTGTCCGTGCGCCTGTGCCTGCTGGCCTGGCGGCAAAGGCTGTTCCGCTACAGCTTGTAGATGACGTCTTGGAAGTAGCTGTCTAACCCGTCGTCGCTCTTGAGGCCCTGGTAAACAGCCTTGCGGAACGTCTCGGCAATGTTGAAGGCGGTCTCTTCGGGGTTGGCCCCACCACTGCGGCGGCGAACTGGTGGGCTTCGTTGCTGGGGCCGTCGGCGCAGAGTGCCTTGCCCCAGGCGTGAATGTCTGCCAGGGCGCGGCGCATCTCGCGGGCTGTCATGGGGGCGTTGGGTTGCTTGCGCTCCCGGTAGGCAGCTTGCCTAGCGGCGTCGTTCTCGTATTTGCGGGGGCGTCCAGCGGGCATGGGCCTTGTACCTTTCGTAACTCCAGGGCTGTTACGATATTGTACCCCGTGTTGTTGATTTCGTAACATTGGGGCTGTTATGAATTATAGGGGCTTAACCCGTGTTTCTGCTGTTTGGGCGGGCCGGACGGATGCGCCGAAGGTGCAACGCCCGCACCGCCCGCCAGTAGGTCGCGGCCTGGGGGGTGTATGATGCTGACAATTGAGCTTGTGCCGTCAACGTGCTGGTTTTCCAACGTGCGCTCGGAAGTGAGCAAAGCGGATTGGGACAAGCTCCGGCGGTCAACCTACGCAAGGTCGGGGCGCGTCTGCCAGGTGTGCGGGGGCGTTGGCCCGGACTGGCCCGTAGAGTGTCACGAGATTTGGGACTATGACGACGTGGCCCATGTGCAGAAGCTGTTGGGCCTGGTCGCTCTGTGCCCGGCGTGTCATCAGGTCAAGCACATTGGCCTAGCGAATGTCAACGGGCGCGGGGAAGAAGCGGAGCGGCACTTGGCGCAGGTCAACAACTGGACGGCGCGGCAGGCGTCTTTGTATGTGCAGGAGCAGTTTCGGGTTTGGGATCATCGGAGCCAGTATGAATGGCGTCTTGACTTGTCGTGGCTTGCGGGGCAGGGCGTGGCTGTGCAGGCTGGGCCTGGGGCGAGGGTTAAGGGTTATGGCTAAGACTGGCGTGAACATGATACCCAAAGGGGTGACGGTGCGGGACTTGTACGCGGGGCGCTGGCGTCCTGAACCGGGCAAGAACATCAGTCAGGGCGAGCGGTGCGAATACGACTTTTGCGAGAAGGTCTTCCAGGTTGTGGAGGATGCGTATGAGTGCGACCACTGCAACGGGCTATTCTGTGCCTGCCATGCCGACCACCGGATACATGGATGCTTGACGGGCCGAACAGACACAAGGTACAAGCCAGACAAGCCTTTGGACAAGTTCCGGGTATGATGAAGCACCCGCCTTTGTGCCGCATTTTAGCATAGTCGGCTTTGTGCCGTGTGGGAGTAGTCGGCGATGGGGCGGCAGGCGTCCGGCGGGTTCCCGCAAAGAGGTAACTCGGCTTCGTGCCGTTCTGTGGTAATCGGTTGCTGTCGGCATCGGCAGGCTCGTCTTGAACTTTGGTTCGTCGGGCCTGTTTTCATGGGTACTGCTTCATTTGGGGGGTGCTTGGCGCGTGTCTATGTACGTGCGCTCGTCAATGGTGACGGTTGGCAGTTTGCCTATTTTGACGTTATGGTTGACAGCTTGGCGGGTGACACCTAGACGCCTCGCGTACTGTGTTTGTGTCATGGCGTAGTCCGGCAGTGGGTCGGGGTCAACCTTGACTAACTTGGGCCGGAATGCAGGTTCATCAAAGGGCAGCTCCAATTGTGGTTTTGGCTTCGGCTTGGCTCCGCCTCTATATGGCTGGTTCCCTAGCAAAACGGCAAACGCGGTGCGGAACATCTTCCGTTGAACGGCAGCAAGGGCAATCATAGGTGGTTTCTGCCGCACGTCTACAAACCGTCGGTAGTGTCGCCCGAAGGCGTTGTCTCGTCTTACTTGCCCCAAAGCGGCTATCCACAAAACACCCTTTAAGCGCGGGTTGCCCTTGTTGCTGGCGCGCACGGTGTTCATGGTTGTGCCGGTCTTCTTGCTCACCGGGTCAAGTCCCGCGTAGGCTTCTGCTTTGTGTACGCTCTCAAAGCGTTCAATGGGCATGATGCAGGCAAGCAAGTTGAGTGCCAGCACTGGCCCCACGCCCGGTATCGTGAGCAGGTTGGCGAGTTCGCCGGGGTACGTCTGCTGGGCGTAGTCAGTGGCCTTCGTTGTTAGTTCCTCGGCTTCGTTGGCGTTGAACACGCTCTTGCCCTTCCAGAATGTTGCGAGGTCGGGGTTTGCGCACCGTTCGGCAGTGATGGCCCGTGTCTGGCTGGCGCGGTGTGCCTTTTTGGATACTTCGGCAGCGTTGAGCAGGCCGCGCAGGTTCCATGCCTTCTGCACGATCCCGGCTTCAACGAACAGGGTCGGGGGCAGCCGCAGGGCGTCGCGTCGTGCAGGGGTTGCCCAAAGGTACAGCAGGCGCGTGATTGTCTTGCTGTCTTTCTCGTCGGTTTTGTCCCGTTGCTGTGCGATGCGCATATAGGCGGCGCGGTCGTTGCTGTGGATGTAGAAGACGGGGATGCCGCTGGCCTGGGCCGCGTGCGCCCACTTCAAGGCAAGGCCGCCGGTGTATTCAAGCCCGATGATCTGAATGTTGCGCTTCTGCTTCAGGAAGGCAGCGAAGGCTTCCACTTCTACCTTGCCTTCTGTATAGGTCTTGCCGTCGCGGGTGGTTGCGAAGTGTGCGCTGGTCGCGCCGATGTCCAGGCCGATGTACATAGCGTCTCCTGTCTGCTGAGCTTGCTCACGTTGCGGGTGCTTGCTCAACTGCCAAGTGAAGCAACAGGTCGCCTTAGTGCTGTTGTCGGTGCTGTCCAAGCAGAGGGGGCGGCCTGTTGTGGAACGCGGAGAAGCCTAAGATTTGCTTTGCAAAACTTGTAGGCTACTCTTGCGTGGTATACCCGCATTGTTGACAGGAACGAACTGCTGAGGTACACCACAGGCGCTTGCGTCTGTCAAACGCCAGGCTTTTATGCAGATGCATGCGAAACAGCAGGCAAAAATGCGAGTTTGGCATAGTTTGTGCAGAGCACAGAAGCATGCTCCCACGTGGAAGAGGATCATTTTGAGAAACGCCTACATTAAGTTTCTGAGCGAACAAGACAGCATCCTCGGCTGCGAGAAGCTGGTGGCTCAATCGCCCGTCAGCCGCCTGACCAATGGGATTTTCTGCATTCCTTGGGGCAGCCTGCCCCTGCTGGACGCGATGGAGATTGACTACTCGTTTGCCAGTGAAGCTGACCTGCTTCATGCGCACCCCCTCTGGAACTTCGCCGCCCCACGCGCGGGCTGATGTTAACCCTTCCCCATTCTACTCGTAAACCGTCTCGCCGGGCGGATAGCAGATCAGCTCCACCTGATTGCCGTCCGGGTCGGACACATAAATGCCCTTTGTCCCGTCGCGATGCTTATCTATGGGTTGACCTGCGGCTGCCGCTGCCTGCGCCAGCGCTTCCTCGCCCACGCGCAGGGCGATATGCGGCGGATGCTGCGTCGGCGTCACCAATGCCAGCTTCCCCTGCCCCAGCTTTAGGAACGCCCACGTCGCGTCCTGGTACAGCACTTCCGCCCCGAACTGCTCCACGTACCATGCCACCGACGCGGCAATATCGGCGGACGGCACTGCTGTATGATCCAAAGCCATCGTCATTGCTTAGTTCCTTTCCATGTAATACAAAAGGACAGCCCCTGTGGACTGCCCTCCTGTGTTGACACAGCCAATGGGCATGACATCAATGCTGCACAGCCCACCGTCCTGCTCGCTACATGTGTCAAGTATGGCTCCGGGTCAGAGCGATATTCTCCACTTCATCTCTATCTTTTTCTGATAAGCCCTTGTAGACTTGGGCGGCTAGGGCCAAAATATCCTCTGGCATGGGCTTTGATGCGATAAACAAATGCCGCAGACCATCCAACGCAATCTGCTCTGCTGTCGTTCCTTCCCGCTGTGCCTGTTCCGCAATGGCGTTCTCAATTTCAGGAGTGAGTGTAATAGTCATCAGGAGCCTCTGCTTCTATTGTATCCAACTGCTCTGCTTCTGCAACACTCACCAAGTCCACGTCTCGCAAGAGGGGAGCGAATGCAGTATGAAACAACTTGGCCTGTTGTGCCAGCCACAAGTGTTGGGACGGCCAATCGGCTTCGTCTTTCGGGTCGGCACCTCGTTTGTAAATGGCAACGCGGCAGTCCCTTTTGCCAATAAGTCCCTCCCATTCCAAAGCCCCTGTTCTTGTCTCCACAGCAGCACGCCGTGCTTGAAGCTGCTGGAACCTCTGCTTCGCTGTAGAGCCTGATAAGTAAAGCTCAACGCGAATCCATTTATCACGTGGGTTGATCACAGGATTAATGCTGTAGCCGGTGCGTCCAATACTAAAACTAATCCAATTTTCATTGCCTGGCTTGACAATTTTCAATGGGGCTGGAGACTCGGCGAGTGCCGCGAGAAAGGCTGCCCAATAACTGTAACGAAACGAGGCCGTTTGGCTGCTCGTGTCACGCGAGGCAGTCACAGTGCGGGAGTAGTCGTTGGGGCGGCAGACAACATTGAACTTGGGTGCCAAAGCGGATGCGCCGATGCGCCAAAGTTGGATTTCCAGCCCAAAGAAGTTAATGTCTTGCGTCGTGTGTTCATTCAGCCAGTCCAGCGCGGCTCGGTGCTCTTCAGTAAATTGACGCGCAATCCAAATGAGAGTGCAGGCGTGCAAGCCAGCGGCATAAGTTAGCAGTTGCCCTAGATGGCTGTGGTCGGTGCGCTCAAGTTGGTTCTCAATCAACACCCATTGGCTTTCGTCACCCGGAGCCATGTTCTTACACAAGATGTCCGCCCGGAACGGGCCAACCCATTGCTCTTGACCGACCAGTTCTAAATCCATGCCAACCACGTCACCAAGCAACGCCAAATTGCCTTCGGAAGCCAGCCAGGGCGTGAAACTGGTTGCTTCATTATCCCAGCAGGTTCGTAGGTCTACAGGCTCCAAGCGCCCTAATCCCGGCGGTATAGACATAGTATTCCTTATGAAGAAGGGACAGTTTGCATTTGCAAACTGCCCCCTTCTCTTTACCACCAACTAGCGGTCGCGGCCTGCGCCGCTGTCCGCAAGGTTGGCCTGCGCCGCTGCGAGGCGCGCAATTGGCACGCGGTAGGGCGAGCAGGACACGTAGTTCAGGCCGATCTTGTGGCAGAACGCGATGCTGCTCGGCTCGCCGCCGTGTTCGCCGCAGATGCCCAGCTTGATGTTCGGGCGCACCGATTGGGCCTTCTTGACGCTGATCTCCATCAACTGCCCGACGCCCGATTGGTCAATAGACTCAAACGGGTCGTTGGGCAGGATTTTCTGCGCGACATAGGGCTTGAGGAACTTGTCCGAGTCGTCGCGCGAGAAGCCGAACGTCATCTGCGTCAGGTCGTTGGTGCCGAACGAAAAGAACTCGGCTTCTTCGGCGATCAGTTCTGATGTCAGCGCGGCGCGGGGGATTTCAATCATCGTGCCGAACATGTAGTCTACAGTCTCGCCATGCGTCTGGGTCACGTCTTTGGCGACACGCTCCAGGTTGGTGCGCACGGCCTTGAGTTCGTTGACGTGCCCGACCAGGGGGATCATGATTTCGGGATGCGGCTCCGCGCCGGCTTTTTTGGCTTCAATGGCCCCTTCCAAAATCGCCCGCGTCTGCATCTCCACGATGCCGGGGAAGACAATGGACAGGCGGCAGCCGCGCAAACCCATCATGGGGTTGATCTCGTGCATCGCCTCCACTTTGTGCAGCAGGTTTTCTTTGGATGCCAGTTCCGGGCTGTCGGGGTGGAGCACCTTGAGTGTCGCCACTTCGCCAATCAAGGTGTCCATGTTGGGCAGGAACTCGTGCAGGGGCGGGTCGATCAGGCGGATGGTCGCGGGCCGGTTGCCCAGGGCCAGGAAGATGCCCTTGAAGTCCTCGCGCTGGAACGGCAGCAGCAGGTCAAGCTGCTTTTGACGCTCTTGTTCCGTGTCGGCCAAAATCATGGCCTGCACGACCGGGCGGCGCTCCTCGGCGAAGAACATGTGCTCCGTGCGGCACAGGCCGACGCCTTCCGCGCCCAGCTTGATGGCAAGGGCAACATCTTCGGGCGTGTCGGCGTTGGTGCGGACGCCTAGCTTCTTGACTTCATCGGCCCACGACAGCAGAGTGCCGAACTCGCCCGTCATTTCGGGGTCTACGACTTCCACCGTGCCGTCAATCACTTCGCCCATGGTGCCGTTGAGCGAGATTGGGTCGCCTTCTTTGATGGTGCGGCCATTGACCGTGAAGAAGTCCCGGCCCACCGAAATGTCCGAGCACCCGGCGACTGTGGGAATGCCGAAGCCGCGCGCGACCAGGGCCGCGTGGCTGGTCATGCCGCCGCGCTCGGTCAGGACGCCTTCCGCCGCCAGCATGCCCTTCAGGTCGTCGGGGCTGGTGTCGGCGCGCACGAGGATGACCCGCTTGCCTTCGCCGCCTTTGCCCATGTCGGCGGCGCGCTGGGCATCAAAGACCGCGATGCCCGTGGCCGCGCCCGGCCCGGCAGGCAGGCCCTGCGCCAGCGTTGTGTACTTCGCGCCCGGCTTGATAATCGGGTGCAGGCACTGATCCAGCAGTTCGGGATTGATGCGGGCCAGCGCGGTTTCTTTGCTGATGAGGCCTTCGTTCACCAAATCCACCGCAATCTTGACGGCGGCGGGGCCGGTGCGCTTGCCGCTGCGGCACTGCAAAATATACAGCTTGTCGTGTTCAATCGTGAACTCAATATCCTGCATGTCTTTGTAATGCTGCTCTAAGCGAGTGCAGATGTCGTCAAACTGCCGGTAGATTTGGGGGTTCTGCGTCGCAAGCTGCGAGATCGGCATCGGCGTGCGGACACCGGCCACCACGTCTTCGCCCTGCGCGTTCATCAGGAACTCGCCGAACACTTCCTTGTCGCCGTTGGAGGCATTGCGCGTGAAGGCGACGCCTGTCCCGCAGTCATCGCCCATGTTGCCGAACACCATGCTCTGGATATTGACAGCCGTGCCGATGTCGTCCGCGATCTTCTCGCGCTGGCGGTACAAAATGGCGCGGTCGTTGTTCCATGACCGGAACACGGCCTTGATCGCATCTTCCATCTGCACCAGCGGGTCCTGCGGGAAGTCCTGCCCGGACTGCTCTTTAATGTATGTTTTGTAGGTTTCGCACAGGGCCTTCAGATGCTCGGCGTTCACGTCCAGGTCGTTGTCAACACCCAGCTCTTTCTTCAGGTCATAAAAGAGATGCTCAAAATCGTGCTTGGCGAGATGGCTGCTGTCGGTGGAATAGGCCACATCAGACAGCATCATCAGAAAGCGGCGGTAGCTGTCGTACACAAACCGGGGGTTGCCCGACGACGCGATCAGCGCCTGCGCTGTCGCATCATTGAGGCCCAGGTTGAGCACGGTGTCCATCATGCCGGGCATAGAGAACTTCGCCCCCGACCGCACCGACACCAGCAATGGGTTGGCGGGGTCGCCCAGCTTCTTGCCCGCCTTCTGCTCCACAGCGGCCAGGGCGGTCTTGACTTCATCCATCAGCCCCGCAGGAAGCTGTCCGCCGCCCCGGTTGTACTCGTTGCAGGCATCGGTCGTGATCGTAAAGCCGGGCGGCACCGGCAGTCCGGTATTGCTCATTTCCGCCAGGTTCGCGCCTTTGCCGCCCAGCTCGTCCCGCATGGTCGCGTTGCCTTCTTCAAAAAGCCACACGCGCTTGGTGTTCGCCATATTCTTCTCCTCTATCGCTCTGTCTTGCTAAGCTTGTTCTGGAAACCGGCCCAGAGTATACCTCAATTGCCGGGACACGCACAAGGGACAGGGCACGCAGGAGTGTCCATTTTGGCTCGGTTCCCCCTCCGTTTCGGCTCGGTTCCCCTCCGTGTCTCAACGGTGTTCCCCCGCCTTTTCTACAAGTGATCCACGGCGTATCAAGCCATGAGCAACGACGGAAGGATTTGTTCCGTCGTTGATACGCCGTGCCTCTGCCGTAGAAACGCCGTGGGAACACCTATGCAGCCCGGCCTCAGAGTCCCTCCGCTGACGGGGAAGCGCGAGCTGGAAGGGGACTCTTTGGCCGGGGGAGGGATCATCTCTCACAAGGGGGGAACTGGGACGGGTTCGCCGGACGCGTCTTCTAAAAGGGCATTGACGCAATGATCGCACCAGAGTGAGCCGCTGCCTTGCTCCAGAATACGCCGGGCTTCGGGCACAGGCAGGGCCGCACGGAACGGGCGATCTGCGGTCATGGCGCAGTAGGCATTGGCGAGGGCGAGGATGCGGGAAGGCAGGGACAGCTCGTTTTGGGTCAGGCCCCAGGGATAGCCCAGCCCATCGGGGCGCTCGTGGTGCTGGCGGATGATGTCCTGCACGGCTTCAAAGCCGGGCACGGCCCCCACGATCAAGGCCCCCATGGTCGGGTGGCGGCGCACCGCAACCCATTCATCGTTGGTCAGGGGGCCGGGCTTGCGCAGAAGGGTGTCGGGGACTCCGATGTTGCCGATGTCGTGCAGCAGGGCGGCTGTCGCCAGGGCCTGCCGGTCTTCGGGGCTGACCCCCAGTTTTCGGGCCAGCATCAGGCAGACCAGCAGCACATCTTCGGAATGGCGTCGGGCGTAGCGGTCTTTGTTGTCAACAGCGGTGACCAGGCCCAGAAGCATGTCAAAGTCCTGGCGCGACTGCATCAAACCCGCCGCCAGTCGCTCGGTTTCAGGCAGCGTTTCGCGCGTGCCGACTTTGGTCTCGCGCAGTCGTTCATCGGCCAAGCGCACGGCATCCAGGGCAGTGGACGCTTCCTGGGGAATGACGGCGACGCCGATGGACAGCGACAGCGGCACGGGGGCATCGCTGCCGGGCGGATGAAACAGCGTCCGGGCCATGCGCTCGCGCAGCGTGTCGGCCAATTGCTCGGCATGGATACGCTCCAGGCCCGGCAGGATCAGGGCGAACTCATCGCCGCCGAACCGGGCGGGCGTATCCCCATTGCGGCTGGATTCGCGCAGTGTCTGGGCGACCTGACGCAGCACCTGGTCTCCGGCCAAATGTCCGTAGACCGTGTTGAAGAACTTGAAGTTGTCCATGTCCAGCATGGCGACGGCCAGCGGCGTGCCGTCGGCCAGCGCGCGCAGGGTTTCGCGCTCCAGTGTCTCGTGAAAAGCGCGGTGATTGAACAAGTCGGTGAGCGGGTCGCGGTCGGCCCGGTCCAGCGCCTGGGCCAGCAGGCGCTCGCGTTCGGCTTCCAATCGCTTGCGTTCGGCGATGTCGTGGGCGATATGGAGCGAGCCGGTCACGACGCCGTCGTCATCGCGCAGCGGGGTCACGGCCAGGGAAACGGGAAAGCGCGTGCCGTCTTTGCGCACATAAGTCCATTCGCGCTCCTGCGGGGCGCTGCGGGCGGTGGCGAGGGCAAACAATTCGTAGCCCGGCTTGATGGGACGGCTCACCAGCCGCGACATTTCCCGTGCGCGCCGGGCCAGCTCTTTGGGGTCGTGCAGTTGTTCGGGCGTCATGTGTCCGATCACTTCCGAAGCGCTGTAGCCCAGCATCAGCTCGGCGGCGGGGTTGAACGTGCGAATGATCCCCCTCGTGTCCGCGCTGATAATGGAATGCCCCGCGCTGCCCAGGATGACGCTTTGCAGGGCCGTCAGCTTTTCCAGCGCGCGCTCGGCCCGGCGCTGGTCGGTCATGTCTATGCTGATGCCCACCCATTCGGTGATCGCGCCTTTCGGGTCGCGCAGAGGCACACCCCGCTCCAGAATATCCCGGTAAACACCATCATGGCGGCGCAGGCGAAACTGCGCAGTGCAGGTTTGCCCGCGTGTCAGCGCATCCCGCCAGGCGTCCTGCACCTGGGCGCGGTCGTCGGGGTGGATCGCATCCAGCCAGTGTTCCCCGCGTATTTGTTCCGCAGCCTGCCCCGTGAATGCGCGCCAGGACTGATCATCCGCCATCCCGCGCCCGTCGGCGGGAAGGTGCCACGTAATCTGCGCGGTGGCGGCGACCAGCGATTGGTAGCGCTGCTCGCTGCGGCGCAGGGCATCCTCGGCCTGCTTTTGGGCGGTCGGGGCACTGAAAAACAAAGCCAGGCCCGGCGGCGCCGGTGCAATGCGCGCCGCAGTGGGCTGGGAAGAAACAAACACGGGGAATTCGGGCACGGGGAATTCGGGCACGGGGAATTCGGGGGCGGAGGGCAGCCTGCCGGCTAGGGCGTGGAGGCAGCCTTGATGCAGCGCGCCGCTGTTCTCGCCGGGCAGCAGATCGGACAGGTAAGACCCGGCCATCTGCGCAGGCGTTCGCCCGAACAAGTCGGCGGCGCGGGCATTGGCGAAGGTGCAGCGCAGGTCGGGGCCGACGAGAAGCACAGCGTCGCTGACCTGATCCAGCAGGGCGGCATCCAGCAATGCAGGCCCGGCAGGCGGGAGGGATATTGAAGAAGAAGCGCCCACAGGAAGATTGGACATGGGGCAGTGCGCTTTCTGGGAACAAACACCAAGTCAGGAATTAAGAAGTCAGGAATTAAGTTATTTTACAACACATTTTCCAATTGTGCCAGCCTGTGCGGGAAAAAAGCGCAGTTCTCAGCGTAATGCTGGTGTTCCGTGCCCTGTTGTCCGCGCCCGCAGGGGGCCTTTGTCTGCGCCCGCAGGGGAAAGATGTTGTGCTATAATGAACTACGTCGCAGCAAGCTGCGAGGTATCAGAACGATTGCGGCGGTAAGCCGCCGCAGGGAAGTGGCCGCTTAGACGGCCACTGGAGTTAGACAAACAAGGGTACGGAGCAAGCTCCGAGGTATTGACATCCTGCATAGGAATAAAGAAGTTATTCTCCCTAGTAAGGAACCTGCATGATCATTCGCAAAGTCACCCCCATCGCGGCGTCGGCCCTGGGCATTCTGCTGCTTGCGCCGGGCAGCCAGGCCCAAAAGCCGCCCGCTCCTGTGCCTGCCATAATGCCTCCTTCCACGGCATCCCCGGCCATGCCCGGCGGAGGGCCGTTTATTGACCTATCCATCATGGACACGAGCGTCAAGCCCTGCACGGACTTTTATCAATACGCCAACGGCAAGTGGCTGGCGGCGACTCCTATCCCGCCTGACCAGGCATCGTGGGGCACGTTCAATGTCATTCAAGACCGCAACCTGGCGATCCTGCACGCCATTGCCGAAACAGCGGCAGCGGACAAAGCCGCCCCCGAAGGCAGCGCGGCGGGCAAAGTCGGCTCCTTTTACCGCTCCGGCATGGATCAAGCGCGTATTGAAGCCGAGGGCGCAAAGCCGCTCGCGCCCGAACTCGCCGCCATCAACGCCATCCATGACCAGCCGTCCCTGCTGCGCGAAATGGCGCACTTGCAGCGTTTGCAGATCGACGCGGGCTTTGGGCTGGGCGTCGGCCAGGACCAAAAGCGCAGCACCCAGCAGATTGTCCAGATCGGCCAGGGCGGCCTGGGCATGCCCAACCGCGACTACTATCTGAAACAAGACAAAGCCACTCTGGCCGTGCGCGCGGCGTATATCGCTTACGTGACCAAAGCGTTCGCGCTGCTGGGCGATACGCCCGCAGTTTCAGCCCAAGAAGCGCAAACTGTGCTGGCGCTGGAAACGCGTCTGGCACAGGCCTCCTTCACCAATGTGCAGGAGCGCGATCCGCAGGCCACCTACCACAAGATGACTTTGGCCTCGCTCAGCGCACTCGCGCCGAACATAGATTGGCCCCTGTATTTCACAAAAGCAGGCGTGGCACAGCCCGGCGGCTTCAATGTCGGCGAGCCGCCGTTTTTCCGCGCCCTCGGCGGGGAGATTCGGTCTACGCCCTTGGCCGACTGGAAAACGTACCTGCGCTGGCACCTGCTCGCGCAGGAAGCGCCGCGCCTGAGCACCCCATTTGTCAATGCCCGTTTTGCCTACATCCAGGCGCTCTACGGCGCAAAGCAATTGCAGCCGCGCTGGAAGCGAGTTTTGGCCGCGACCGACAGCGCCGTGGGCTTTGACCTAGGGCGATTGTATGCCGCCCGGACATTCACCCCCCAGGCCAAAGCCCGCGCCCTGTCCCTGGTGCAGAACCTCAAGGCGGCCCTGCGCGACGACCTGCAAACCCTGTCCTGGATGAGCGCCGTCACCCGCCAAAAGGCCGTGGAGAAGCTGGATAAAATGGCGATCAAGATCGGCTACCCAGACCGGTGGCGCGATTATTCCAAATTGCACGTCAACAGTCCCTCTTATGTGGTCAACGCCATGCGCGCGGATGAGTTTAGTTTTCAGCGGGACTTGAACAAGGTCGGCAAGCCTGTCGACCGGGGCGACTGGGGCATGACGCCGCCCACGGTCAACGCTTATTACAACCCGCAAATGAACGACATCAACTTTCCGGCAGGCATTCTGCAGCCGCCTTTCTTTAATGCGCAGGCCGATGATGCTGTCAACTACGGAGCCATCGGCATGATCATCGGCCATGAAATGACGCATGGGTTTGACGATCAAGGGCGGCAGTTTGACGGCCAGGGAAACCTGCATGATTGGTGGACAGCGCAGGATGCCTCCCAGTTCAAGCAGCGCGCCGACCATATCGCCGCCCAGTTTGACGCCTACACGCCCCTGGAAGGGGCGCATATCAACGGGCGATTGACTTTGGGCGAGAACATTGCCGACCTGGGCGGCCTTAAGATCGCTTACCTTGCCTTTGAGAAGTCCATGCAGGGCAAGCCGCGTCCGCCGCTCCTTAATGGCTTGACACCTGAGCAGCGCTTCTTTTTGTCGTATGCGCAAAGCTGGCATGAAAACATCCGGCCAGAGCTTTTGCGGGCGGGCCTGGTCACCGACCCGCATTCTCCCGCCCGCTTTCGCGTGCTGGGGCCGATCTCCAACCTGCCTGAGTTTGGGCAGGCGTTCGGCTGCGCGCCGCCCGTTCCCACCGTCGCTTCATCCAACAACGCAGGCCAGGTGACCATCTGGTAGAATTGCTTGCTTGCCCCTCCCCAGTCTTTGCCGACTGGGGAGGGGCCTTTTTTTTACTGCTATTTTTGCCGATAACAAGCTACCACGTGTTTGTGGTGGGAGCTTGAACGATGCCGACCTTCCGTGGCCGCCGTCTGATTGGTAGTTTTTTGCTGGGCTTGCTGCTTCCCGTCCTGGGCACTTTGTCGGTGTGCGCTGCGCGCGGACAGTTTGGGCTGCACGCGGCTTTGGCGGCGCAGGCCCAGTCACCGCTGTTGAGGGGCATGGACTTTGTTCCGTTTGCATTTCTGCTGCTCGCGCTGCGCTTCCCCAATCTCTGGACGCGGGCCGGAGCCATGCGCTCTCGGCTGGCGCTGCCTGTGCTGATGCTGGCGCTTTCCGTGCTGCCGATGATGCTGCTACTGTATGCGGGCCGCGAAGATGCACGCGCCGCCACCCAGTTTGCGGATGTCAGTATCAGCGGCTCGCTGCGGGGCCGGAGTTTGTGGATGTACGGGGCCGGGCAGGCCGAGACGCATATTCCTGCCGACGCCCGCGCCGCTCAGCGAAACCAGATGCGCGCCATCCGGGACGCTCTGCGCAGGCGCTATCCCGCCGATGTGGCCGCCACCGACAATGCTTGGGCGCGCTTCAATGCCGACTTTCAGGCGCATAGGCGTGTCGGCTGGACAAATGCCCTCGCGATGCGCGATGCCGCCGACATGCTGGCCCGGCACATTGGAACCCACGCCCAAACCCAGGCACAGCAGGCATCCCGTCTGCTGTTCATCGGCACCTTCGGCCTTGCCCTGTCCGGGCTGGTCAGCCTGGTTCTGCTGCGCCGCCTGCGCCGCGCCGAGCAAGTCCAGGGGCACATGAGCACCATTCTGGACACCACGACCGACCTGGTCAGCATGGCCGACGCGCAGGGGCAGGTGGTGTATCTCAACAATGCCTTCCGCCGGTTTTTTGGTCTGCCGCTGGATGCTCCCGTGCCCCGGTACGGCATGCTGGACAGGCACGTTCCCTGGTCGCGGGAGAAGATGGCGGCAGAAGGCCGTCCCACGGCTCTGGCGCAGGGGTCTTGGGAAGGGGAAACCGCCCTGCTCCACCCTTCGCGCGGCGCGGTGCCGATGTCTCAGCTTCTGCTGGCGCACCACTCGCCGGGGGGCAGCCTGGATGCCTGGTTCACAATCGCCCGTGACATCAGCGGGCGCAAATCTGTCGAGTCTGCCCTTTTAGACGCGGAAGCCCTCTTTCGGTCGGCCATCGGCGCGATGCAGGAAGGCTTTATGGTGCAGGATGCCGACGGCAAAGTCCTCATGGCGAACAAGTGCGCCGAAGAAATCATGGGGCTGTCGCAGGACGAGATGGTCGGACAGGCCGCGATGCGCAGCCACTGGCGCGCCATCCATGAAGACGGCGCCCTGTTTGCCCGCGAAGAGCACCCCAGCCGCCAGGCCCTGCGCACCGGCCTGCCCCAGCCCGGCTGCGTTCTAGGGCTGGACAAGCCGGATCAGCCTCTGCTGTGGCTGTCGGTCAGCGCGGCCCCGCTGTTCCATTCGGGCGAGACCGTGCCTTATGCCGCCGTGACCACGTTCAGCGACATCACCGCGCAAAAGGCGGCCGCTGATGCCCTGCGCCAGGCCCAGGAACGCCTGCGCACCGTGATCGGCAATGCGCCCGTCATCTTGTTCAGTTTGGATGCCGACGGCATCTTCACGAACTCGGAAGGCAAAGGGCTGGCGCTGATTGGGCTGGAGCCGGGACAGGTGCTTGGGCAGTCTGTGTTTGAGTTTGTCGGCGACAATCCCGCCGTCACCGCCCATCTGCGCCGGGCATTGGCGGGCGAGACAGTCGCGTATGTATCCCATGTGGCCGGGCATGTTTGGCAAAACCAATACCGCCCGCTGCTCGGCGCGGACGGTCTGGAAGGCATGATCGGCTTCTCGTTTGATGTGACCGACCGGCACCAGGCGGAGGATGCCCTGCGCCGGAGCGAAGAGCGCCTGCGCGGGCTTTACGAGGTGACAGCGGATGCGGAGTTTTCGTTTGAAGAAAAGATAGACCGTTTGCTGCGGATGGGCTGCGCCCAGTTCGGCCTGGAAGCGGGCGTTCTGGGAAAGGTGGACGACACGCTGTACGAGGTGATCCAAAGCCATACTCCCGGCAGCCTGCCCTGCCGGGGGCTGACCTGCGACCCGGAGCACACCCTCTGCCGCGAAGTGATCGTCAGCGGCGAGCCGCTGGGCATTGAGCATGTCGGCGGCTCGGCCTGGGCCGCCCATCCGGCCTATCAAATCTGGAAGCAGGAAGCGTATCTCGGCACCCCGGTCGTGGTCGGCGGCAAGCCTTTTGGCGCCCTCTGCTTTACCGGCAGCAGCCCCGCCGCTTCCCCATTCACCGCAGGCGACAAGGACCTGCTGCGTCTGATGGCGCAATGGGTGGGGGGCGAAATGCTGCGCCGCAAGGCCGAGCAGCAGATGCGCGACTACAATGTCGTTTTGGAGTTCCAGACACAGGAAATGGAGCGCGCCAACCAGCAACTGGAACAGGCCAACACGCAGCTTGCCACCCTGGCCGCCACCGACAGCCTGACCGGCCTGTGCAACCGCCGCGCCCTGAGCGAGCGTCTGAGCGTGGAGTTTGTGCGCGCCCGCCGCTACGGCTCGCCGCTGTCGCTGCTGATGATGGACGTGGACCAATTTAAGCAGTACAACGATGCCTTTGGGCACCCCACCGGAGACCGTGTCCTGCGCACCGTGGGCCACATGCTGCACGATCAAGCGCGTCTCACCGACCTGTCAGCCCGATACGGGGGCGAAGAATTCGCTCTCGTGCTGCCGGAAACCGATGCTTCCGGCGCCCTGGTCGCTGCCGAGCGCATCCGCCGCGCCATAGAAACGCACACCTGGCCGCTGCGCGCCGTCACCGTCAGCATTGGGGTCTGCACCCTGGACGGAGCCATGACCGATCCCGATGCCGTGATCGCCGCCGCCGACCACGCTTTGTATCGCGCCAAAGCCGGGGGCCGCAACCGTGTCACTCACGCCGCCTCCCCGCAAGCGCCCACTGCCGGCGAGCGCGCCGCCAGAGCCGCCTAAGAGGTCTCAAGAGGCCCCCGCCCCCCGGCTCCCACTCAGAGAAGAAGCCCCCGCCCCTTAGCAACGGCATTGCTCACGCGTTCCTATGGCTTTCCCCCGACCCTCTGAGGGCGTACCGACGACGGAACAAACTCTTCCGTCGTCGGTACGCCGTTGATACGCCGGGGCAAAGCGCACACGACGCCGGGACAAAGGGCTTTAATCACTGATGTTACGCAGAGTGCCGGGGGTATAAAGCCGTTGGCCTTCGCTTGTGCCGGGGGTATCAAACCATTGGCAGTGGCAAGTGCCGGGGGTATCAAACCCCCGGCAGAGAGTCAAGGCACGTCCTTCGGACGTAAGAAAGAGCGATGTTACCGATGTCTTACGCCCGCGAGGGCCAGGCTTCGTCCCTGCCGGGGGTTTGATAGTCCTAAAACCCTGGGGCTTGCCCCAGCGGAGCCAGGCCCCCGGCAGGACGAAGCCACACCTTCACGGGGGTCACAAACA
>JAABUQ010001550.1_pt1 | contig 48794 bp, 35 predicted proteins | sample 5560001 | NCBI WGS metagenome assembly JAABUQ01 (sample SAMN10711888, study PRJNA513371) | rock metagenome | isolation source: Antarctica rocks | place: Antarctica: Victoria Land, Finger Mt nord | collected 2015-12-18
GGTGACGGTCGTCTCGACCTACGCGGCCGACAACCAGATCGCCACGGCGGTGCGCACGGCGCCTTTGGACCCGACGCAGACGACGACCTACGGCGAGGATGCCAACGGCAACTTAACGCAGTCAGTGGGGCCCTCGGGGACGACGACCTACGGCTACGACTTCGAGGATCGCCTGACTCGCGTCACCCTGCCAGTCGGCACGGGCGTTCAGTTCCTATACAATGCGGATGGCCTGCGGGTGCAGAAGATCGGTGGCGGCGGCGTCGTGACGCGGTATGTGCTGGACGACTTGCAGGTGATGCTTGAAAAGGATGGCACGGGGGCGACGCAAGTGCGCTATGTGCCTGGTCTGGCCCGCATCGTCGCCGGTGCAATCAACTATTACCTAGAGAGTTCCCTAGGTTCGGTCGTGGCCTTGGTGGACGGCATGCAGGCCATTACTGACACCTTGCGTTACGACGCCTATGGCAACGTACTTCAGCGGCAGGGCACGACCGGGGTGTCGTATCAGTGGCTGGGTGAGGCCGGATATTATTTCAACCAAGAAGTGGGGACATACCTCCTGGGCTTACGCCACTACTCTTCAACGGCGGGGCGGTTTCTGACCCGAGATCCGATTGGGTTTTCCGGCGGCGTGAACCCATACGAATACGTCGGAAACGCACCCAGCACCTCCCGAGATCCGTATGGATTGCAGCTCCCAGTGCCGCCGCCGGCCGTGGTCGCCAACCCCGTCGTCGCGGCGTGCTGTGCAACCTTCGCTGCCGGAGTTGGGGTCGGATATGTTATCGGGACCTACACGACCGGTCCTCTGGTCGAGTGGTGGTGCCGCCCCGTGGATCCGCCGCCCCCTGGGCCCCCGCAGCGGTCTCGGCCAATCTGTTGTTATTACACATGTAATGACGGTCAAAGATTTGAGTTCACCTCAACGTTCGGTTTCTGCCCAGCTTCTGTCGCAGATCGTAATAGGATCTGCCATTCAAATGGGAGCACGCCAGGGGCTTGCCCTTCGCAGAACTGATTGTTTCCTAATCCCGGAGTTGCTTACGAGCCCTGACAAAACTTGGGCAATTGCCCGTTTACCAGGTCCCGCCATAGGTTTTATCAGGGCTTGTTCGCTACTTCCGTTGGCTACTATGGCCACGATGTCGCCTTTCAAATTGCTATGAGGTCGAGTTCGGCTTCCCACTGCTTTTCTCTTCGAGGGTCGGAGCGCGACAGCCGGGCTGTGCATGACTTGAGTCAACTTACCGTGGGTGGCTTCAGATGAAGGATTTACCCTTTTCTGCCTCACCTGATGCAGAGGCCCGAATAAAGGATCTGATCCGTCTCGCTGACGGGAATCCTGCCTTTGCTAATCTTGTACCAGGTATGGTCCTAGCCTTAAACTACCGATTTACTGATAAGGATGGGAAAATAACTGAATCTTTCAATGGTGAATATTTTCAAATTGGTTGGTATAAATTCGATGATTTTGATCCTGCCTCTTTTGTAAAATTCAACATTCTTGAACTGACAGTGTACGTTTTCCCCGATGCCGTGGAAAGGCTTAAGAATAGGCAATTGGTATTAGAGGTGGTAGAGGTAGGTTTTCCGAAGCCTTCAGACAAGTTAGTCCCGCTATTGCGGGCTCGGTAGAACGGCAGGTGTACGGTGGCTAGGGTCGAACTTCGGACCCCGCTTGGGTGATGCGGTGCGACCGGCCTGACTCGGTTTCCACCCCCCCAAAAAACCTGTCTTTCTCGCCGTAATTAGGTGCGCGATGCTGGAGTGCTGCATCCTCTTCGCCCACTACCGCGATGACCCGATCACCCGCGATCACCTCGACCGGCTCCGCCGCCTCAATCCCTACCCGGTCGTCGCACTCTGCAACGCCGCCCCCGAATGCGTCGACGGCGCCCTCGACGTGGCGCGACTGACGGACGAGTGGGCCGACGAGGACCCCTGGGCCGGCGCCGATACGATCCTCTACCGCTGGTATCGCCACGGCGGCGTGCGAGCCAGGCGCTACGTCTTCCTGGAGTGGGACACGCTGGCGACGATGCCGGTGCGCGAGTTCTACGCGGAGGTCTGGGACGCCGACGCCGCCTGCTCGGAGGTCAAGCGGATCGAGGCCGACCCCAACTGGTGGTTCCACCAGCGGGATTTGCTGCCGGAGCCTCTGCGCCGCCGGGCGGTGGGCATCGTGCCGCTGAACGGGTTGCTGCTGTCGGATCGGGCGCTGGCGGCCGTCGCCGCCGGCCCGATCCCCCCCGGCGTCTTCGGCGAGCTGCGGCTGGGCACGCTGCTGCGCGCCGCCGGGTTCGAGCCGGTCGAGCTGCCCGAGGCGAAGCGGCGGATGAACTCCTATCATCCGGCCCTGGTCGCGTTCGACCCGGATCGGCCGGGGATCTACCACCCGATCAAGTCCCCCGCCCCGGTCGGGCCGCCCCCGCGGGCGTCTCCCCGCCGATCGCGCGAAATGACGGACTCCGACCCATCGCTCACGAGCACGGGACCCAACATGCGCGCCAGCATCGTGATCGCCGCGCTCAACGAGGGGGACAACCTCGGCAGGACCGTGCAATCCTGCCTCGACACGGCCGGGTCGCTCGCCTGCGAGATCGTCGTCGCCGACGACGCCTCGACCGACGGCTCGATCGAGGGACTCCGCCGCCGATTCCCCGGGGTGCGCGTCGTCGCCCACCCGGAGCGGCAGGGGGTCGCGGCGACCAAGGACCTGGCCGCCCGCAGTTCCCTCGGCGACGTACTCGTCTTCCTCGACGGCCACTGCAAGCCCGAGCCCGGCGCCCTGGAGCGGCTGGTCGCCGACGTCGAGGAGACCGGCGGCCGGGCGATCCTCACCCCGGCGGTCCCGGCGCTGGACGTCGAGCGCTGGGAGAACAACCTCTATCAGATGGGCCACGGCGGCACCCTCGACCTGGAGCGGCTCGACTGCCGATGGCTCGGCCTGGACCGGATGAGGCCGTCGGATCGGGTCCATGTCCCTCCGCGCCCGCTCTTCGAGGCGCCCGCCCTCGTGGGTTGCTGCCTGGCCATCGGCCGCGCCCTCTACGAGCGCCTGCGCGGCTTCGACACGGACATGCGGATGTGGGGCGTCGAGGACAATGACTTCGGCCTCAAGGCCTGGCTGATGGGCCATCCGACCCTCAACGACCCCGCCGCGATCATCGGCCACCGCTTCCGCGGGTCGTTCGACAATTACACGGCGCCGATTGACCACGTCCTCGCCAACCACTTGCGCATGGCCCGGAAGAACTTCAACGATGCGGTCTGGGAGGAGTGGTTGCGTCGTGCCCGCGATCGGCAGCCCGATTGGCTCTGGGAGGCGGCCCTGACCCTCTTCGAGGAGCGTCGCGAGAGCGTCGAGCGCGAGCGGGCCTACCTCCTGGCCCATCGCGTCCGCGACGAGTTCGCCTACGCGGCCCGCTTCGGCCTCGCATGGCCCGCGCCCGCGCCCGCCCCGAGGGCCGTCGCGGTGCCCGTCCCGGCGACCGGCGCGCCAGCTCCGGCGCCCGAATCGCCCGCCGACCCGCGTGAACTCTTCCTCGACCATTACCGGGAGCCGCGCAATCGCCAGGTCATGGCGACCCCGGACGCGGTCGGCACGGCGGAATCCCCGGGCGGGGCGGCCCTGACGCTCTACCTCCGCCTGGCCCCCGGCGCGGGCCGGATCGAGCGCGCGACGTTTCAGAGCCGACGGTGTGGGGTCTCGGTGGCCTACGCCAGCCTGCTGACGGACTTGGTCCGGGGTCTGGGCGTGGACGAGGCCCGTGCCATCAAGCCGGTCGACCTGATGAGCCACTTCGGCGAGGGGGCCGGGGCGGTCGACTCCGCGGCGCTCGCCCTTGTCGCCTTGCATCGCGCGTTGGGACACGCCTCGGCCCGTCCGCGATGACGGTCCTCGCCCCGATCCGCCCTCTCCCCCCCTCGATCTGACGTCCTCCCGGGAAATCCGCGCCATTCCCGGCGGAATCCTGCGCGAATTTCGCCGCCGGCCACGATGGTTTAAGGCGGAGGCGTATTCGTCCGCGGGATTCGGGGAGCCGGCCGGCACCGGGCGACATTGGGTTGGGCGCCCCGGATCGCATCGAGAGCGACCACACAGAGCAGAGAGCGAGACGCGATGACCATTCCCCTGGCGGGCGGGGCGCGGCGCCTCCGGCTGATGGCCGAGGCGCAGGGACGCCCGCTCGACGAAGCGTACCTGCACCAGTCGATCCGGGCCGACTTCGAGGCCGAGGCCGCCGAGCCGGACCCCGATGCCCTGCTGACCCCGGGCATGCTGGGCCACCTACGCGAGCTGATGGCCGAGAAGGCCGCGATGGAGTCGGGCGAGGAGCGGGAGAGCTTCGGGCCCAACTCCTTCTCTTCCGCCGCCGCCGGGCCCGAGCTGTTCTGTAGCACCGACGCGGTGGTCATCGTGCCGGGCTTCCTGAGCAGCGCCCTGGGCGACTCCGGGGATCGGGGGCTGGGCCTGATCTGGCTCTCGCCAGCGGCGCTGGCCTCCAACCTGCTGGGGGCCCTGCAACTGGGCCCTTACGACGGCAAGGAGGCCGACCTCGATCCCCAGGTCCGCGTGGTGCCGACGGGCCCGCTGCCGATCTTCTACGACCTGCTCCGCCTGGCGCTGGAGGTCCGCCGCTACACGACCGAGATCTTCGCCGTCGACTGGCGCAAGGACATGGAACTCGCCGCCCGGCGGCTGGCGTCGCGCCTGCGAGTGCTGGGCTCGGGGGCCCGCCCGGTGCACCTCGTGGCGCACTCGCAGGGGGCGCTGGTCGCCCGCAGGGCGGTGCAGTTGCTGGGGCCGGTGGAGGCCGGGTCGATCGTGCGGAACCTCGTGCTCCTGGGTCCGGCGAACTTCGGCAGCTTCTCGGCGGCGCTGGCGCTGGGGGGGGGCCATCGTCTGCTGTCGCTGGCCCGGAAGCTGGCGGTCGAGCCACCGCAGGGGTTCCAGCAGGTGTTGGCCTCGATGACCGGCCTGTATCAGCTTCTGCCCTGGGACGACTCGCGCGTCCCCTGGCTCCGCGGGAACTCGCTGGGCAGAAGCCGCTTCTGGCGTGGGGGGGCCGACTTCACGCGATTGGACAAGTTCCACGGGTGGGGGCGCGGCATCGACGCGAGCTTCCTCGACGGGAGGACGGCGCTGATCTTGGGCGACAATCACGGGTCGCCGACGGTCGGGGCGGTGGCCTACGAGGGGATGACGCTCCGCGAGGAGCCGGGGCACGGCCTGGCCGGCGACGGCACGGTGCCGCACTCCTGCGCGGTCCTGCCCGGCGTGCGGACCTACCTCGCGGCCGGGACGGAGCATTCGATGCTGGCGACCAGCCGCGGCGTCATCGACGCCGTGCTGGACCTGCTCGCCGGCCGCCCCGTCCGCCTGCCGGAGATCCCCTCGGACCCCGCCGCTCACCTGGAGCCCTCCGAGGAGGTCGGCGCGCTGCTGGCCTTCGGCCCCTCCGTGTCCTCGCCCAGTCACGGCCACGAGCTGGACCCGGTCGTGGCCCCATACTCACGGGCGCCCAGGGATTTGGCCCCGGGCATCGGGGGGCTCAACGGCTCGTTCCTCACCAGCTACGACGCCCGCCAGGCGGTGCCCGAGCAGGCCGCCGCCCTGCCGCTGCAGCGCCGCGCCCAGCTCCGCGACGAGCGGCACCGCACGGAGCTTCAGGTCTCCTCCGCGGGGCGCGATGCCCTCCTGCCCAGCTTCGAGCTGATCCTGGACGCCAGCAACCTTCTGCCCTTCGACTTCCTGCGGACCGGCGACCGGCTCGGCCGCGCCGTCCTGAAGCTCCAGCGGGCCGACGGCTCCGCGGGCACCGGATTCCTGGTGGCGCCGGGCATTTTGCTGACGAATCACCATGTCCTGCCGGACGTCGCGACCGCGGCGTCGGCCAAGGCCGTCGCCAACTACGAGGCCACGCCGCCGGACGACCCCTCCGGCCGGGCGGCCAGCGCCGCGCTGTCGCCCAAGGAGCTGTTCCTGACCAACGCCGACCTGGACTTCACCTTTTGCGCCGTGGGAGGGCTGGATTATCTGGGCGTCGTCGCGCTGAACCGCAACAGCATGAACATCATGAGGTCCGAATACGTCAACATCATCCAGCACCCGCGGGGCCGTCCCAAGGAGATCGTCTTGCAGGACAACCGCGTGGTGCGGGCCGATAACGTGATCCTGCAATATTCCTGCGACACCGAGCCGGGGTCGTCCGGCAGCCCGGTCTTCAACAACCAGTGGAAGCTGGTGGCGCTGCACCACGCGTCGGTGGTCGTCAACGGCGAGGGCGGGCGGCACGCGCCGGACGCCGACCCCTCGGCGCGGTACTTGAACGAGGGGATCCGGCTCTCGGCGATCGCCACATGGCTGGAGACGGCCGAGGCCAACTCCCCGGATCGCCGCGAGGTCGTCGCGCGCCTGCGCGGGATCTTCCGCGGCCTCGACCCGCAGACCGGCTTCTTCGGGGCCCTGGGGCGCAAGGCCCACGGCCGGGGCGCCGCGGAGGTCGTCGTCGAGGCGTATCGGGGCGGCGCCGACGACCTGGACGTGGCCTTCTGGGACCTCCGGGGATTCGCGCGGGTCTTCCGCGACCGGCTGGTCGAGATCGCGCGGGTCGTCGCGGAGATGAAAATGGACGTGTGGTGCGTGGCGCACCCCGGCGCCGAGACGGTCCGCGCCCTGGTGGACTCCCTGGAAACGAACTTCCAGCTCGAATACGCCGCGCTGATCGACCCGGAGGGGGCCCACATGGGCGTGGCGATCATCTACCGCCGCGACAAATCGCTGACGATCACGCGGCTCCGTCGCGAGGAGGACGGCGTCTGGGGCGTGGCGGCGCGGCTTGCGACCCGCCGAGGCGCGACCGTCGACTTCCACGTCGTGCCGGTCTTCGGCAGGGCCGCGGCCAGCGCCCTGTTCCAGGCCATCGGCCGGCGGATCGCGCCGGGGGCTCGCTCCGCTCCCGATCCCGATCCCGATCCCGAGGCCGACTGGCTCCTGATGGGCGAGGCCGACGCCCTGCGCCAGCCGGCCAGAGACCTCGCCGCCACCGGGCAGGAGGTCCTGGCTCTCGTCTCCGAGCCCGACGGCGCGATCGTTCTGCTGTCCGGGGCCGGCTCCAGCGTCGACTTCGCCGTCGCCTCGCCGAACCTGGTTCCGACCCTCGGCGGCGAGGGCCTCCTGGTGATCGCTGGCGACCGCGAGTTCCCCAAGGGCGTCGAGTCCCTGGGAGGGCCCCACCCGGTCGCCCTGCGCCTGGCCGTCAACGGCCCACGGGAACGGTCGCCGGCACAGGTACAGACACAGGCACCGCCGCAAGGCGTACCCGCCCCGCCCGCGCACGCCGGGGAGCCGGCCACTCCGCTGGCCTCCCCTCCGCAAACCGCCTCGCACGCTCCCAACGACATCGACGACGACATCCTCGAGCGGAAGCTCAAGGCCCTGCTGGGTCCGCTGCTGGCGCAACTGCTCGCCGCCCGCGGCACCGCCGTCGACGGCTGAGAGGCGTTCCCGAATCTCGCTGTCGAGGGGACAAGGCCTGGACCGTCCGCCCCGCCGCCGACCCCGTGGCGCGGGGGATTCCCGCGCCACGGCCCCGGAAGATTCAGTAGGGGACGATCAGGGTCCGGCGGTTCCCGGCGCCGTCCGTGACGGGCACGAGGTTGTACCCGGGGTTGAGCGCGGCGTTGAAGTACTTGATCTTGTTGAGACTCGCGTCGAAGAACCCGATGTCCGGCAGCCAGCCCTTCGGTTTGTTGTAGACGACCTTGAACAGGAGGCCCGGGAGGTCGGGCGCGGCCGTGCCGATCAATCCCCCCTGGAGCCTGGCTCCGGAGGTCGTGGCCGCGGCATCGGAGGGGGTCACGGCCCCGCCCAGGGCGAGCTTGTACTTCGACCAGAGCTGCGCGTTCGTCAGGCCGTCGACTCCGGTGATTTGCGTCCCCTTGACGACGTAGTCGGGGGCCTGGAAGTCGAAGTAAAGCTGGCGGCCGTCGAGGAGGACCCGGTCCTTCTCGAAGAAGTTCACGATCTGGCCGGCGGCGAGGTTCTGGGCCAGGGTCGGGGCGCCCGGGAAGCCCTGAATCATCAGGATATCGACCTGCTTGACGCCGCTGAGCTGCGCGGCGGTCATCGTCCCCCAGGCGACGTTCTTGATGTCGAGGAATCGCTGCGCCGAGGCCGGGTTGACGATCTCGAGCGCCGGGCTGAGGACGATGTTCACGGCGTTGTTGTAGAAGCCTCCGGTGACCGAGTTGACCCCGAGATACGGGGCCCGGATGCCGTACTGGAAGCCCTCGATGCTGAGGTTGGTGTACTGCATATCGCCCGGGGCCAGGTCCCCCCAAACCCCCCCCAAGGTGTTGCCGTTGGTCTGCACCGGGGTGCCGTAGGTGCGGAAGAAGCGGTCGTCCTTGAGGTGGATCGTGTCGGCGTAGTTGATCAAGACCCCTGCGTCGACGTTCCACATCGTCGAGGACGCCAGGAGGGACTGCCCGCCGATGATGCCCGGGCTGCTGAAGCCGATCTCGACGCCCGTCGCCGAGGCGAAGCCCTCATTGCCCACGAAGTAGAACGGGATCTGGTCCGGCCTGACGGTGGTGGCCCTGCCAGCCAGCAAGGGGTTGCGGAGACCCGAGGCCGGGAGCATCGTCACGGCCGGCTCGTCGGGCTGCTTGTAGACGAAGGGGTAGATGGCGTAGGCGGCGCCGCCGGCGCCGCTGACGACGTTGTTCTGGACCACCACGCCGACGCCCTGGAACCAGAAGCCGTGCCCTTGCTTGCCGACGTCGAAGGTGACGTAACGATCATGGGGGTGGGCGATGAACCCTCGGCCGTCGCCGACGGCGCCGATGGCGATGTTGCCGTCCATCACCCCGGTCTCGTCGCCGGCCTCGGTGACGAACTGCGCCCCCATACCCTTGTAGGCGACGTTGTCCCGCATGATGACGTTGCTGCTGTGGTTGACGAAGGCCCAGCCGGGGTTGTCCACGGCGGCGCAGTTCACGAGCATCGCGGGGGGGCCGCCGACGTCGTTCCCGGTGCGGTGGAAGTGGACCGAGTACCGCCCCCGGACATTCGTGCCCGTGCCGGGGACGAGGCTCCCGTCGGCGGCGAGCACCGCGGGATTGACCTCCTGACTCTTGTCCGAACGCCCCAAACCGTAGAACCCCGCGGAGTCGACCTGGACGCTCGGGTTGTGCATGAACATGACATGGGCGCGGCGGTCGATGTCATTGGTGTTTTCCGAGGTGAAGACCGCGTTGCGCGTCGTGTTCGCGACGTAGAGGGTCAGCCCGGCGGCCGGCGGCGTGTGGTCGTAGAGGGTCGGGCGGTCAAGCGTCACCTTCAGGCCGTCGGGTGAGAGCCCGGCGATCGTGAACGGCTCGTCCTGCCCGTTGCGGGCGCCGGTCACGACCAGGCTGTCCCCCACCTTCCAGTTCACCGGAGCGTCGGCCAGGTCGAGGGTCGTGTCGCCCTGCTTCGGGGCCCGGGCCAGGGCGATGTGGCCGGTCGTGTACGTCCCGTGGATCTGGACCGTGCCGTGCGAGATCAGGCCGCGGCTGAAGCCCAGAGGGTCCCACGCGCGGTCGATCGGCCCGCTGTCGGCGAAGAGCAGCACCGCCTTGTTAGCGGCCTGGATCGGCGCGGCGGCCGTCCCCATCAGCAACGTCCCCTTGGGGTCGACGACGACCGTGTCGGCCTTCAGTTGCGTGTCGCGGTCGGCGTCGAATTGCAGGACGCCGGTGACCCGGACCGTCCGCAGGGCGACGTTGGAGACCCCGTCAACGTGGACCGTCCGGCCCGGCATGATCCAGACGTTGGCGACATCGCCGGGGATCTCCTGGTTCGACCAGATGCTAGGATCGGACCAGTTGCCGCTGAGGATCGCGACGTTGGTGACGGCTTGGAAGTCCACCAGCGCGAAGACCATTTGATGCTCGGCCTCCATGCCCGAGTCACCGGCGTGCGATTTCGGGGCGGCGGTCCTCGCCGCGATGTAGAGGTCGGCCTCCTGGCGGGCCGCGAGCTCCAGGAGCTGGCGGGGGTGGGGCGTCTGCGAGGTATTCACAACCTCGACGGCCGGCACGACCAGCCCGTCGTACCCCGGGTCGGCGCTGACGGCCGCCGAGGCGACGATCCGGTAAGAGTCCGACGGGCTGCCTGAGAGATCGTCGAGCCCCGCGACCGTCACCGTCTGGGCCACGTTCCAGTTCGCCGGGGAAAAGGTCAGGGTCGACGTGGAGAGCTTGCCCTGCGTCCCGTCGCCCGGGGTCAGGCCGACCGTCACCGTCGCCGTCGGCGCGGAGTTCAGCGCGACGGTGAATGTGGCCGTCCCCCCGGCCTTGGTCGTGACCAGGCCCGCGCCCGCGGAGACCGCGACCCCGCTGGGGATCACCGCTGGCGTCAGGGACGGCGGGGTGCCGTTGCCGTTGGTCACGGTGACGTCGGCCGGTTTGAGGGAGTTGTACACCGGGTCGGTGCTCACGGCCGCCGCGGTGACCACCTGGAAGGTGCTGCCGGCGGTCGGCGGGCTCCCCGCCGGGGGCGTGACCGTGACGACCTGTGGGTTGTCCCAGTTGGTCGGGCTGAAGACCAGAGCCGTCGTCGAGGCGACCCCAAACTTCGGGGCGCTGGAGGACACGCCGATGGTGACGCTCGCCGTCGGCTTGCTGGACAGGACGACGGAGAAGTTGGACGCCCCGCCCGCCAGGGACTGCCCCGGCGCGACCACGACCCCCTGGCGGTCCATGTTCACGTTCGTCAGCCACGAGGGCGCTGAGATCAGGCCGCGGAACAGCGGGTCGGCGCTGAGGGTGGGGGAGGAGGTGACCTGATAGGGGATGTCGGCCGTGACGACCTGGTCGTCCAACCCGGTGGCGGTCACCACTTGCGGCGTGGCCCAGTTCGCCGGGGTGAAAACGACGCTCGAGGCCGAAAGCCGGGCCACCGCCGTGTTGCTCACCGCCAGGGGGACTGTCACGTCCGCCCCCGGCTGACCCAGAAGGCGAACGCTCAGCGACGCCGCGCCGCCCGCCTCGGTGGAAACCCCGTTCAGCGTGGTGATTGACAGGCCCGGCGCCCCGATGGCGAGCAGGGACCGATTCTCCAACGCTTCCATGAGGGGCCGTCGCTGGCCTCGGACCCCGGAAAGGCCCCTGATCTTCAACGACATCGTTGTTGCATCCCTCGGGTGATGAACACGGAGCGGCGACGAGAATGGGGGGCCAACCCTCGGCCCTTCCCCTCGTGGTCGTCCCTTAACCTGGAACCTACGTCGATCAATCTCAACCGCAACGCATGCGAGCCCCCATCGCGACCCCCACGACGCGGGGGCCGAGAATGCGAGCGACGGGGCGCACGAGCCTCCGGTCGGCAACCGATGGCGCCCGGCGGCAAATGACCCTGTCCTGGACAATCAAGTAGACCCGGCCGCGTGAGGCAGGCCAGCCGGGGATTAGGATTCTCGCCTTCGTTGGCGATATCCCCGATGAGAGGGTTGATCAAGCCGCGTCAACCGACCGAACCGAGATGCTCTTTCCACGAGGGAAAAATATCGGGACGGCCCCGTTGGCGGGTGATAACGATTTAGACCTTAATCTCCTTCCAATGGGACTTGCAAGATCTCGCGGAATTTTTTACGCCAGAATGAGCGTGTCCACACACGCATTATGATGCAAAAAATCGACACGCAGCCTGGTCCGCACCTCGCGGCATGGGGGGGTGATAGACCCGCCGGTGGACCATCTTGATTTAAATATTTGCATTCCGTACCGATCCGATGGAAGCAGTCGCTCCCAACGAGGACATGCTTTCAGGCGGGCCTGCGTTGATCTCACGGCACATTCGCCGCGAGCCCTTGCGGCGGGGCGGCTCGGCCCCTCAGGCCGGGGGCAGGGCTTCGAATCGCCCGGCGGCGTCGCGCCAGGCGTCGGTGTCGCGCGGCTCGTAGGTGATGGCGGGGAACGAGCGGGCGACGATGGCCCGGGCGTCGGACAGGGTGCCGATCCGGCCGCGCGCCATCGCCTGGAGCAGGACGTTGCCGGCGGCAGTGGCCTCCACCGGCCCCGCGTACACCGGGCAGTCGCAGGCGTCGGCGGTGAACTGGCAGAGCAGGGCGTTGCGCGCCCCGCCGCCGACGACGTGGATCGCGCGGATGGTCGTGCCCAGGATCGCCTCCAGCCGCGCGATCGTCCAGCGGTACTTCAGCGCCAGGCTCTCCAGGGCGCACCGCACGAAGGCCCCCTCATCGGCGGGCGCGCGCTGGCCGTTCCGCTCGCAGAGGGCCGCCAGCCGCGCGGGCATGTCACCGGGGGCCAGCAGCGACGGGTCGTCCGGGTCGATCAGCGCGGCGAAAGGGCGGGCCGCCTCGGCGCGGGGGATCAGCTCCTCGTACGAGAGGTCGCGGCCGGCGCGGGCCCAGGTCCGCCGGCATTCCTGGACGATCCAGAGGCCCATGATGTTCTTGAGCAGGCGGGTCGTCCCGGCCACGCCGCCCTCGTTGGTGAAGTTATCTCGGAGCGTCCGATCGTTGATAACCGGGCGGGGAACCTCGACGCCCAGCAAGGACCAGGTGCCGGAACTGAGGTAGCACCAGTCCGGGGGCCCGTGGGGACTCGCGGGGCGCGCGGGCACGGCGGCGACGGCGCTGGCGGTGTCGTGGGTGGCGGGGGCCAGGATGCGCAGGGTGGCGATCCCGACCTCCTCGGCCACCGACTTCCGCAGGGGGCCCAGCTCCGTGCCGGGGTCGATCAGCTCGGGCAGGATGTGCCGGGGCAGGCCGAAGCCCTCGCAGAGCATGTCGGACCAGGCCCCGGCGCGGGGGTCGTAGAGCTGCGTCGTCGAGGCGTCGGTGCGCTCGCCGGCGCGGCGGCCGGTCAGGAGCCAGCCGAGCAGGTCGGGGATCATCAGCAGGGTCTCGGCGGCCTCCAGCAGGGGGGAGCCCGCCCGCTTCATCGCCAGGAGTTGATACGCCGTATTCAGCGGCATGAATTGCAGGCCGGTGGCCTCATAAATCCGTTCGCGCGACACGAGGCGGAACGCTTCTTCGAGCATCCCGTCGGTCCGGGCGTCGCGGTAGTGGACCGGGTTGCCCAGCAGGACGTCGCCGCGGCCGACCAGGCCGAAGTCGACGCCCCAGGTGTCGACCCCCGCGCCGTCGAGCCCGGGGCAGGCCACACCCGCCTTGCGCAGGGCGGTCTTGATCTCATCGAAGAGGCGAGGCAGGTCCCAGTGCAGGGTGTCGAGCATCCGCACCGGCCCGTTGGCGAAGCGGTGGACCTCTTCCAGCACCAGCCGTTCGCCGTCGAACTTCCCGATCAGCCCGCGGCCGCTCTCGGCCCCCAGGTCCAGGGCCAGATAGTCGCTGGTCGTGCCCATCGCGCGTCGAGACCCCTTCGCCGGATGGAAACCTCGCTCGCCCCGGGCCACATCATAGAGACGCCCCCCGCCCCGAGGCAATAACGCGGGTCGTCCGCTCATGCGTTGGGGGCAGGGACAGAGCCCGTGTCGATTATGGCGGCAATAAATGGTTGGGTCAGGACTTCAGACCCCCGAATGGCAAGCGCCAGTGATTCTCGACCCGATGCGTCCGCGGGCCTGCTGGACCATCTTCGAGGGCCGACCTCACGCCCATACGGGTTCCACGCCGTCGATCGACACGGCGCCCGTCGTCATGGTCCTATCCGCGGGAAGAGGGGGTGGGCACGCTCAAAGCTCCGCGCCAGTCGTCCAGCATATCCGCCAGGGTCTGCCCGATCGAGTATCGCGGCGACCAGCCGGTGGCGGCGCGGAGCTTGGAGGCGTCGGCGACCAGGAGGGGTTGGTCGACCGGGCGGACGCGGGCCGGGTCGACGTGGACCTCGATCGGCACCTTCGCCAGCCCGGTCAGCGTCCCGAGGGCGTCGGCGAGCTTCGTTCCCGCGCCCGAGCCGAGGTTGTAGATCTCGCCGGGGGAGCCCTTCTCCGCGAGCAGGCGATAGGCGCGGACAATGTCGCGAACGTCGGTGAAGTCGCGGACGATGTCGAGGTTGCCAACCTCGACCCGCGGCTTGATCCCGGCCTCGACCTCCGCGACCTGGCGGGACAGGGCGGACAGGACATAATTCGACGACTGGCGGGGGCCGGCGTGGTTGAACGGGCGGGCCATGACCACATCGGTGCCGTGGGTAAGGAAGTGCTGCACGCCCAGCAGGTCGGCGGCCCCCTTGCTGGCGGAGTACGGGTTGTTGGGCCGCAATGGGCACGACTCGGAAACGGGCATCTGCTCCGGCGCCGGGTTGCCGTAGCAGACGCCCGAGCCGACCAGCACCACGCGCGGCGTCAGGCCCGAGGCTTTGGCGGCCTCCAGCAAGTTCAGGCACCCGCCGAGGTTCAGGGCCCACGTCCCTCGGGGGTCGGAGACGCTGGCCTGGGGGTTCGCCTGCGCGGCCAGGTGGTAGATGACCTCCGGCTGCTTGCGGCGGATCACCTCCGCGAGTGCATCGCCCTCACCCTGCGACAGGTCGATCGCCTCCAGGCGGACGGACCGCCCGAGGTGGGCTAGCCGCTCGGGCCACTGACCCGACGCCGAGAGTCCGACGACGAGGTCGCCCGCGGCGATCAGGTGCTCGGCCAGATGGCCACCGACGAATCCGGTCGCCCCGGTCACCAAGGCGCGCATGAGCAGGAGCCTCGCCCCTTTCCATTCCGGTTCCATTCCCGAAGGGATCGCCGCGGCACCCGCGTGGGCGGCGCCCGCTACCCTATCCGCGGGTGTGCCCCCGGGCAAGGCGAGGTTCACGCACGGGCCCGCCCGGCCTTCACCATCGCGCCGACCGCCATCCCCGCGGCGAGGCCGACGCCAACGCCCAGCAGGATGCCGGGCAGGGGGTGCGGGACATCTGGCGGCACGGAGACAACCCCGTTCTCGTCGGCGAGGGCCGGGATCGGGACGTAGCGGCCGTGCCGGGGGACCGCCAGGTGGTCGAAGTCGCGGGCGAGCGTCCGCAGGGCCGCCCGCATCGACGCACCGGCCAGGGGAATGCCGTGCCCGGTGGCCGCCACCTCGGGATCGAGCGCGGCCAGCGCCTCGACCGATCGCCGGGCGGCTCCCCAGTCGCTGGTGAAGTAGGCCGGCGGGCCGTGGAGTTCCTCGCGCTGGGCCATCACGGCCAGCAGCGATTCCTGCTGGGTCGTGACGAATGCGTCGCCCGCGACCAGGGTCCGATCCGAATCGCGGAACAGCGAGACGTGCCCGGTCGTGTGCCCCGGCGTGTGAATCCAGCGCCAGCCGGGCATTCCCGGCACGGAACCGTCCTCGGGCAGCGCCTCGACGCGGCCCCGCAGGTCGATCGGCCCCTTCGGGTACATCCACGACAGCGTGGCCATCGCGCCCCCGCCGACGGTCGGGTCGGGCGGCGGATACGGCGACTGGCCCGTGAGGTACGGCAATTCGAGCCGGTGGGCATAGATTGGCGCGTCCCACGCCTCCGACAGCTCGTCCAGGGCCCCGACGTGGTCGAAATGCCCGTGCGTCATGACGATCGCCGACGGCCTCGACTCCGGCCCGAAGCGTTTCGCCGCCGCTTCGGCGATCGTCCGCGCATAGCCGGGCATCCCGGCGTCGATCAGCACCCAGCCCCGATCCCCTGCCCCCCTCGGGCCTGCGAAGAAGAGGTTGACGATGGCCGTGCGCACATAGGCCAGGTCCGCGGCCACCTCGCGCGGCCAATCGCCCGCCTTCTGGATCAGTGCGTGGCCGGCTTCCTGGAGCGTCGAAGTCATCGGGAGGCACCCCCCTGGTGGCCCGTCCCGCGAGGGAACGGGGTTCGGTTCCGTGCACGTCGCTCATGCAACGGGCGGGCCAAAGTGGGGCAGGGGAGAATCACGCTGACCCAGAAGCGATACGCTCTCCAAGAAATCCAACAATCCGATTCGTTAATGCTTCACGCACCATCGGTCCAGTCTGGCATTCCCAGATGACGAGAAAACTCCACCCAAGATCCCGGATCGCCCGAAGATTTTTTGAGTCTCGTCGCCGATTTTGAAGTAGCTTTGGTTGCCAGAAGCCGAGACGAGATTTCGGCATCCTATCCCCGAGCGGGCAATGGTGGCGATGCCAGAAGCAGCCGTGGACATAAATGACCTTCCGACGGCGTGTGAAAACCATGTCGGGGGAGCCGGGCAGCGAACGATCGTGGAGCCGATACCGATATCCGAGCGAGTGGACAAGACGCCTAACGCGCAACTCCGGCTTGGTGTCCTTTGAGCGGACGAGGGACATCCGCCTGCTTCGCTCATCGGGACTTAACGTGTCCATAGCGAAAAACCCTAACTGACCGATGCGTTACTTTCCGTGATATATCGGAGGAGCAACAATAGGGATGCCATTCCAGGGCAATGCGGAGTTCGTTTTCGACCTAGTGCCCGCACCACGCTAAATACTGGGGTTGTCGAACCTTGAGATTTCGGGGAGACTGCCCCTCACGAGGAGGTGTCCCATGAACAAGAAGTATATCGTCCGACTGTCGGACGAGGAGCGCGGTGCTTGTCAGGACGTCGTCAGGCGGCTCAAAGGGACGTCGGAGAAGGTGAAGCGGGCTCAGATCCTGCTCAAGGCCGATGCGGATGGACCTGCGTGGCCGGACGCGAAGATCGCGGAGGCGTTCGATTGCCGAGTGCAGACCATCGAGACTCTTCGCAAGCGGCTGGTCACCGAGGGCTTTGAAGCTGCCGTGGAGCGCAAGCGTCGAGCCACGCCGCCGACGGCATGCAAGCTGGATGGCGAAGGCGAAGCGAAGCTGATCGCGATGCGGTTGGGCAAGCCGCCCGCGGGATATGGGCGGTGGTCGTTGAAGCTGCTTGCCGACGAGCTGATGGTGTTGGAAGTTGTGGATTCGATCTCTCCCGAGACGGTCCGCAAGACGCTAAAAAAAATGGCATGACCAGGCGCAAGATCGAGTACTGGGTGATCCCGCCGGACCAGGACGCCGAGTTCGTGGCGTGCATGGAAGATGTGCTCGAGATCTATGAAAGGGCGTATGATCCGCGACAACCGGTGCTGTGCATGGACGAGCAGCCCGTGCAGTTGCTGGCGGAGACCAAGGTGCCCATCGCCGCGACGAAGCGTCATGGTGAGCGTGTCGATTACGAATACGAGCGCAACGGCACGGCGAGCATCTTCATGTTCGCCGAACCGCTGTCGGGGTTCCGACAGGCGACCGCCCGCGAGCGTCGCACCAAGACCGACTGGGCGATTGAGGTCGCCCATCTGTTGGACACGCGTTACGCCGATTGCCCGAGGATCACGCTGGTGTGCGACAACCTCAACACGCATACCAAAGGGGCGTTCTATGAGGCATTCCCGCCCGAGGTCGCACGGGCCTATGTCAGGCGGATTGACTTCCACCACACGCCCAAGCACGGCAGTTGGCTGAACGTCGCCGAATGCGAGCTCAGTTGCCTGACCAGCCAATGCCTGGCCGGGCGCCGCATCGGCGAATTGCTCCTGCTTCAATCCGAGATCGGGATCTGGGCCGCCAAGACCAACGCCCGACAACGCGGGGTCGATTGGCAATTCAAGATCGACGACGCCCGGACGAAATTGAAGCGATTGTACCCAAAGATTAAGAGTGGATGAAGCACTAGCCGACTATGCAGGGCCCCGCCAGGTCCCTGGAACGAACTTCGGCGATCACGTTCAGTAGGAATGTCAGCCGACCCTCAGGCCGACGTTTCCGCCGGCCTCGGCTGGCCCCCGACCGGCTCGACGACCCACCGGACGCGGCGGCCCAGCGCCGCCGCATAGCGGTTGAGCGTCTCGTAGGTGGGGTTTGAGACCTGCCCCCGCTCCAGGCGGCTCAGCGCGGGCTGGTCGATCCCCGACCGCTCGGCCAACTCCGCCAGTGTCAGGCCGAGGTGCTCCCGGGCCTCGCGCAACTCGCGGATGGCCGCCCCGGGGGAGCCGGGGGGCGGGCCATCCTTAAGGGACATCATCATCCGCTCGCAGTCGTCGTGGTCGATCTCTCCGCGCGCCAGTAGATCCGCGGGGCCGGGGCGGTCTCGGAACCGCTCGCGGACGGCCGCCTCCTCAGCCCTCGCCTCGGGAGTGCGGTGTCTCGCGCGCAACGCCTCCACCTTCGCTCTCGCCTCGGGGGCCAAGTCTTCAAGACGCTTTGCCACGGCGGATGCTCCCTTCAAGTCGGGTCCACCTCGTATCAACGGGCCGTCGCCTCGGCGCGGTAGTGGGCCTTGACCGTCGCGACGGCCCGGCCCCAGCGGCCCAGGGCCTCGGCCCGCCAGGCGTCGCCGCGGCGGGGGGAGAATGCCTGGCCCCCGGCCTGGAGGAGCTCGACGGCGGTCGCCATGTCGGGCCAGAGGCCGACGCCCAGGCCCGCCAGAAGGGCCGCGCCCAGGGCGGTTGATTCGGCCTGCGGACTGCGACGCAGGGGCATTCCGAGCAGGTCGGCCTGGAACTGGAGGAAGGGGTCGGAGCGGGCCATCCCGCCGTCGACCCGCAGGTCGGCCAGGGGGGTCGGCAGGTCGGCGTTGATGGCCTCGATCAGGTCGGCAATCTGGTAGGCGACCCCCTCCAGCGTCGCGCGGGCGAGGTCCGGGATCGTGGTCGCACGCGTCAGACCGAAGAGCGTCCCACGCGCCTCGGGCTCCCAGTGCGGCGCACCCAGGCCGGTCAGCGCGGGCACGAACAGCACGCCCGAGGCCGGGTCGGCGTCGCCGTAAAGCCCGTCGATCTCCGGCGCGGCCCCGACGGCTTTCAACCCGTCGCGGAACCACTGCACCGCCGCGCCCGCCACGAAGACGCTCCCCTCCAGCGCATACTGCGGCGGCCCGCCGCCGAAGGTCGCCGCCACGGTTGTCACCAAGCCCCGCGTCGAGGGGACGATCCGCTCGCCGGTATGGGCGAGCAGGAACGCCCCGGTCCCATACGTGCACTTGGCCTGCCCGGCCGCCAGGCAGCCCTGGCCGACGAGCGACGCCTGCTGGTCGCCGGCCACTCCGGTGATCGGCAGACCGTCGGGCAGGTGGTCGAGGCCAAGAGTCTCGCCGTTTGCGCCGGAACTGGGGACGATCTCGGGCAATATCGCGGGGGGGACGCCGAAGAAGTCGCAGAGGTCGTCGGCCCAACGCAGGGCGCGCAGGTCCATCAGCAGGGTGCGCGAGGCGTTGGTCGTGTCGTTGACGTGCTGACGGCCGCCGGTCAGGTGCCAGATGAGCCAGCTATCGACGGTCCCGGCGGCCAGTTCCCCGGCCTCGGCGCGGCGGCGGGCGCCCGGGACGTGGTCCAGGAGCCAGGCGATTTTCGTGGCCGAGAAATACGGGTCGAGCACCAGTCCGGTCCGCTCGGCGATCCAGGGGCGGCGGTCGCGGTGCCGTTGGCAGAACTCGGCCGTGCGGCGGTCCTGCCACACGATCGCTGGACCGATCGCCACGCCGGTGGTGCGATCCCAGAGGATCGTCGTCTCGCGCTGGTTGGTCAGGCCCAGAGCCGCGATCCGGTCCGCCCCGATGCCCGACTCGGCCATCGCGAGCCGGACCATCGGCCCGACGGACGCGACGATCCGCCCGGCGTCGTGCTCGACCCATCCCGGGCGCGGGAAGGTGGGCAACACCTCCACCTGCCCCTGGCCGACGGGCCTCAGCCGGCGATCGTACACCAGCGCTCGGGTGCTGGTCGTCCCCTGGTCGATCACCAACAGATGGTCGCGCGCCATCGTCGCGGGGCTCCGGAACAGGGAATGCGTCGAAGATCCGTCGAAGGGCCTGGAATGAGATGATCGGCATCGTATCACGCGGCCGGGTCGCGTTCGCAACGATTCGTTCCCCCGCCGCTCCATCTTATTGAGGAGGAAGGCCGATGACTGCCGCCTATTCCCCTGGGATTTTGTTGGTCCTCCTCGGGCTCGCGGGCGTGCTCGCTCTGCTGATCCTGGTGGCGCTCCCGATCCACTACGCGATGATCCATGCCCGCCGGGAGCGGGAGCTGGAACATGCCGAACGGATGAAGGCCCTGGAGCTAGGCCGGCCCTTCCCCGGCTCCAACTTCGGGTCCGATGCCTGGCGGAATCCCGCCAGGGTTGCCGTGGCCATCGGCGCGGGCGTGCCGATCAGCGTCATGATCGTCGCCTGGCTGGCCACGCCGGAAGGTCGTTCAGAGATCGCCTACGCGATCTGGCCCGCCGCGGGGGCCGTCGGGGTGGCGGGCGTCATCTGCGGCACGGTGCTGGCGGCGAGGCTGCCCGCCTCGGGCCGTCCGTCCCGCGGGTTCGAGACGGCGGACGCCAAGCCCGCGGCGGATGACCCCGACGCCTTCGACGTGGTCGGCCGCCGCGGCTGATCCGCGGCAGGACAGACCCGCGGCGGCCCAGAGGCCCATCAAGGGCTCGATCGGGACGTGGAAGCGGGCGGAGACAATCGTCAAGGTGTGGAAGGCGCCGATCAACGCCGCCGTCAGCGCCGTCGGCCCGAGCCGTCGGCGAGCGTCCCGCCCCATGACCAGCCCGCCGAGGATCGCCAGGGTCGTCAGGGCCAGGTGGCTCGCCCGGTAGGGGAGGTTCCGGGTCTTCGGGTTCGTTTCATCGAAGAACACGAAATACCGGAGGCGTCGCAGGCAGAGCCGGGGATACCGGCCGGGGTCCGCCCGGAGGTCGGCCAGCGCCCCGCGGAACAGCAGGCGCGAGCGACCGGGCTCCGAGAGCTTCCCCAGGACCCGGTAATCGGCCCGGGTCAGGGCGACATCGTCGATGTATCCCGCCTCGTGACGCGCCTTCCAGAGCGATTCGTTCAGGCCGCGGAGGCCCCCGCGCCCCTCCGTCAAGGCCCGCTCCACCGAGGGGCGGACGACCTTGTCGGTCCCCTCGCTCCCCGCGCAGTTGCCCTGCCAGAAGGCGTAGCCGAACGTGCTCTTGACCCAGACCAGCTCGCCATGAACCCGCGCATTCCGCGCGATCCAAGGGGCGACGCCGAGGGCCGCGGTCAGCGCGACCAGGGCGATCGGCCGGGCCGCCCCGCGCAGGCCGCCCCGCCCTTGCGCGATCGCCCAGGCGATGCCGGGGGCCGCGAGCGCCAAGATCGGGTCGGTGAGCGTCAGGGCCGCCAGCAGGGCGCCCGTCGCCATCGCGTCGCGGGCGCGACCCGTCCGGCCGCCGCGAGAGGCGAACGCCAGCGTCGCCGTCAGCAGCGTGGCGGCCAGGGAGGCGACCTGGACGTGCGTGGCGGCATACACGAGCGTCGGGTGGAACGCGGCGACGAGCCCCGCGAAGATCGCGACGCGGCGGCGGTCGGGCAGGGCCTCCGCGGCGAGGGCCATCGCCGAGGCCACCAGCACGCCGCCGAGCGCGGCCTGGCCCAGTTCCAAAATCAGCAAGGCTCGCGGCGTCCCGACCCCGCCGGCCGCGTAGGCCGCCGCGACAAGCATCGGGTAGGCCGGCGCCTGCTGAGAGGTCGGGCCGTCGGCCCCGAGGAACCGGGTCGAGAACCCCCGGCCCGCCACAAGGTTGGCGGCGATCTCGCCGTGCTCGTAGGTGCTATGGGGGGTCGCGTGGCTCCGCAAGGCCAGCACCGCCGCCGCCCTGGCCGCGACGGCCAGGACGATCAGGGCCCAGGCGAGTCGACGGTCGGGCATCCTTGCCGGACTCCGTGAGGGGGCGAGCGGTCCCCGCCCAAGGCGGGCGGGGTCGCCGCGGATTGTGGCCCGCGGCCAGGGGCCGGTCAACCCGGTTTCCCCTGGCCCAGGGCGGCGGCCGGCCGAAATTTCCGAGGCGCGACCGCAACGGCCCTCGGCATGGCGTAGGGTTCCTGGGAGTGCCCGGCGGGCCGGCTCGCTCAGGCCCTCCGGGCGGAACGGGCCAGGGCCGGGTTGGTTCGTGACGGCCTCCGCAAGTGGGGAAGTGCCGGGACGGGAGACCGGGTGCAATCTCTGGCCTTGCCCCGGCGATGCTCGGCGTGGTCGGAACCGGAGTCCCAGCCATCGTCGAGCTTCTGGACCGCGCGGATCTCGATCTTGCGAACCCACTCGCGGGTGACGCCCAGGCGGAGGCCGACCTCCTTCAGCGTCAGGGGGGCGCCCCCCTCCAGGCCGAAGCGAAGCGAGACGATGGTGCGCTCGCGGGCGTCCAGGCGCTCCATCCGCCGGAACAGGTCGCGCCGGTCGTCGGCCGCCTCCAGCATCGCGTCCGGGGCCACCGACTGGCCGGAGACTTCGTCGGGCGACCACGAGCCGCCGTCCTCGATTCCTCCCGCCTCGCGACGGAGGCGACAGGCCACGAGCGCCCGCTCCACGAGGACGCGCTGGGCCTCGCTCAGGCCCAGCGTCGCGGCGATCTGGTCGTGTGTGGGGGGCTGTCCCAGCTCGCGACGCACCTCGCGTTCGGCCCGCCGCCACTTGTTCAGCAGGCCGACCATGTGCGCCGGCAGGCGGATGGTGGCCGTGGTGTTGGTCAGGGCGTGGCGGATCGCCTGCTTGATCCAGTAGCTGGCGTAGGTGCTGAAGCGGGTCCCGAACGTCGGGTTGAATTCCTCGGACGCGCGGATCAGGCCGAGGTTCCCCTCGCCGATCAGGTCGTCCAGCCCGAGCCCGCGTCCGGTGTAGTCGCGGGCGATGCGGACCACCAGACGGAGGTTGGACTGGATCATCCGCGTCCGGGCGTCCTGGTCGCCCCCGGCGATCGCCCCGGCAAGGGTGCATTCCTCGTCCGCCGACAGCAAGGCGTCCTCGCGGATGTCTCGGAGATAAACGTCCAGGGTGCTCGAACTGTCCCGGCTCGCCGCGTGAATCGCCATCATGGTCGTCGGCTCCCGTATGCTCGACCGTCCGAGGAGCGGATCTTGGTCGAGGTTTCCCGCCTTCAGGACCGCCACCCGGTGGCCGGCGCGGATCGCCTACCTTGGCGGATCGCGCCGGATCGTCCCCTCGTCGTGCCAGGGGTCGACTCCGTGCCCTGTGCGGGCGGGTCCCTTCGAAAATCGCCGCCCTCCTGGCGTCGCCCTCTGCCGACGTTTGTTCCCGGCGAGGGCGTCGTTGAGCCAGTTGCGAACGGGCGAAAAAAGCGGCGGGGTTTTTTCGAAAATCGCGGAAATTGCCAGGAAAATCGCTCGGGTGCTCCCGTGCCTCGGACGCTCAGATTGGCCGGGACGCTTATCAGGAAGCGACTTAGGGAAATTTCACCCGCCGGTCTCACCGGCGATGCCGATCCCGAGGCCCTGGAGACTTTGCGCTTGTCGGCTATAATAATAAATAAGCCACATTCACGGTGGTCGCGGTTTGTCGCGGCGGGGTGTCCGGCCGGAGGGATCGTGACGATGGACGACGCTGTCTTCGTCGAGCTGGTGACGCGGGCCAAGTCGGGGGATGAGGTGGCCTCGACCGAGCTGCTGCGCCACTTCGAGGAGGATGTCCGGATGATGGTCCGGGTCCGGCTTCCCCGCGCCTTGCGGCCGCAGTTCGACTCGATGGACTTCGTCCAGGACATCTGGCAGAGCTTTTTCGCCGACGGGGACGGCGACCCGGATCGGTTCACGAACAGCCGGCACCTGCGTGGATTCCTGGCCGGGGTGGTCCGCAACAAGGTGTTCGCGGAGTATCGGCGCCGCACGAAGACCCGCAAGTACGCCCTGGACCGGGAGGAGTCGTTCTACGTGCGCCGGGGGGGACGCGACGAACTTCGCGAGGTGGCGGCCCCGGACCCCTCGCCAAGCGAGGACGTCCAGGCCCGCGAGCGCCTCGCCCAGTTGCTCGCCGGCCGCCCCCCGGCCGAGGCCCTGGTCGTCGAACTCCGCCGCCAGGGGCTGACCTTCGATGAGATCGCCAAGCGAACCGGCCAGAGCGAACGCTCGGCCCGCCGGGTGATCGACGCGCTGCGGGCGCGCATGGAGGCCCGGCAATGGGAATAAGGCCGCAACCCCATCCCGAGTCCCGGCCCCGGTCCCGGCGTCCCCCCGACTTCGCCGGCCGGATCTTCACGGGGTCCGACGAGGCGACGCCCCCCTCGGCGCTGGATGGGGTGCTGGACGAGTTCACGGCGCGTTGGGAGCGGGGGGATTCGCCCCGCGCCGAGGACTATCTGGGCCGGCTGGCGTCCGACGCCCCGGGCGACGTGGTGGAGCTGGTTTATCACGAGTATTGCCTGGCGGAATCCTCGGGCCTGGCGCCCGACCCTTCGAGTTTCCTGGTGCGGTTCCCCGAGCACCGCGACCGGCTGGGCCTCCTGTTCGGCTTGCACGAGGCCTGGGACGATTCGACGCTGCGCGACTGGACCCTGCCGGTCTCCCTGCCGGAGGCTGGCGACGAGGTCGGCCCGTATCGCCTTCTACGCGTGCTGGGGCGTGGCGGCTTCGCCCGCGTGTTCCTCGCCGAGGAGGCGGACCTCGACCATCGGCTCGTGGTCCTGAAGGTCTCAACGCGAGCCTCGGCCGAGCCGAGGCTGCTGGCCCGGGCGCGGCACTCGCACATCGTCGAGGTGCTGCGGCACGACCATGCCGAGGACGGGGCGCTGCACCTGGTCGCCATGCCCTTTCTGGGCGGAGCGACCCTGGCCCAGGTGCTGGCCGAGCGCCAGCGTCGCGGCGGGCGGGCCGGCTCCGGGCGCGACCTGCTCCGCGACCTCGATAGCGCCGGCGACCCGGCGTTTCCGGTGCAGGGCCTGGCGCGGCCGGCGCGTGAGATCCTCGACGGCCTGTCCCACGCCAAGGCGGTCGCCTGGATCGTCGCCAGGCTGGCCGAGGCGCTCGACCACGCTCAACGGCACGGCGTGGTGCATGGCGACCTGAAGCCGGCCAACATCCTGCTGACGGCCGACGGCCACCCGTTGCTGTTCGACTTCAACCTGGCCGTCGACTGGAGCCGGGCCGACCCGGAGGGGCCGTCCGGCGAGGCCGGCGGGACCCTGGCCTACATGGCGCCGGAACGGCTGCTGGCCCTCGCCGACCCGAGCGAGGCGCCCCGGCCTCGGGCCATCGAGCGCCACCAGGCCGACCTGTTCGCGCTGGGCCTGATCCTGCGCGAATCCCTGGGAGGGCCCCCCCCGGCCCCCGCGCAGGGGCCTGGCCGCTTGACCAAGGATCAGGTTCTCGCCCTCCGCGCGGCCCGATTGCGAGAGCCCCTCGACGCCGCCTGGGTCCCGGCGTCGCTGCGGCCGATCCTGGCGCGCTGCCTGGCTCCCGAGCCGGCCGACCGCTACGGGCGGGCCGCCGAGCTCGCCGAGGACCTTGACCGCTGGCGTGCCGACCTCTGGCCGGCCTTCGCCGCCGCGCCTGCCTGGCGGTTCGCCCCGGGGCGTTGGGTCCGCCGCCGCCGCCTCGTCCTGGTCGCCGCCCTCCTGACCCTGGCCGTCGGGGCTCTGGCCGCCGTCGTCGTCGGGCGCGCCTACGACGGCCCGCTCCGCGCCTCGGCGATCGCCAAACGGGATGCCGCCTGGGCCGTCGTCGAGCCCAGGGTCTTCCGGTATCGCGACGGCTGGCAAATCAAGGCGGAAGGCGACCCCGTCGACTCGGCCAGGCACCACCTCGACGCCTACGATGTCCTGGGCTCCGAGGACTGGCATCGCCGGGACGACGTTCGCTATCTCCCGGAGGGCGACCGCCAGGAGCTGGAAGCCTGGCTGATGGAGCAAGCCTGGCGGTATGCCGCGGCCCTGGAGGCCCGCCACGCCTCGGGCGACGACTGGCGCCGCGCTCTGGCCTGCCTGGAACGGGCCTCGGCCCTGGCGCCCTCGGCGCTTCTTGAGGCCGAATGCCGCGCCCTCCGCGCCCGGCTCGGCCTGCCGGGGTCCACGCCCAGGGCGATTGGAACCGCCCCCGGCTGGGTGGAGGAATACTTGCTCGGCGTCGAGGCCGAGCCCCTGCACGCGAGCCTTGCCTTCGAGCATTATCTCAACGTCCTGCGCACCCGCCCCGAGTCGTTCTGGGCGCGCTATCGCGCGGCGGGCGTCGCCTGCCGGCTCGGCGATTTCCACGAGGGGGCCGCGCACCTGGCCCGTTGCGTCCGCCGTTTCCCCGCCAACCCGGCCCTGCGGACCCAGCTTGCCGCCTGCTTCAACGCCCTGGGGAAGCCCGAGGCCGCCCTGGAAGAATGCGAGCGGGCCCTGGCCCTCGCCCCCGACTTCCGGGAGGCAATCCGCACCCGCGCCCTGATCCTCGCCCGCCTGGGCCAGGCCGACGGAGTCCGGGCCGACCTGTCCCGGTATGAAGCCCTGTCGCGGCGGAGAGAGCCCGGCTCGACCTGGAACCTTCGCCTCGAACTCCGGGATTTCCCTGTGCCCGGGCCTTCGTCCCCCGATCGCGAACGCGCCCTGCGCGAGGCCCTGGCCGCGGACCCCGAGGACACCTGGGTCCACTACGAGCTGGCCAGGAGCCTCAAAGACCAGGGGCGCCCGGCCGAATGCGTGGCCCAGTGTGACGCGATCCTCGCCATTGACCCCGACAACCTCCGCGCCCAGTTCTTCCGGGCCAACGTGCTGGCGGAGTCCGGGAAGGACGAAGCGCGGCACGCGTTCCAGGCCCTGATCGACCACCCGCGCTTCGAGGAGTTCCTCCAGGAGTACGCCGGGGCGATTGGCGCCTTCCACAAGCTGACGCGGCTCCTGCTGGAACAGGGAGACGTCTCCGGCGGGCTGGCTGTCGCCCGGGATGGACTCGCCCAGGCCGAGCGTTTCCAGACGTTGCGCGGCGAATCGCACTTCCGCCTGGCCTGCGCCTACGCCCTCGCTGCCAGGACCGATGCCCGCTGCGTCGATCAGGCGGCGAACCACCTGAAGCTGGCCTCGGGGTTCCACCGCGACTACCGCGATCGGTGGTTCCCCCGCGAGCCCCTGTTCGACCCGGTGCGTCCGGACCTCGTCCGCAGGCTCGCGCTGCCCTGAGCATCGCCCCGCGCGCCTCCAATTGACAACGCCCGCCGTGCCCCGGAAGGGACACGGCGGGCGCGTGTGGCGTCCGGCTCGACTTCAAGACCTCAAGCGGGGTAGCTCGGATACGCCGGATTCGGAGCGTAGCTCGGGGAAGTCGGGCTCCCGTACGCGGGCGGCGGGGGCTCCGTCGGGGCGGGCCTGGAGTACTCCGCGGGATTCGTCACCATCATGACCGAGGGGCTCAAACGGCCTTCCAGAGCTTCCGGAGCGTACCGAGGATTACGAAAGCGACCCATGTGCAACTCCCATGACCAGTTTTTTAGTCTCACCGGCGTCCTCCCCACGCTTACAATATAATTCCTAAATACAGGATTGTCAATCCCGCAAAAGGGATATTTCCCGCAAGAGTTCGCCCCGTGTTCCGGGCGATGGGGTCACGAGGGACCGAGACCATTGGGGCGCGAACCCGATGTACGTTCGAGGGAAAAGGGGGGAAGGTCAGTGGGCCGCAACGCCCCTGCGGCTGCTGACGAGGGAAGCGATGGCGCAACTTGAGCATCCATGCCCTTCGGATTTGGCCCCCTGGCCGCAGCCACCGCCCGACGAACCGCAGGACCCGCAGCCCTGCGAGTGATCTTGCCCGTCGTGCGCAACGGGTTCGTCGGCCGCGTCGAGGCCCGCGGGTTCCAGCACGATGTCCAGGCCGCAGGCGTCTCGGAAGATCGGGCGGAGCCCCTGGATGTCGAGGTGATGGGGGCCGAGATAGTGCAGGACGGTCCGCCGCTCTTCCAGGAGGGGCTCCACGTCGATCAATTCCAGCGGCCAGATCCCGTCGCGGAAGATCCGCTCGCAGGCGGCCAGGCGATTGGGACGGTCTTCGCGGACCTCGTGGGCCCTCTGCAAGTCGTCCGCCCCGGCTGGCCGAAGGACCTGGCAAGGCGCCGGGGCATCAACGCCCGCAGGGGTGCGCAGCAGGATCTCGCCCAGTTCCGACCCCCGGGAGGACCGCACGACGACCGTCTGACCCCTGGCGTAGGCGTCGGCCTCGGCGGAGAATGGGCCGACCCTGGACATGATGCCGTAGCGAACCAGATACGAGATTTTCAAAGGCAAACCCTCCAGGCCGGGCCGTCGTCGCCCTTTTGGGACATAGTTTAGCGGCGGGGCGGAAGGCGGGGCAAGGCGGGAGGGAAAAACCGGCCGTTCAGATACTCGCAAATCCGGACCCGCCCTATAATTTCGCGAGGACTACCGCGGCCGTCGCGGCGTGGGGGAGGCCGGCGGAACTCGGGGGCGGACACGCCAATGGAGCAGGCTCGCTGCACGCTGAAAGTCCAAGGCCTCGACTGCCCGACCGAAGTGGCCGTGCTGCGCGCCGCGTTGGCCGAGGCCCCGGGGGTCTTCGCGCTGGCGTTCGACACCCTGGGCGGGACCATGACGGTCGATTACCGCCCGGGGGCGACTGGCCCCGCGGAGCTGGTCCGGCTCGTCGGGGAACGGGCCGGGATGCGCTCGGAAGTGGTCCTGCCAGGCGCGGAAGCCGGCGCGGCGCCCTGGTTTCGCGACCCGCGCTGGGCCGCAACCCTCGGCTCGGGGCTGGCGGTGGCCGTGGGGCTAACCGTCCGCGCGGCGGGCGGGCCGGCGATCGCCTCGGCCTCGGCGTTCGCCCTCGCGGTGGCCTGTGGCGGGCTCACCCTGGTTCCCAAGGCGGCCCGCGCGATCCGTCGGCTGCGGCCCGACATCCACGCGTTGATGGGGCTGGCGGTGGTCGGGGCGGTCGCCTTGGGGCAGTGGGACGAGGCGGCGACGGTCGCCTTCCTGTTCGGGCTGTCCGAAGCCCTGGAAGCCCTGAGCCTGGAACGTGCCCGACGGGCCGTCCGCAACCTGCTGGAGGTGGCGCCCGAGACGGCCGAGGTGATCGGCACGTGCGGCGGGGTGCATCGCGTGGACGCGAAGTCGGTGCGCGTCGGCGACCGGGTCCGCGTCCGTGCCGGGGAGCGCATCCCGATCGACGGCACGGTCCGAGACGGGCGATCGGGCGTCGATCAGCGGTCGATCACCGGGGAGTCGGTGCCCCTGGAGCGGGGTCCGGGGGACGAGGTCTTCGCCGGGTCGGTCAACGGCGAGGGGGCGCTTGAGGTCGAGGCGACCCGCCCCCTGAGCGACGCCGTCGTGACCCGCATCGTCGAGGGGGTGCGGGCCGCGCAGGTGGGGCGGACCCCGGTGGAGCGGAGCATCGAGCGGTTCGCCACGTGGTACACCCCCCGGGTCGTGGCCCTGGCCGCTGGCGTCGCGGTCCTGCCGCCGTTGGTGGGGCTCGCCGCGGGGGGCTCGGCCGACTGGGGCGTCTGGGTCCATCGGGGGCTGGTCGTGCTCGTGACGGCCTGTCCCTGCGCGCTGGTCATCTCGACGCCGGTGGCGGTGGTCAGCGCTTTGGCGTCGGCGGCGAGGCGGGGGGTCCTCATCAAGGGCGGGCAGTCCCTGGAGGCGATCGGCAGGCTCCGCGTCCTGGCGTTCGACAAGACGGGGACGCTGACGCGGGGCGAGCCCGAGGTGGTCGAGGTGGTCTGCGCCGGGGGCATTGCCGACGAGGACGTTCTGCGGATCGCGGCGGCCCTGGGGGACCGGGGCGGACACGTCCTGGGCCGGGCGATCGCCCGGCACGCGCGGGGGCTCCGCCTGGAGGTGCCGCTCGCGCAGGAATATCGCGCGGTCCCCGGCCTGGGGGCAAGTGGGCGGGTCGGGGCGTTGCAGTATCACATCGGGAGCCACCGGTATCTGGACGAGTCGGGGCTCTGCCCGCCCGACTTCCACGCCTCGCTGGGCCGCGTGGAGGGGGACGTGGGCACATCGGTGGTGCTGACGGCCCCGGGCGGCCCGATGGGCTGGATTCGCCTGGCCGACCGGCCCAGGGCCGAGGCCGCCGCCGTGCTGGCGGAGCTGAACGCGCTGGGCCTGGACACGGTGATGCTGACCGGCGACAACCCCCCGACGGCCGCCGCGATGGCGCGGGAGCTGGGCATCACCGAGCAGCGCTCCGGCCTCCTGCCGGCCGACAAGGCGACGGCGATCGCCGACCTCGATTCCGGCAGGGGGCCGACGGGCATGGTCGGCGACGGCGTCAACGACGCCCCGGCCCTGGCCGCCGCGCGCGTCAGCATCGCCCTGGGGGGCATCGGCCGCGGCGTGGCGATGGAGACCGCCGACATCGTGCTGATGTCCGAGGACCTCACGCGGCTCCCCTGGCTGGTCCGCCACGCCCGCGCGACGCTCCGGCGGATTCGCCAGAACATCGCCCTGGCCGTCGGCTCGAAGGGGGTCGTGCTGGTGCTGGCGGTCTTTGGCGTGGCGACCCTGTGGATGGCCATCGCCGCGGACCTGGGCGTCAGCCTGGTCGTCACGGCGAACGCTCTGCGGCTCTTGCACCCGGGCGCGGCCCCGTCTCCGTCCCCGCTCAGACCGAGGCGGTGAACGGCTCCGAGGGCCGTCCGTGGACCTCGGGCGCCCCTTGCGCCTGGATCGCCTGGATCTCCGCCTCGGCGGCGGCCACGCCCTGCGAAGTGTCGAGGACTTCCAAAGTCATCTCGGCCACAAACGAGCCGCCGGGGGCCAGGCTCACGACCCGGCCGCGCGCCTCCTCGAACGGCCTGGGGTTGGGGTAGTTGGTTGCCGGCTCCAGCCCGGTGACGTACCCGTCTCGAAGTCCCCCGGTGGCTTTCCAGAGGGTGAAGCAGGGCAGTTGGGCCCTGGCGAAACGGAGCACGACGGCGCGGTCGCCGTCGCGGTTGCGGAGCATGGCCAGGGTCCGGCCTTGGGGACCTTCGCCACGCAGCTCGAAGAAGTCGACCTGCTCGGCCGAGCCCGGGGCCGGTGCGCCGTAGGTCGCGTAGTCTCCGAGGGATGACACGGCGGCGGCGTCCCTCGGGCAGACGGCCTTCACCGGCGCGACGAAGCGCGAACCCTCCTCCAGCAGGGGGGGGCCGAAGTTCCAGTGGTAGAGCACCTGCATGCCGGCGGCGGAATCGCCGAGGTTGGTGAACTCGTCGCGCACGACCAGGCGGTTCGACCCGGGGAGGGTCACGAGTCGGGTGGTCATCCGCAGGTGCGGCCCGAAGAGGCGGGCCTCGGTGACGGTCCCCTCGACGGTGAGGGCATGCGGCGGGGCGTCGTCGACGTGGACCGCGACGCGATGCGCCGGCAGGTTCGCGATCCGCCCGTGCAGCGGGAAGGTCGTGCCCGCCTTGGAATCGGAATAGGGGGCGCCGTTGTTCTCCAGGCCGCAGCGCGCCAGCCACTCGTCGAACCCGTCGAGCCAGCCGAGCCCCCCGGCGGCTCCCAGGTTGACGAACGTGGGGTGGACTGGCCCGTCGGCGATCGGCGAGTCCCAACCGAGGCGTATCCCCCGATATTCCCCCGCCCAGATCCCCATGCCCCGGCTCGGGACGACCGCGAAGGAGAGCGCGCCGTTGTCGACCCGGATCAGGTCCACGCCGTCGCGCCGCCCCCCCCTGAGCGTGCGCTTGGTCACCGACCAGGCCGGGGCCTCCACCGCCCCGAAATCCGTCGAGTGGACGGCGAAGCGTTCGACCCAGACATCATGCGCGAGGTCGGTCAGGAGGGTCGTCGGCATGGGGGCTCGCTCGACGGGAAAGGGGCACGGCGCGGGGGTTCGGCGGCCAGCATATCCCTCGACCACGGCTCAGGCCAGCCCCGGACGGCCCTTCCCATCCCTTGCGGCTGCTCGAAAAATGTTTTACACTGTTTGAATCTTCGGTTCTGGTGTCAACGTGCTTGCGGGGAGATGGCTGTGATGACCCGAGGTCAGCGAGCGGTCGGTCTGGCGGGGGTCGTCGGCCTGTGCGTCTTCGTGGGCGATCGGCGGGCCGATTCACGAGGGCGGGAACGCCCCGAGTTCCTCGGTCGGGAAACGGTCAGGGTGTCCCGCGCCGACCTGTTCGTGACGCTCACGGCGGGGGGGCGGGTCGAGTGCGAGCGTGACACGCTGGTCACCTGCGACCTGCTCGACTTGCGGTTCAGCTCCCAGGGCCGGAGCGTCAACACCGGCGGCGCCTCAACGATCTTGAGCCTCGTGCCCGAGGGGTCGAGCGTCCGCCGCGACGACATCCTGCGCCGGCTGGACGCTTCCGATTACGAGGAACTCGTCCGGCAGCAGCAGTTGAAGGTCGAGACCAGCCACGCCGACCGTCGCCGGGCGGAACTTGAGCTGGAGATCGCCCGCTCGGCCCTGGTGGAGTTCCGCGACGGGCCGCGGGTTCAGCAGACGCAGGAATACCTCGGCAAGATCGCGATGGCCGAGGCGGACCTCGAGCGCCAGAGCGACCGCACCGCCTGGTCCGAGCGGATGCGGGACCGCCGCTACCTTGCCGCCTCCCAGGCCGCCGTCGAGCGTCATGAGCGGCTCCGCGCGGAGTTGGCGCTGGCCTCGGCGAGGCGGGCCTACTCGGCCTTCCTGCGCTTCCAGTCCGGGACCCGGGTGGCCCAACCCTCTCCCCGGCCGATTCCCCCACGACGACGCCCCCCGCCGATTGAACACCCCCCCTTTCGGCGCAAGCCTCCACTTCGGTCCGCGACCCCCTCGACTCTGGCCTTTCCGGTGAATGGTCGGCCCTCGCCTGGCCGAAACAGAGGCCAACGCGACCTCCCCGCCCCAGGTCACCGGCACGTCGAGGGACGATGGCAACGAAACGGGTCGCAACGAAGCCCGCGGGGCCCCCGACGGTCTCGCCGCCGCTGCGCACGGTGCTGCTGCTGACCGCGGCGGTGGCCTACGGGCTGTGGGTCCTGGTTGTGAAGGGCCGGGTCTCGTGGCCTCCCCATGAGTTGCTCTCCGGGGCCTACACGCTGGCCGGGTGCCTGGCGTTGGTGGGACCGGCGTTGCTGGCCAGGCGCGATGCGGGAGAGGGGGGCTCGGCGACCTCCTCTGGTTGACGGCGGGGCTCTTGATCTGGATCATACGACCTGGCCGCTGCGCTGCGGGGCGACCTGCGATCGCAGTCATGGGCCACGCCCCTGGGGGCGCAGGGCATGGGCCTGACGATGCTGGCGGTCCTCCTGGCCGGCTGGCGGTCGAAGGCTGGCGCGCGCAACTGGTCGTGGACCAACGTCACCGGCTGGCTCCTGGGCGTCTTCTGGGTCGGCATGGGGCTCACCACCCTGGTCCCCGCCCGGATCGTGCCGACACTGGTGACGCGCTGAAACGCCAGTCGACCTCGGCGGAGGCGGGGGCCGAGGCTTGACGTTCCCCCTCGGGCGGGATTAGCCTCAACGTCCCGGAGCGTTCACGCCCTGAACTCCGTTTGTTCCGCGCTGCCAAGGAAACGCCGCCGCAGGAGCCCGCCCCGTGGCCATCGATCCCCGTGCCCCGGCCCGTTCCGAGACGATGTCCGGGGCGTCGGCCATTGAGAATGAGATTCCAGCCTACCGCGCCATCAGCGGCATGGCCGTCTTCAGCTTCTTGCTGGGCCTGGCCTCGCTCCTGTGCTTTATCGACCCCTGGTTCCTCCTGGCGGGCGCCGGAGCGATGTTCACGGGGTTTCTGGCCCAGCGGAAGATCCTCCGGTACTCCGACGTCCTGACCGGCGCGGGGTTCGCCCAGGCCGGGATCGCGATGGCGTTGGTTTTCGGCCTCTCGTCGTTGACGACCAGCCAGGTGGACCAGTATCTCATGGCCCGAAGCGCGGGCCGGTTCGCGGATCGGTATGCGAAGGTCCTCGAACACGAAGGGCTGGACGGGGCCCTCTGGTACCGCCTCACCCCGGCGCAGCAGAAGGGCACGTCTCCCCGGCAGAATCTCGCCGCGATGAAGGGCTCCGGGCGCGACGCCGCGATGCACTTCCAGGTCGCGACCGCCGAGATCGAGTACGTCCGGGCGCGCACGTCGAAGGGGGACCATCTGCACCGCGTCGGGGTCGAGGCCTGCGGCTATGACGGCCTCGAACCCTCCGCGGGCGTGCTGATGGAACTCGACGGCCCCGGCCACTCCGACGCGTCTGGCGCGACCGACGACCTCTTGCTGGAGCTTCGCGGAGAAAAGGTCGGCCGCGAGATCCAGTGGCACGTTTCCGAAATCCGCACCAACTACCACCGCCGGAGCTACGTGTTGAAGAAGAAGGTCATCGACAACGGCCACGGCCACACCCACTGACCGGCCCCGGGGTCCGTCCTTCCCCCCTTTGCTCTTGTGGCGGCGAACCTGTGCCGGAGCGATGAACCGATCAGGGGCGAACGATGAAGAGCCCGATGCGGATCGCGTTCGAGGGCGATCACGACGAGGTCGTCATCCCGCTGCACGCCTGCGGGTGGGGTTACGCCAACTCGGGATGCAAGCTCCAACAAGTGGCGGCCCGTTGCCAGGTCCCTCGGGTCTGCGACTTCTTCGCCCCCAAAGGTTCGGACGAGTTGCCCTGGTTCCCCATCGCGGACGGGCTGGCGAGCGTCCGGGGGCTGCAAGCCGAACTGTTGAGATCGCCGGAATCCGTTTGCGACGCCGATTGCTCCGTGCGCGACCTGGCCGAACTGGATCGGGTGTTGTCGGCGGCACCCTCGGGTCGGTTCCGTCTGAGCATCCTCCGCATGCGCGAGCCGATGGCCTGACCGATCTCCTCGATTGGCGATCCGAACGGGTTTCCGAGGCGGATCACCGCGGGTCCGAGGCAGCCGTGCTGGCCCGGTAGGCGGCGTGGCAGTGCGGGGTCTCCCACAGGACGACCTCGACGACGGGCAGGCCCGTTTCGGCCGCGCGCTCGTAGATCAACCGCGCGATGTTCTCGGCCGTCGGGTTGACGTCCATCACGTGGACCCGCTCACCCCCGGCGCGCAGGGCCGGCAGGGCGGGGTCGTCGCGGTGCAGCAGCATCGTGTGGTCCAGCGTCTCGTCAATCCAGCGCTGGACCTTTTGCTTGATCTCGCCGAAGTCCACGAGCATCCCCAGCGCGTCGAGGTCCGGGGACTCCAGCGCGATGACCGCCAGGCCGTTGTGGCCGTGCAGGTGGCGGCACTTCCCGTCGTAGTTGAGCAGGCGGTGCCCGTAGCAGAACTCGATTTCGCGCGTCACTCGATACATGGCCTCAGTCTCCCCGGACCCGGCCGCCGTTGCCACTCGGCCTCTCGCTAACCATAGTCGCGAGACCCACCACGGGCGAGGCTTTCGCCCCGGGAATTCCGCGCCGACGGCTTCCGAAAAATTTCCGAAGATTTCCGCGCGTGGGGCGTCGGCCCAACGCCGAGGTCTGGGTACAGACCCCAGCGACCCGACCGGTGGGGCCGATCCGCGGGGATTCCGGGGTCGGAGGACCGACCCCAGCTACCTAGCAAAGCGCAGCCCAACTCCCGAATCGAGAGCGACAGCCACAGGAGGCCGAGGCGCGGAGGTGGAGCTTGCGAACCCCGGGGAAATTCGTATGATGAACCGCTTGCCCCCGCCCCAAGGCCCATTCCGGGGAGGGGCTCGCGCGCCAAAGCCAAAGCGGGGCGGGGCGGGGCGATTGACCGGGGACGATTTCGATGGCCGAGCAGATGACGACCGACGTGCGCGCGTTGCTGGACCGCACCCCTTTCGACGTGTCGGCCGTGGCCGACCTGCGCGAAGTGCTCGGGCGCGACCCGTCGCGATACAAGACGTTGCGGGAGGCGGTCGTGACGATGGTTGACCGCAACAAGGGGCACCTCACGCCGGAGATCCACCTGCGCATCGGCGTGGCGGAAGTCCTGATGGGGCGATATCAGGCCGGACTGGACCACCTCGCCAAGGCCGGCGACCAGGGCCTGGGCCATTTCCACCGCGGCATCGCCCAGCACAACATGGGCAAGTACGCCGCCGCCGCCACCACCTTCGCCGCCTCGACCAAGGCCGGGTTCGACCCCAAGATGTCGGAACTCCGAAGGGCCGGCGCCTTGCGGCTCGCCGGCAAGGTCGACGAGGCCAAGGCGCTGCTGGACACCCTCAGCGCGACCGCCGGCAGCACCGCGGAATACCACTTCCAGCGCGGCAGCCTGCTCGCCGCCGAGGGCGACCTCATCGCCGCCTCGGCCGAGCTGGAGAAGGCCCACGTGCTGGACCGCGACCACGCGGGCGTCCTGTTCGAGCTGGCCTACATCAATGACCTTTACGGCAACGATGAGGCCGCCGTCGACTTCTACAAGCAGTGCCTCCGCCGCCCCCCGGTGGCCCTGGGCGCGCTCATCAACCTCGGCGTCCTGTACGAGGACGAGATGCGCTTCCGCGACGCCGAAGGCTGCTACCGCCAGGTCCTCGCCGTCGAGCCGAACCACCCCCGCGCCCGTCTCTTCTTCAAGGACTGCCGCGCCAGCCGCGACATGTTCTACGACGAGGAGGCCGAGAAGGGCTTTGTCGTCCTGCGGCAGCTTCTGGAAATTCCCGTCACCGACTTCGAGCTGTCGGTCCGTAGCCGCAACTGCCTGCGAAAGATGAACATCCGGACTCTGGGCGATCTCACCCGCACGACCGAGGCGGCGTTGCTGGCGTCCAAGAACTTCGGCGAAACCTCGCTCTCCGAGATCAAGGAGATGATGAACTCCAAGGGCGTGCGACTGGGCATGGCCCTGGAAGGCGGCGACCGCGCCGCGACCGAGACCCGGGTCGACCCCGTCGAGGAGATGTCGCAGGAAGAACGGGCGATGCTGGCCAAGTCGATCACCGAGCTGAACCTCTCGGTGCGGGCCCGCAAGTGCATGACCAAGCTGGGCATCCAGTCCGTCGGCGACCTGCTCAGCCACACTGGGGACGACCTCCTGGAGTGCAAGAACTTCGGCGTCACCTCGCTCAACGAGGTCCGCGAGAAGCTGACCGAGTTGGGGCTGAAGCTCAAAAACGAGTGACCGACTGGTGTCCGCCCCCGTCACCTTCGAACTCAACCACCAGGACCCCGGCTCCCCCGCGAGGGCCGGGGTCCTGCACACTCCGCATGGCGCCGTCGCGACTCCGGCCTTCATGCCGGTGGGCACCCGCGCGACCGTCAAGGGGCTGACCCCCGAGGTTCTGCGCGCCTGCGGCAGTGGGATGGTCCTGGCCAACACCTATCACCTCGCCCTGCGCCCCGGCGAGGACGTGGTCGCGGCGTTGGGCGGCCTCCACGCCTTCATGGCCTGGGACGGCCCGATCCTCACCGACTCCGGCGGCTTCCAGGCGTTCAGCCTCGCGGGCCGCTCGAAGCTCACCGAGGCCGGCGTCGCCTTCCGCTCGCACCTCGACGGCACGCTCCTGGAGCTGACGCCCGAGCGTGCGATCCAGATCCAGGAGGCGCTGGGCGCCGACGTGGCGATGTGCCTGGACCAGTGCCCGGCCCTGCCCGCCGCCAAGGAGGCGATCGCCGAGGCCGTCGCCCGCACCGTGCGATGGGCCGCCCGCTGCAAGCAGGCCCACACCCGCGCCGACCAGGCCGTCTTCGGGATCGTGCAGGGGGGGAGCCACGCCGACCTCCGCGCCGAGTGCGCCGAAGGACTCGTCGCCCTGGACTTCCCGGGGTATGCCGTCGGCGGAGTGAGTGTCGGCGAGGATCGCCAGGAGGTGCGTGCGGCGCTGGCGGCCTCGACCCACCTGCTGCCCGCGGGCAAGCCGCGATACCTGATGGGCGTCGGCAGGCCGCGGGACGTGCTGGACGCCATCGCCACGGGGATCGACCTGTTCGACTGTGTCTTGCCGACCCGCAACGGCCGCAACGCCACCTGTTTGACGGCGACGGGGACCGTCAAGCTCCGCAATGCCGCACACCGGCTCGACCCCCGGCCGATCGAGGACGGGTGCGACTGCCCGGCCTGCCGCCGGTTCAGCCGGGCCTACCTGCGTCACCTGTTCCTGGCCGGCGAGATGCTCGGTCCGATCCTCGCCTCGGCGCACAACCTGGCGTACCTGCACCGGCTGACCCGGAACGCTCGGGAAGCGATATTGGCGGGTCGATTCGTCCCATTCCGGGCGGAGACGCTTGAATCGCTGGGGCCTGCATGACTAGATTGGGGACGTCGGGCGGCCCCGCCGGCGCGGCCAGACGGTCCGGCCGTCTCCTGCCGGTCGCGAGCCCGCCCTTCCTTGCCCGGACCCGACGGAAGATTGCCCATGCCCGGCCCGTTCGCCGCGTTCTCCCTGCTGTTCGCCGACAAGGCCGCGGCCCCCGCGCCGGGGGCGGGCACCGGCCTCTGGGGGATGTCCAGCTACATGCTGTTCATCCCGGTGCTGTTCTACTTCATCGTTCTGCGGCCGCAGCAGGCGCAGGAACGCAAGCGCCGCGACCTGCTAGGAGCCCTGAAGAAGAACGACCGCGTGCTGACCTCGTCTGGCATCTACGGGACCGTCGTCTCGGTCAACCCCGACGCCGACCGGGTTGTGGTGCGGATCGACGACGAGCGCGGGGTGAAGGTCGAATTCAGCAAGGAAAGCATCAAACGCGTCGTGGACCCGGCCGCGGAGAAGGGGGCGGAGGCCGCGGAGAAGCCCCAGGCCCGCTAATCCGAGCCAGGGGGGCCGCGGGACGCGGAGGCCCGTCGCGGCGGGGGACCGGCGAGCAACGGACTCACCTCAGTGCCTCGTCCATTTCCAGAGGATCAACCGTCCCGGCAGGGCATGGCGGATGCCCCCGAGGACGCGGGCCCGGACGAGGGCCCTCGGCGGTTGTCGGCAAGGGTTTGCCGGCCGCCCGGCCCTCGTGGCGAAGCCGATGAGCGACCCACGGGCCGCGGGGAACTCCCATGAATAAGCTGGTCTGGAGATTCGTGCTGGTCGGCGTCCTGACGGGCCTGGGCGTGGCGTTCATGTGGCCCCCCTGGACGAAACTCAAGAAGGGCATCGACCTGGCCGGCGGGACGATCCTCGTCTACGAGGTCAACGAAAAGAGCCTGCCCGCGGGCTTCAAGATGGACGACCTGGTCGCGGCGCTCAAGCGCCGGATCAACCCGGACGGGATCAAGGAGATCTCGATCCGCGCCATCGGCGGCGACAAGCGGATCGAGATCATCCTGCCGGAGTCGAGCGACGAGGACGTCACCGAGACCAAGCAGCTTCTTTCGGACAAGGGCTCGCTGGAATTCCGCATCCTCGCCAGCCAGAAGAACGACGCCGAGGCCCGCGCCAACGGCAACGCCCAGGCCGTCAAGAAGGCGATGGGTCCCGATGGCCTGGAGAAGCCCCCGGCCAAATACCGTTGGGCGCGCCTGGGAGAGCGGATCACCGGCACCTCCCCCAAGTTCGGCAAGCAATCCGTGACCGACCTCACCCAGCACTGGGCGCCCCGGCGGCTCGGCGGGGTCGACGTGCTGCTCAAGGGCAAGGGGCCCTCGGGCGAACCCAAGGAAGTCACCGTCCCGATCAAGAGCAACACCGAGACGACCCTCCAGCTCTCCCGCCCGCACGGCCTGGAGTCGATCGACGGCTACCAGATTGACTTCAACCCCAGCAAGATCGAGCCGGGCCCCGCCGCCCTGGTGCGCGATGGCCCGACGATCAACGGGCGCACCGAGCAGTTCATCCTGTACCGCGTCCCGGCCACCTCGCAGGACGTCACCGGCAGCCGGCTCTCGCAGGTCGGCTCCACCAATGACTCGCAGTCGCTCAAGCCCGTCGTGACCTTCGCCTTCGACCGCGAAGGCGCCCGGAAGTTCGGCGCCCTGACGCGCAACCACCTCCCCGAGGAAGACGGCTTCAAGTACCGCCTGGCGATCATCCTCGACGGTCAGGTCATGTCGGCGCCGGTCATCAATTCCGAGATCCGCGACTCCGGCCAGATCGAGATGGGGGGCTCCTCCGGCGAGCAGCTTCGCAAGGAGATCGACCACCTGGTCAACATCCTCAAGGCCGGCAGCCTCCCGGCCAGCATGAACCCGACGCCCCTCCAGGAGGAGAAGATCGGCCCGACCCTGGGCGAGGACACGATCAAGAAGGGCCTGACGGCGATCATCATCTCGATGCTCGTCGTGCCGCTGTTCATGATCCTCTACTACCGCTTCGCCGGGATCGTCGCGGTGGTGGCGCTGATCCTGAACATGATCCTGCTGCTGGGATCGATGGCCGCGCTCAATGCGACGTTCACCCTGCCGGGGCTGGCGGGCTTGGCGCTGACCATCGGCATGGCCGTCGACGCCAACGTGCTGATCTTCGAGCGCATGCGCGAGGAGGCGGACCGCGGGGCGAAGATGGCCCAGCAGATCCGCAACGGGTTCAACCGAGCCTGGACGACGATCCTCGACTCCCACCTGACGACCTTCCTCTCGGGGGTCGTGCTCTGGTGGGTGGGGACCGAGGAGATCAAGGGCTTCGCCCTGACCCTGATTATTGGCATGATCTGGAACCTGTTCACGGCCGTCTACTTCTCGCGCGCGGCCTTCGACTTCTTCTACGCGCAGGGGTGGCTGAAGCGCGTGACGATGTTGAAGATGATGGACAAGACCAACGTCGACTTCATCGGCCCCCGACGGATCGCGATGACCGCCTCGGTGATCGTGATCGCGCTGGGGCTGGCGGCGTTCATCGCCCAGGGCCGCCGGATGTACAACATCGACTTCACCGGCGGCACCCTGGTGACGATCCGCCTGGACCCCGAGGCCACGGGAGTCAAGGGCCTCTCCGAGGCCCGCCGCGCTGAGTTCGTTCGCGAGAAGGCCGGCGCCCTGACCGACGCGGCGGTCGAGCGGCTGAACCTGCAAGGGCAGGAGCGCGGTCTGCGGTTCAACATCCGCACCACCGAGACCGACAGCCCCAAGGTCGAGAAGGCGATCCGCGACGCCTTCGGGACGAGCCTCGCACGCACGCGGATGACCGCCAACGAGGGCGTCCCCATCCCCGCCGCCGCGAAATCGGCCGACCGCTTCGCCGGGGGCCGGCGCTACACCCTGAACTTCGACGCCGACCCCAACCTCGTCAAGCTCGCCGAGATGTTCGACCGGGCGCTGGCCAGCGCCAAGGTCGACCAGCCGAAGGCCCACTTCGAGCTCGTCCGGCCGCCAGCGGTGGTCCTTGAGACGCCAGGGCCGAAGACCTTCGACGTGATCCTGCGGACCGACCTCGAACCGGCCCAGGCCAGGGCCGTGGTCGCCACGGTGGCCGAGGCGCTCCGCAACGACCCGAACCCCCAGTTCGAGGGCCTCTTGAACTTCGGAGCGACGGTGGCCGGCGAGACCCGCGCCCTGGCTGGCATGGCGATCGTCGCGAGCTGGCTCATCATCATCGGCTTCCTCTGGTTCCGCTTCAAGTCGCTGACCTACGGCCTGGCCGCGGTCATCGCCCTGGTGCATGACGTGCTGGTGACGATGGGGGCGGTGGCGATCTCCCCCTACAAGATCGACCTGCCGATGATCGCGGCCTTCCTGACGCTGATCGGCTTCTCGGTCAATGACACCATCGTGATCTTCGACCGCATCCGCGAGATCAAGGGCAAGACGCCCGTGCTGACCTCGCAGATCATCAACGCGGCGATCAACCAGACTCTCAGCCGGACGATCCTGACCTCGCTGACGGCCTGGCTCGTCGTGGTGATTATGTACTTCTTCGGCGGCGAGGGCCTGGCGGGCTTCTCGTTCGCCCTGACCATCGGGTTCCTCAGCGGCACCTACAGCACCGTGTACATCGCCACGCCGATCCTCATCGACTGGGTCAGCAAGTCCAGCCGCGAGGCGGCCTCCCAGAAGAAACCGGCGATGGCCGGCCGGGAAGTCTGAGCCCGAAGTTCGCAGTCCAAGTCAGCGAACTGCTCAATCGAGATGAGTTTGCCGTGGTCATCGAGTGAGTCAAGCCGCGACTGGAGCGTCTCCCGTTTGGATAGCACACGGTCCCGTGCTGGAAGCCCTCGATATTCAGGGCGAACTGCAAATCTCATGCGCGATGACGGCGTGAACCGCTCTAATCTCGCGCCGCAGCGGACCCCGGCCGAGCGCCGCGCTTTGGCCATCATCGTACCTCACTGTGTCGTGCCCGGGTCCGCGGAACTTTGGCGTGTAGGCGGCTCCCCATCACCCTGAAGTGATTCGCCTGCCTGGACCCGCTCCGGCGGCGTATAATTGGGCCAAGGAGGCACACGATGCCAGCCGCCACACTTGCCCGTCCGACGATTTCGCGGCCTAGCCCGAACCAGGCCCCCACGGACCAAGCTCAAGGCTCGCGCATGTACGCCATCGCCTTCGACATGGACACTGACACCCTCCAGAAGGCGTATCCCGGCCCTTCCTGGAACAACGCCTATGCTGAGATTCAGCGGGTGCTGTCTCGCCACGGCTTCTCCCGCCAACAGGGCAGCGTCTACTTCGGCGATGCCACTGTCAACGCCGTGACTTGCGTCCTCGCTGCGATGGACCTTTCTCGGGCCTTGGACTGGTTCGCCATCTCGGTTCGCGATATCCGCATGTTGCGAATCGAGGAACTGAACGACCTAATGCCAGCCGTTCGGCAAGGTGCCCCTGGAGATCCAGCCTAACCTTGCGTGCAGCGGCCCCCGGCCACGGGTCATGGTGGGCGGGCGCGGTCGAACGGGGTCGGGCGCGGAAGCCCTTGCACCGGCTCGACGCCGAAGCGAAACTGAGCGTCGCCGTTCCCGATTCGGTAGGGGGCAGGCGTAGGCGTGGGAGAGTCAGCGATGGACCCGGAAGTGACCTCGGTCTTCGACCTGAGCCCCGCGGAGAAGCTCCAACTCGTCGAGGATCTCTGGGATGACCTCGCCGCCACGCGGGTGCCACGGGTTCGGTACTTCGATCCCGTGCCCTCGACGACACTCCCGGCACACGGGGTCGGAGTACCGAACCCGTGGCACCCAGACTACCCCTCGCTTTCGTGAAATCTGGAAGTGATTCCCGATCTGGCCCTCAGCGGAGGACTTGACCTCCGAAGATCGCCGAAGGCCGCCCGTCGCAGTCCAGCAGTAGCGCCCCCTGCGGATTGATCCCCCGGCCGATCCCCGAGACGACCCGTGCCCCTTGGTCGACCCGAACTGCGGACCCCCGCAGCGTATCGAGCGCATCCCAGCGGGCCGCCAGGCCGGGGTCCTCCGCGGCGAGCGGGGGGAGCACGTCGCCGAACCGGGCGAGCATCGCGAGGAAGAGGCTTTCGGCGTCCTCCGGCGAGATCGGCCGCCCCCTCAACGATTCGGCGCTCGCGGCCATCGCGCGAATCTCGGCCGGGGCGTGATCGAGCCGGGTCCGCACGTTGACGCCGATGCCGATCAGCAACCTCGGCCCCTCGGGCGTTTCCACCCGCTCGGGCAAGAGGCCGGCGAGCTTCCGCCCTCCCGCCTCGACATCATTCGGCCAGCGGATTCCCAAGGGGGCGCCCGGCACCATTTCCTCGATGGCGTCGATCAGGGCCACGGCGGTCGCCAGGGCGAGCCTTGGCTCATGTCCGGTACGCAAGCCGTGCGCGGCCGGATCGAGGGCGATCGTGAAGGTGAGACTCCCCTGGTCGGACCACCAGGTGTGATCGCCCCGGCCCCGGCCTCGGGCCTGGCGGGCCGAGCGGACGACCATCGGGAGGTCGGCCGGGCCTTCGCCAAGGAGAGTCCTGGCCAGGTCGCTGGTGGAGTCGACCTCCTCGCGGTCGATGAAGCTCCGGGCGAATGGCGGGGTCATTCGGCCGAGAAGCGGACGAGCAATTCTCCCGTCGAGACCTGGCGGCCGACGGCGGCGAGGACTTCCGACACGCGCCCCGCGCGCTCGGAGTAGAGGGTCGTTTCCATCTTCATGGCCTCGATGGAGAGCAGCTTCTGCCCCTTGCGGACGGCGTCGCCCGCGACCACGCCGACGCCGACGACCAGGCCGGGCAGGGGGGCGCCCACCTGGTTGGGATCGGCGGGGTCGGCCTTGGGGGCCTCGCGCACCGCGGAGGCCAGCGAGCGGTCGACGACCTCGATCTCGCGGGGCTGACCGTTGAGCTCGAAGAAGACGGTCCGCTTGCCGTCGGCGTGCGGCTCGCCGACGGCCAGCAGCTTGACGATGAGCGTCTTGCCCGGCTCGATCTCCACGAGGTTCTCGACCTCCGGGTCGGGCCCGAAGAAGAACATCGGCGTCGGCAAGACGGAGGTTTCCGAATACGACCGCAGGTGCGAGGCCAGCTCCGGGAAGACGCGGGGGTAGATCAGGTAGCTGAGCGCATCGCGGTCCGTCGCCGGGGCGCCCAGGAACGCCGCGGCCTTGTCGCGCGCCGCGGCCAGGTCGGCCGGCTCAAGGTTGGCGCCTGGGCGTTCCGTGATCGCGGGGCGCCCCTTCAGGATGCGTTCCTGCAAGGGCTTGGGGAACCCCCCTGGCGGCTGCCCGAGCCGGCCCTCAAACAGCTCGACGACGCTCTCGGGGAACGCCAGCTCGCGATCGGTGTCCAGCGTGTCCTCCGGCGCGAGGTTGTTGGCGACCAGGAACAAAGCCATGTCGCCCACGACCTTCGACGAGGGAGTCACCTTCACGATGTCGCCGAAGAGTTGATTCACGTCCGCATACGCCTTGCAGACCTCGACCCAGCGCGAGGCCAGGCCCAGGGCCTTGGCCTGCTGGAAGAGGTTCGTGTACTGGCCGCCGGGCATCTCGTAGGCGTAGACCTCGGCCGAAGGGGCCCGCATCCCGGTCTCGAACGGGGCGTAGAGGGTGCGGACCTCGTCCCAGTAGCGGCTCAGCGCGATCAGGGCCTCGGGGTCGACGGCCGTCTCGCGCGGGGTGAACCGCAGGGCCTCGACGATCGCGTTGAGGCAGGGCTGCGAGGTCAGACCCGACATCGACGCGACGGCGCCGTCGGCGATATCCAGGCCGACTTCCGCCCCCTGGAGCACGCTGGCGGCCTGGGCGCCGCCGATGTCGTGGGTGTGGAAGTGGATCGGGACGCCGACCTCTTCGCGCAGGGCCTTGACCAGCTTGCTCGCCGCGTACGGCTTGCAGAGCCCGGCCATGTCCTTGATGGCGATGAGGTTCGCCCCGCGATGCTCCAGGTCCTTGGCCAGGTCGACGTAATACTTGAGGTCGTACTTGGTGCGCGCGGGGTCGAGGATGTCGCCGGTGTAGCAGATTGCGGCCTCGCAGAGCGCCCCCGCCTCGCGGACGGCCTCCAGCGCCACGCCCATGTTGGGGACCCAGTTCAGGGAGTCGAAGACGCGGAACAGGTCGATCCCCGCGGCGGCCGACTCCTTGATGAACGCCTGGACGACGTTGTCCGGATAGCTCGTGTAGCCAACGGCGTTCGAGCCCCGTAGCAGCATCTGGAAGAGGATGTTGGGGATCGCCTCGCGCATCTGGGTCAGGCGGTCCCAGGGGTCCTCCTTGAGGAACCGCATGGCGGTGTCGAAGGTGGCGCCGCCCCACATCTCGATGGAGAACATGCCGGGGCAGAGCCTGGCGTAGGCCTCCGCCACGCGCAGCATGTCGCGGGTGCGGAGCCGGGTCGCCAGCAACGACTGGTGAGCGTCGCGGAAGGTCGTGTCCGTCAGCAGGAGCGGCCCCTGGTCGCGGACCCACTTCGAGAAGGCTTCGGGTCCCATCGCCAGCAGCTTCCGCCGCGAGCCGTCGGGGGGCTTGGCAGCGCGGTCGAAGGCGGGGGGATGGGGCTCGGGTGGTGCGGTGTAGTGCTCGGGACGAGTGACGCCGGGGAAGCCGTTGACGGTGACCTCGGCGGCGTAGGTCAGCAGCTTCGTGGCCCGGTTCTGCCGGATCGGGAACCGGAAGAGTTCGGGCGTCTGGTCGATGAAGCGGGTGGTGCAGTTGCCGGCGAGGAAGTCGGGGTGGGTGATGACGTTCAGCAGGAACGGGATGTTGGTTTTCACCCCCCGGATGCGGAACTCCTGGAGGGCGCGCTCCATCCGGAGGGCGGCCTCCTTGAACTGGTGGCCGCTGGCGGACGCCTTGACCAGGAGGGAGTCATAGAAGGGGGTGATGATGGCGCCGGTGATCGCCGGGCCGCCGTCGAGCCGCAGGCCGAGGCCACCCGCGGAGCGGTAGTGGGTGATGCGGCCGTAGTCGGGGGTAAACTTGTTCTCGGGGTCCTCGGAGGTGATCCGGCACTGGAAGGCGAAGCCGAAGGTGCGGACGTCGGCCTGGCTCTGGATGTTGATCTCCGGGTCGGAGAGCTTCGAGCCCTGCGCCACGAGGATCTGGCTCTTGACGAGGTCGATGCCGGTGACCATCTCGGTGACGGTGTGCTCGACCTGGATGCGGGGGTTGACCTCGATGAAGTAGTAAGCGTCGGTGTCAACGTCGACCAGGAACTCGACGGTGCCGGCGTTGTCGTAGCGGGCCTGGCGTCCGATCTGGATCGCCGCGTCGCAGAGGCTGTCGCGGACGGCCGTCGCGAGGTTGGGGGCGGGGGCGATCTCGACGACCTTCTGATGCCGGCGCTGGACGGAACAATCGCGCTCGTACAGGTGCACGAGGTTGCCGTGCTTGTCCCCCAGGAGCTGGACCTCGATGTGTTTGGCGCGGCCGATGAACTTCTCCAGGAAGACGTCGGCGCAGCCGAAGGCCGTCTGCGCCTCGCGACGGGCCTGGTCCAGGGCGTCGTCGAGGCCCGCGGCCGATTCCACGACGCGCATCCCACGCCCGCCGCCGCCCATCGACGCCTTGACGATGACGGGATAGCCCAGCGATTCGGCCAGCGCATGAACGCCCGCGCCGGGCTCGATCGGCTCGGAGCTTCCCCCCAGGATCGGCACGCCGGCCTCGTCGGCGAGCTTGCGGGCGGCGACCTTGTCGCCCAGCCGGTCGAGCAGCTCGGCCCGGGGTCCGACGAAGATGATGCCCGCGGCGTCGCAGGCGCGGGCGAACGCGGCGTTCTCCGACAGGAAGCCGTAGCCGGGGTGGATCGCGTCGACCCCCTTCTCCCGGGCCAGCGCGATGATCGCCTCGATGTTCAAATAGCTGCGGATCGGCTCACCGGCCTTGCCGAGCTGGTAGGCCTCGTCGGCCTTGAGCCGGTGCATCGCGAAGCGGTCCTCGTGCGAGTAGACCGCCACGGTCCGGATGCCCAGCTCGTGGGCGGACCGGAAGACCCGGATGGCGATCTCGCCCCGATTGGCCACCAGCAGCTTGCGGATCTCGGGCATCAGCGATGGTTCCCGCGGGGGGGGGAGAGAGCCCCGTTCCAAGGTCGTCGCAACATCAAAAGGGGCGCGGCGAAGCCCCCCATTCCCGCGCGCAGGTCGCGGCCCGGAAACAGTATAGCGACCCGAGTCGCGGAAGGAACGCCTCCTGGTCCGAAAGCGTGGGGGGCGCTCAGGCACCGGCCTCGACGGGATTCTCCAGCGTCCCGATTCCCGCGATCGTCGCCGTGACGAGGTCGCCGGGCCTCAGGTACTGCCCCGTCGCGGAGCCGACGCCGGCCGGAGTGCCCGTGGAGATCAGGTCGCCGGGCTCCAGCGTCATGAACCTCGACAGGAACGAGACCACCGCCGCCACGGGAAAGACCATCTCGGCCGTCGTCGCGTCCTGCTTCGTGTCGCCGTTGACTTCCAGCCGGATCGCCAGGCCCTGCGGGTCGGCCACCGCGTCGGCCGAGAGGATGCAGGGGCCAATCGGGCAGAAGGTGTCGTGCCACTTGCCGTGCATCCAGTCGAAGAACGGGTCGCGCTCCCTGGGCTTGCGGCCGGGGTTCGGGGTGAACTTGCGGTCGCTGACGTCGTTGACGACCGTGTAGCCGGCCACGTATTGCAGGGCCTCGGCCTCGTCCACATCGCGGCAGGGTGCGCCGATGACCACGCCGAGCTCGCATTCCCAGTCGACGTGGTCGGGAGAGCAGGCGGGGAGCCGGATCGCCTCTCCGTGGCCGATGACGGCGGTGGTCGGCTTGAGGAAGACGTAGGGGAACGTCTCGGCCCGCTCGGCCGCGGTCCCCCCGCGCTCGGCGACGTGCTTGGCGTAGTTGCCCGCCAGCAACAGCAGCTTGCCCGGCCGCTCGACCGGGGGCAGCAAGGTGACCTCGTCGAGCGGGATCGACAGCTCCGCGAGGGCGTCCTCGTCGAGCCCACCCAACCACTCAGCGAGCGTCCGCGCCGCCCCGTGCAGCTCACCGACGGGGGGCAGGAGCGCGAGCAGGTCTTCGGCCTGCCCCAGCGGCAACTCGGCCTCTCCCCCCTCACCGAACGCCTCCGCGGCCTGGGCGATCGGGATCACGCGGTCATCGGCGAAGAAGCCCACGAGAATCAGCTCGTCGAGGAGGAACCGGCAGATGCGCATGCTCAAACCTCCGCTCCGGTGCAGGGCCGTTGGCGACGCGTCCCGAAGATACCGGAAAGCGACCCCCACCCTCAATCGCCCCGGACCGCCAGCGCGTGCTCCAAGGCTCTTAGCAGGGACGCATCCTCCGACGCGCGGACGGCCCGCAAGTCCAGCAGGACGACCCCGGCCCGCACCCTCGGCAAGACCGACGGGTCGCCCAGGCGGAGCGCTCGGGCCAGCGCGGCCTCCGACGCGACTCCGGCGGGCAAGGGCGGGGAAATCGCCACCGCGACCGAGGGAATCGGGTCGACCGGGACGCTGCCGCCACCCAGATACGCCGACGATTCCACGACGGTGGCGGCCAGCCCCGTCGTCAATCCGATGGCTTCGGCCAGCCTCTCCGCGCGTTGCCGGATCTCCGCCAGCGGTGTCATCAGGAAGGACCAGAGGGGGATTCCCGCGGCACCTTTCGCCGGATCACGCGCCAATCGTAAGGTGGCCTCCAGCGCGGCGAGGGTCATCTTGTCGACGCGCAGGGCCCTCATCAACGGATCGGCCTCCACGAGCGAGACCGCGGCCCGAGAGCCGACCAGCAGCCCGCATTGCGGGCCTCCCAGCAGCTTGTCACCGGAGAAGAGGACGAGGTCCGCCCCGGCGGCGAGCCCCTCGGCGACGGTCGGCTCTCCGCGGATGAGGGGCGGCAGGCCAGGGGCCAGGGCGCCCGAGCCAACGTCGTCGATCGTCCAGAGCCCGCGGGACTTCCCCAGGCGGGCGAGGTCGGCGATGGTGACGGACTCCGTGAAGCCGACGATCCG
>JAABUQ010001552.1_pt1 | contig 48776 bp, 20 predicted proteins | sample 5560001 | NCBI WGS metagenome assembly JAABUQ01 (sample SAMN10711888, study PRJNA513371) | rock metagenome | isolation source: Antarctica rocks | place: Antarctica: Victoria Land, Finger Mt nord | collected 2015-12-18
TATTTTTAAAAAAGTGCATTAATCAACTTAATCAAGTTGATTAATTTAATTAATTTGTTTATAATATTATATAGTAATGCATTTAGGTAATGCATTTGTACGTTATTTGTGCGTTATTATTTTTAAATTATTTTTAGTAATTCAAATAATGCGAATTTTTTTAAAAATAGAAAATCTTGGCATTTTGACGTCATTTTCGATTGCTTGGCGAGTCGATCGAGTTAGATCAAGAAATCGTTAACTTGAGTCAATTTCGAGTTGAGTCACGATGTTGATATCAAGTATTTGGGTCAAGTCAAAAAGTTGATATCAAGTATTTGGGTCGAGTTAGAAAGTTGATATCGATTCTTGACCCAACGATCAGTCTAGTTTAACGACAAATTCAAGAAAATCAATTTCTTTTTAATGAAATTCGCATTTCTCTAATTTAAGATGTGAATTTCTTCTATTTAGACATTTTAATATTTTGAAAATATAATTTACATATTCTTTTAAAGTATTTAAGTAAATCATAATATCGTTCAAGTATATTACGACAAATCGATTCAAATATTGTCGTAATATATTATTAATTATTTTTTGACACATTATCGAAGCGTTCGTAAATTCGAACAACATTATTGTATATTTGTACAATTCATATTGTATATAAAAAGTTGTCTTTTTTTTTTGTTTTTATTCTAATCTAGTTATACGCTTCTCGTAAATTCAATTTAATGAAGTACTTTACTTCGAATAAAGATTTCTTTATAAATTCTTTTTTTTTTCGTTTTTTGCCAAGTATTTGCGAAGAGTTTTTAGCTTTTTTTGAATAAAACACATATAAATTCAAACGTAAATTGCTTGTTTAATTTAAGTTTAATCTTATAATTTTACAATTAATGTTTAAATAAAGTTTCGATCGTTTTCTTTTTCTAAAATAAATGCTCTCAATTGTTATATATTCGTAATATGTGCTTTAGCGATTTTCTCGCTATATTAAATAATTTAAAGCTCTTAAAAGATTCGTAATTTTCTTCATTTATTTTAACTTTGTAATCTAATTAATCTTTGTTAATGTTTATTAAATCGAATTTTATTAAATCGTTTTTTTGCAAGAATGCAAATTTGCTATTTGCGATTAAATTTCGACTCAATTTTTTATTTATTATTGAACGCTATTGATGCGTAAATTGAATGTGAATTGCGTAATCACATCGCACAAATTTAAGTATTTGTATATTTTAATTAACTTTTAAGTTGTGTTGCTTCAATCAAGACATTTCTAGAACAATATTGTAAATAATTATTTTTATTATATTAAAGATTAGTTTCTCGTGATGTTGTTTAAATAGCTATCGATAATAACTTCGTTTCTTTGTTCACTCTTTCATTTTTTGCGAATAATAAGTTTTTATCTACAATCATTAAATTGTAAACGTCAAATTTCTTTTAAATAAAATATTTTTCTCTCTTTACAAGAGCTCTAATTATAAAATTATTTATTATATCAAAATTAATTATTGTTGTAAGTTGACGATCGTTGATCTTAATTAATATGATAAAACATTATACGTGCGCTATTAAGTTTAATTGCTATTATTGGGCTAATATATTGCATTTCTCTAGTATGCTCTTATTAAAAAATTTGAACTTTTCTTTGTTTCTATGTTGTGATTTTTGCTTCAAACGTCTATTTGCGTTGAGCTTTCTTCTATTGCTAAATTGCTAACTTTAACTTTCTAAAAAATTAATTAATTTTATTCTTTTTTTTAAATGAGTTTAGCATAAGTTGTTGTAGCAAGCTATTTAATTAAGACTTACGTATGTTGTAGAGTTCAATTGTTTCATTATAATGTTAAGTTTGTTCTTTTCTATAATAACATTGCTTTTTAGTTTTTTCTCGCATTCGTTTACGATCTTCGATAAGCTAATTAAAGTCTCGAAATAATTCGTAATGTTTTTTATGCATTCGTAAAAGTTCTTCTAGCTATATTCTTCGTTTAAGTCGATAGCTAAGCTATAAGATTTAGTCTTCTAAAGTGCTTAATTAACTTTCTACGTAGATGCGAATGCCTTGCTTGATAATGTTTTATCTAGAACTTTCTATAATTGATTTAAGTTCTTTATCAAATGATAATTGTCGTTCGATTTAGTCTTAAGAATGTTTGTCTTTGTGTTAATTTGCTTCTTGATGTCGTTTTAGCTATTAGATATCTCTCTTAACATGACATTGATTTGTCGACGATTTATTAAGTTTCGTAATCGATAATTTCTTGCAAAATGATTCGATTTGCCATATGAATAACACGTTTTTTGAAATTTGTTATTTTGTTTTTCTTTAAAGTTTTTTTTTTGCGTCGTTAAGTAAAATCTAATTTCATAAATGCAAACTCACGATAATTTAAATTATGTATCTCTAATTAAAATAAAATTCTCTTTACTAATATTTGATCGTTAATTCAAAGAAGATTTTCGCTCTTTCGTAAGATTAATTGTATCGTTTTTTCATAGCTTTTTTATATAGTTTGTCGTTAAAATCAATAATTACTTCGATGAGATTAAATATATTACTAATGAATTTGTTATTGCACATAATTTCGTTCTTAAGATTGTTTTTAAGATCTCGTCGAAACATTGTTATAAGTGCGACATCGTTTCATTTAATAAAATTAATATACTTTTGAAATTTTGTTACGTAATCTATTGCAAAAATTCGTTAAATTAAGTGCTAAATTACTTTTTTTGCGATTTATTTTTCTTTAAATGTTTCGAAAATTCTTCGAAGTTCTTTTTTGAAATTATTAAAATTCGTAAACATTGTACAAGAATTTTCGTCATAATTCTTTAAATACTTGCGTAAATTTAATTTGAGTCAATGCTAAACTCTTTCTTTAAAAAATAATAATGCGAAAATTGTCTTTTTGTTCGCTAAAACAAGATAAAAGATAAAATAAATATTTATTTGCATAAATTAATTCTTTAGATCGATACGATTTTCATAATAGACGTTAAGCTTGTTAATTCTTATTTTATCGTCTTTATTAATAGAGAGTCGACGTGATGTTATTAAGCTATTGTTTAAAATAAAGACGCGTTAACTTAATATAAACATTTTTAAAATGTTTAAAGTGTTACGCTAGTACTTTTATAAAAAATATTAGAACAAATTATGCTATTAAAGAGATTTGTAAACGTCTTCAAACAATGTAAGCAATTATTTGATAACAAGAATTGCAACTATAAACAATCTTATGTTTAATAAATCTTCACAAATGATTCAATGAATTAAAATAATAATAAGTAAAGACTTAAAATAAGTTGAATACAATTCATTAAAAAAGTTGCGTTCAAAAGCTATATACTTTTTTATTATTTAAAATTTTAAGATATTTAAGATGTTTAAAATTTTAATTATCTTAATTATCTTTAATCTTAAATTTAAGATGCTTAAGAGTTAAGTCATCTTAATTATCTTAATTCTATTGATAAATCTTTTCTTTTTAATTATCTTGTGAAGAGCGATGCGCGACGAATAATATCTATTAGCATGCGACTCGTAACATTTAAACTTTAACGAAACTTATAAAAAGTAATAAACAAAACAAACAAAATAATCTTTTTATATTTAATAAGAATGTTATTTTAATTTTTTAAAAGTTTATTACAATTTTTACGCAAACGTTTATGTTAATTTACTTTAATTCAAAAAATTACATTTGCATTAAAATAAATGCTTTGAAATTTACAATTGCGATAATTCTATTATAATTAATTTATCTTATAAGAGAAGTCGATTAAATAACATAACATTTAATAACATTTTATTTAAGAAAGATAATTTTCGCGAAAACTTAATACGAGACTTATAATTAAAAGTTGCTCGTTATTATTATTAACTTCAAGTAATATTAACACTTTTTAAAGAATAATTAATATTCAATTATTATGTTAACAAATTATAATAATTTACAATATTTTATAAAGATAACGACGCTAAATTGTCGTTAATTTTAATAAATATTTTCGCTAACAAAATACAACTTTGAAATTAAATATTGCATAAAAAAAACTTAATTAACAAATTCTCTCGACATTTTAATTACAAAAAGAAATTAAATAATAAAATTATCTATTTACGTTTTAAAATAAATTAAAGAATATTATTATTGTTGCTATTGAAATAACATTAGTACTTACAAAAGATGTTCGTCAAACGCTAACATTATGCAATAAAAAAAAATCGAAACTCGAATATCGAAAATCGAAAATCGAAAAAAAAACAATCGATATTGAAATTTTTTAATAAAAATATTTAAAAAAAAAATACAATTAATAAATTTAAAGAAAAAGAAGTTGCAAACACAATTTAAAATGCGATAACTTAATAATTGTATCGTAGCAACGTTCGCATTGCATACAACAAGAAAAACAACTTAAAAATTCTTTTATCTTTGTTATTATTTAAAATAGAAAAGTTACAAGAAAAGAACTCTATAATGTTTAAAATTAAAAAGTAATTAACGTTACAAATCTTGAATCAAGTTAGCACAAAAAAAATTAGTTAATTTACAAAAAAATAATGTTCTTTCTTTATATTATTTTGATTTTCGACGAGATATTATTAAAAAGCGAGTTATTATGTTTGCATTATAATAACACTTTAATAAAACATCTTAAAATTAAAAAAACATGCATTCTTATAAGCAAAAAATTGAACTAATTAAAAATAATCGCAAATATTAATATATATATTAAAAATTGCGACGTTTGTTAGCGAAATAAGATTTTGCATTATTGTTTTTACGAAAAATTAACGTCACTTTCTATTTTTATTCGATTATAAATCGAAATCTTGATAAATTTTATAACGAAATTTTTTGTTAATTATTGCGAAAATAATGTGTTTAACGCAATTCTAATAATAATCGATTAATACTTCAAAATGTTTTTATATATTCTTGTCAAATTTATATAATCGACGAAAGATTTAATTAACATTTTGTTCGAAAAGATATTGCTCATTTATTTCGAAATTTGTAAAATTGTTTTCAATTATAACTTGCTTTTTATTAATAATTATTAATTCGCAATATATTATTATATACGCATTAAACGAAAGCTAAGTATTGCTTTTTATTTTCAAACTAATAAGTAAATCGAAAAACAAAATTAAACGTTAAAATACTATTTGCGTTATTATTGCAATTATAAACAAAACAATTAAGACTTATTATTAGTTTTAATTTAATATACTTACAATAACGCATTGCATATGTCGATTAAAATATTATTCTTTAAATTAATATCTAAATTTGTTATAGATTTTCGATTCAATTAAGACGACAAGAATTATTTAAACGTTTTTGTTGCTTAAGAGCAAATTCAATCTCTATAAAACGAACGTAATCGATTGATAAATTATTTACAAATTACGCAACAAACGCAGATTCGAAATTACAATAAGAAGATTATTTCAAAAAGATATTAAGTCGATAACAAAGTTATACTTTCTATTAAAAAAATTTTAAACGTTTGTTCGAAAAAGAAATTGTCTTACAAGTTTACGAAATCGTTTAAGATTAAAAACATTATTAACTCGCAAACATATTGTTTGCGTTTTCTTGTCAAATAACGCATTTATTTCGTCTTTTATATTTTATTACTAAAATTATATTATCGTAATTCAAACATCGTCGTTTCGAAAAACATAATATTAATTAACAAGAATAAAAAGTAAAAAGTAAAAGATATTCTTAATTATAAGTTAAGATATAACAAGTCGTAATATCTTGTTTAATAAAAAGAATTTTTATCATGTAAAAATAATTGAATATCAAGAAATTATCTCGCGAATGCGAGACGTAAGCTCAAGAAGTACGATGCGCGTAAATCTTTCAAAAAATTAATTGCGAAAATAAAGAAATCAGAATTTTGTATTTGCAAGAGAAATTTTAATAATAAAAAATAAGATTTAATGCTATTATACATGTTTAAGACATAGCAATAATATAGATAATACGTGTAAGTAATATTATAATTCTCTTAATAAATTAATTAAACATTAAAAATTATAAAAATGCAATATAAAATGCACTCAAATTTGATTATTTTCGTTATTTAATTTTCGTCAATAAAGAGTTCTCGCATGCGTATTATTTGATACAAGATTTAACCTTTTATTTACAATTAATTATACGTATCTCTTTTATTTAATTCTTTAATTGTTGTAAGACTATGTACAAACGTATAACAAGAGATCGTTACATCGACACATCATAGACAAGATTACATTATATGTAAAATTGCAATTTAAAGAGACATTAATTTGTAAAAATTCTAAAAGAAAATTCTTAGAGAGAAAACTCTACACAATGTTAAGTTGTTATTACGATAACTTAACACTAACAACGTGTTCGTTAATTATTGAAAATTGATATTACAATTATTTTTCTCTTTTAAATTCTATGTTACGAGTTGGATGCTAATAGATACTATTCGTCGTACATCGTTCTTCACAAGATAATTAAAAAGAGAAGATTTGTCAATAAGATCAAGATAATTAAGATAACTTGATTCTTAAGCACTTTAAATTTTGAATTAAGATAATTAAGATAATTAAGGTCTTAAACATATTGAACACCTTAAATTTCAAATAATAAAAAAGTATATATAGCTTTCGAACGCGATTTTCTTATGAATTGTGTTCAACTTATCTTAAGTCTTTACTTATTGTTACTCTAATTTATTAAATTATTTATGAAGATTTATTAAACATAAGATTGTTTATAATTGCAATTCTTGTTATCAAATGATTGCTTACATTGCTTGAAGACGTCTACAAATCTCTTTAATAACATAACTTGCTTTAATATTTTTTACGAAAGTACTAACGTAATACTTTGAACACTTTAAGAATGTTTATATTAGATTAACGCGTCTTTATTTCGAACAATAGCTTAACAACATTACGTCGACTCTTTATTAATAAAAACGACAAAATAAAAATTAATAAGCTTGACGTCTATCATGAAGATTATATCGATCTAAAGAATTAACTTATGCAAGTAAATATTTATTTTATCTTTTATTCTATTTTAGCGAACTAAAAGACGATTTTCGCATTCACATTTTTTAGAGAAAGAGTTTAACACTAGCTCAAGTTAAACTTACGCAAGTATTTGAAAAACTATGACAAAAATTCTCGTACAATATTTACGAATTTCGATAATTTTAAAAAAGAACTTCGAAGAATCTTCGAAACATTTAACGAGAAACAAATTGCGAAAAGAATGATTTAACACTTAATTTAACGAATTTTTGTAACAAATTACGCAACAAGATTCTAGAAATATGTTAATTTTATCAAATAAAACGATGTTGCACTTATAACAATGTTTCGACGAAATCTTAAGAACAATCTTAAAGACAAAATTATACGTAATGACAAATTCATTAGCGACATATTTAATTTTATCGAAATAATTATCGATTTTAACGACAAATTATATGAAAGAGCTATAAAAAAGCGATATAATTAATTTCACAAAAAAGCAAAAATCTTCTTTGAATTAACGATCAAATATTATTAGAAAGAATTTTGTTCTAATTAGAAATACAATAATCTAGATTATCGTAAATTTACACTTATAAAATTAAATTTTATTTAACGACGCAAAGAAAAGTATTCTAGAGAAAAGCAAAATAACAAATTCTAAAAAACGTGCTATTTATGTGACAAATCAAGTTACTTCGCAAGAAATTATCGATTACGAAACTTAATAAATCGTTAACAAATCAATGTTATGTTAAGAGAAATACTTAATAGTTAAAACAACATTAAGAAGCAAATCGACATAAAGACAAACATTCTTAAAACTAGATTAAACAACAATTACTATTTGATAAAAAACTTAAATCAATTATAGAAAGTTCTAAATGAAACATTATTAAACAAAACATTCGCATTTACGCAAAAAGTTAATTAAGCACTTTAAAAAACTATTAAATCTTATAGTTTAATTATTAACTTAAACGAGAAAAATAACTAAAAGAATTTTCACGAATATATAAAAGACATTACAAATCATTTTAAGACTTTAGTTAATTTATCGAAGATCGTAAACGAATGCGAAGAGAAACTAAAAAACAATGTTATTATAAAAAAGAATATACTTGACATTACAATAAGACAATTAAATCTTATAATATATGCAAATCTTAATTAAACAACTTGCTACAACGACTTATATTAGATTTACTTAAAAGAAAAGAATGAAATTAATTAATTTTCTAGAAAGTTAAAGTTAATAATCTAGCAACAAAAGAAAGCTTAACGCAAATAAACGTTTAAAGCAAAAGTTATAGCGCAAGAGCAAAGAAAAGTCTAGATTTTTTAATAAAAAGTATATTAAAAAAATGCAATATGTTAGCTTAACAATAACAACTAAACTTAACAACGCACGTACAATGTTTTATCACATTAATTAAGATCAATAATTGTTAATTCACAACAATAATTAATTTTAATGCAATAAATAATTTTATAATCAAAGCTTTTATAAAGAGAGAAGAATATTTTACTTAAAAAAAGTCTAACGCTTACAATCTAGTAATTGTAAATAGAAATTTATTATTCGCAAAAAATAAAAGAGTAAACAAAGAAACGAAATTATTATCAATAGCTATTTAGCAACATTACGAGAAACTAATCTTTAATATAGTAAGAATAATTATTTACGATATCGTTCTAAGAATATCTTGATTAAAGTAGCACAATCTAGAAGTTAACTAAAATATATAAGTACTTAGATTCTCACAATGTGATTACGCAATTCACATTTAATTTACGCATCAATAGCATTCAATAATAGATAAAAAATTAAATTAAAACTTGATCGCAAGTAGCGAATTTGCATTTTTGCAAAAGAACGATCTAGTAAAGTTCAACTTAATAAGCATTAACAAAGATTAACTAAATTATAAAGTCAAAGTAAGTGAAGAAAATTACGAATCTTCTAAGAGCTTTAGATTATTTAATATAGCGAAGAAATCGCTAAAGCACATATTACGAATATATAACAATTGAAAGCATTTATTTTAAAAAAAGAAAACGATCGAAATTCTATTTAAACATTAATCGTAAAATTATGAAATTAAACTTGAATTAAATAAGCAATTTACGTTTGAACTTATATATGCTTTATCTAAAAAGAAGCTAGAAATTCTTCGCGAATATTTAGCAAAAAACGAAAAAAAAAGAATTTATAAAAAAATTTTAATCATAAATAGAATACTTGATTTTCTTTGTATTTAAAAAGAACGAAACTCTTCGTCTATGTGTCGATTATCAAAAGCTAAACAATATTACGATAGAAAATTAATATTTATTATTTAACATTAGCGAACTTCAAAATCGATTATTCAAAGTAAAGTATTTTATTAAATTGAATTTACGAGAAGCGTACAACTAAATTAGAATAAAAATAAAGAAAGAGTAAAAGATAGCTTTTCCCATACAATATAAACTATACAAATATACGATAATGTCGTTTAAGCTTACGAACGTCTCGACAACGTATTAAGAAATAATTAATGATACATTACGACAATATTTGAATCGATTTGTTATAATATACTTGAACAACATTATAATTTATTTAAAATATTTTGAAAAAACATATGAATTATGTTTTCAAAGTACTAGAATGTCTAAATAAGAGAAATTTATATCTTAAATCAAAGAAATGCGAATTTTATTAAGAAGAAGTTAACTTTCTTAAATTTGTTGTTGAACAACATAAAATACGTATAAATTTCGAAAAGCTACGAACAATTAAAGAATGAAAATCACTTATTAATGTTAAAAAAGTTTAATTCTTTTTAGATTTCATAAATTACAACAAGAAGTTTATTAAAAATTACTTTGTTAATGAAATATTATTAACGAATTTTACGAAAAAGAAGACGTCATAAATATAAGAATTAATAAAAAAAAATTATTTTAGAATCTTAAATTAAAATATTTAAAGAAATTAGTATTAAAGATGTACGACTCACAATTATTAAACAAAATTAAAATTGACGCATTAGGTTTAATTATCGATGTATACTTTAATTAAAAGCATAAAAACATGTAACATCTAGTAACATATCTTTTAAGAAAACTTTCGTTAATCGAATAGAATTATAATATTTACGACAAAAAGCTATTCGCTATTGTAATCTTTCTAAAATTATAAAGAATATACATTGAAAAACTATTAAAACTTACGATTTTCACAAATTATAAAAATCTTCTACACTTTATTACTATTAAATAGTTTAACAAAAGATAAATGCGATAATTAGAGCGACTTAAACAATACAAGTTTAAAATACAATATATATTAAACAAAGATAATAACAAAGCAAACGCACTTAATAAAAGAAATAATTATATAAAAACGAAGAAGTTGTTCAATTACAACATACTTAAAATTAATAAGAACGAATCACTATTAACAAATAAATATAAGTTAAATGTTATTTTACGAATATTTAGAGACAATAAGAAAGAATTTTCAATAAAGAAAGAAAAACTTCAAATATTTATCGACAAAATTGACAAATGTATAAAGAAACATTATGATAAATCATTGCAAAAGCATTTAAGAGTAATTAAAATTCTTTAGCTTTTACGTTAGCATTGTTAGTTTTCTTAAATAAGACAAGTTGTTAAGATATACGTTAAACGATGTCTTAGTTATTAGCAAAACAAACATGATACATATGCGAACTATAACGAAATTTAATATTAAAAATTATTTAAATCGTTATAGAATAAAGTTACGATAAACTTTATTATTAAGTTGTTCAAATTAACGAATTTAGCAATTGAAGACAAATATAATTCGATACTAATAATAATTAACAAATTTATCAAGTATTCGCATATTATTATATGCAAGAAAAAGTTTATAGCAAAATAACTAAAATACATTGTATTAAATTAACTTATACGATATCACAATATATTTAAAGAATTAATTAATAATAAAGATAAGCTCTTTACGTCTAATTATTAAACGACATTTTTATTAATGTTAGAAACGAGATTTAGAATGTTTATTGTCTATTATTCGATTACGAATAATTAAATAAAACGAACAAATTAAAGTCTAAAGCAATATCTAAGACATTACGTTAACAATATTTATAACAATTGAATATCACTTTTATTTATGATGCAATTAGCATTAAATGCAAAAATTTTAAATATTATTAAGATAACTTTATTCTTCGTCAACTATAACAAAGAATTTAATTTTTTCGAAAAAGAGCGAAAGCATTTGTTAGCACAATTAATCATAAAGAGAATAGCAACATTGAAAAAGATATACGATAACATCTTAAAGATGCAAAAAAGATTAATTAAATATTAAAACAAAAAACGAAAAATAACATCTTAACTAAAGAAGAGAAATAAAATATATCTTGTTACGAAAAATTTTAAGACAAGAAAGTTAAGCAAAAAATTGAATCATATTAAAGTCGAATCGTTTTTCGTTAAGAAAACAAAAAGATTAGTTAATTACGAACTCGACTTATTCAAGAACGTCAAAGTATTTCTAGTATTTTATGTCTTATTGTTGAAATTAGCGAATTCAACTACGTCTTTACAAAACACATTTTATTTTCATTTACAAGAAAAGAAACAATATAAAATTAAGAAAATTTTACAATAAAAAGATCAAAAATATCTTATTAAGTAAAAAGAATATTTTATTTTCGAAAATATATAAGAGTTACTCAAGAATTTAAAGAAGTGCTCTAACAAGTTGCGACGATTTCGTTAACGACAAAATCACTTATAAGAATTGACAAAGCATTAAGAAACAAAGAAGCGAACAATAAAAAATCGATAATAATATTAAATAGAATTTCGAACGTTTCTTTAGTACATTTGATCTCTTTCTTATTCTTTTTGATCTTTAGAATATTCTTCGACTTCGTATTACTTATATTTTTTAAACGACAAAGTTAATGTTTTTTTTGTTTCGTTTTTCGCGCAATTCTTAGGCGCAACTCTATTATTTTATCATTTAATTTTTTAGTCTTTTGAATAGCTTCATTCATTTCTTGATAATTAGAAGTCAAATTGCGTTTTCAATTCTTTCGATAACACTTTTTACACTTAAGATATTTTTTATTTATTTAACAAGATACGTCGAACGCGACATAGACTTAACAAAAACGCATTGTGAGAAAAGCGTATTTATAGCGACGATTAACAACAAAATTGCGACGTTGTTCAATAATTAACTTGATTAACATAATAAAAAAGAATAAATGATTTCGAGACAACAATTCTTAAAGAGAAGAGATAGTGTTACGAGTCGCATGCTAATAGATATTATTTGTCGCACATCGCTCTTCACAAGATAATTAAAAAGAAAAGATCTATCAATAAAATTAAGATAATTAAGATGACTTGATTCTTGAGCATCTTGAATTTTGAATTAAGATAATTAAAATGATCAAAATCTTAAACATCTTAAACATCTTAAATCTTAAATAATAAAAAAGTATATATAGCTTTCGAACGCGACTTTCTTATAAATCGTGTTCAACTTATCTTAAGTCTTTACTTATTGTTATTCTAATTCATTGAATCATCTATGAAGATTTATTGAACATAAAATTGTCTATAGTTGCAATCCTTGTTATCAAATAATTGCTTGCATTGTCTAAAGACGTCTATAAATCTTTTCAATAACATAATTCGCTCTAATATTTCTTACGAAAGTATTAGCGTAACATTCTAGTTCTTAGAATTAATGTGTTATAACGACATTCTACTTGTGCGATTTCGTCGATCTCTTATCAAGTTCTCTTTAGAACTTTTTTCTAATTTATATATTTTCTTGTTAGAATCGCAAAGCATCTATAAAAGAGATTTTTTGATTTTTTTCTTTATCTTTTTTAAATATTCGAAAAGAAGTCGAGAAACGACAATAACTTCTCTCGTATATTATTGCGAGACGTTATGCTATTTGTTATAAGCGTCTTATTGTATATTGACTTTAAATCGACAAATAAAGAAATCTTTTATTCTTTTGTTTTAAAGTGCGAATACATTTTTTAATTGCTATGTTGTTGCGTCGTTATTGCGACAAATATTCGACAATAATATATTACAATTTATTTAAATCTTATAAATTTTAAGTTTAGCTTAATTTATTATTTAAATAAATTATCTCGATTTTTTTTATTCGACTTAATCGATTTAACGCGATTGATTTGCAAATAATGTTTATTAACAACATTATTATAATTTCTTTCTTCTTATATTACTTTTCGATTTATAATTAATACATAAATGCGACGTTGTCTAAGTCGTCCTAATGTTAACGACGATGCTATGCACAAATCTCGCATTCAATGTAAGTTTTCTTAATTATTCTAACGTATCGCAATTTCTTTTCGATAAAGATAATCGTAAGTTTTTATTAAGTTTTTATTAATTTTTTATTATTTAATAGCAAATCAATTACGTAAGCAATGCTTTAGCGAGATCTTGTTATAAGTAAAATTAATAAGAACAACAATATTAATTAAAATAATTTTCTTTGCTTTTCTCGTTTGCGTGCAAGCATAACATTTTTCTTTTTTTTGCTTTTGCTATTTGCGATGTCTCGTTCGCATTAACAAAAATGTTAATTATTAAATACATTTCACTTTTTGTTTGCTTCGCGATCTAATAATATGCAATATATTAAGCGAAAAAATATTCGCTATGAAAAAAATATTGTGCTTTAAAGTGCAAGATCGTAAGTTATCTATATACTTTTATATTTAATTTAATTTGTCAATATGTTCTTATTGTTATTTAATATATTAAGTGAATTAACATTGTATTAAAGTTTAGCATGCGTATCTTTAATAAAAATAATCCTAAAATTAATTAAATTGCATTCGCTTCGCAAGTGCAATGTTGTCTCACTATTATATACATATAATAGTAAAAAAACAAATTTATTTTGTGTTTAATTTACGAGAATCTTCTAATTAATATTAATGTCAAGCTAGATTATTTATGCGATATTTAATAGAAAATGTTCGACGTAATACGTTATAAAATAAATCTTAATGCTCTTTCTTTAAAGAAGTTAAACGAGAATAATAAGTTCGTGTTTAACAATGTTGTTGCAAATAACGAATTTAAGAATTCGTAAATTTTGCATAATTTAATAATTTCGTTAAGAATAATATTATTTGTTTTGTTTTTATTAATTAAATCTTTTAAAAGAAAAGTAACGTAAATATCTAGATAAGATTTTTCTCGTATATTATAATTGTTTCGACAATTTATATATTTAATTCAATTATGTTAAATTGCTTATTATTAAATAAAAACATTCAAAATAAACAACTTTTTTGTTCAATAACATAAAAGTTAATAATTTGAATATTGAATCTTATTTACATTTTTTCGCGAACATTATATTTTCGCAATTTCTACGTAGAATTTATGCTTAAAAGATTATTATTTAAGATATGCTTTTATTATATTTAAAGTAATAAAATTAATTGCGTTTTAGAAGATTGCATTTTTTATTTTCGTTATTAACAATTTACTTTTGTAATGTTCGTGCATTATCGAAGACAATTAAGCAACAACAATTGAAAAATTAATTAAAAAAGACATGTATAATTAATTGTAAATAAAATATCAAATCTTGCATTAAATAATACGCATATAAGAACTTTTTATTTAACGAAGATTAAGTAACGAAAGCAATCAAATTTGAATGCATTTTATGTCGCATTTTTATAACTCTTAATGTTCAATTAACTTATTAAGAGAATTATAATATTACTTATATGCATTATTTGTAGACTAATCGTCGAGTCGAGAATCGATATCAACTTTCTAACCTAATTCGAATACTCGATATCAACTTTTTGACTTGACCCAAATACTCGATATCAACATCGTGACTCGACTCGAAATCGACTCAAGTCAACGATTTTTTGATTTGGCTCAATCGACTCGCCAAGCAATCGAAAATGACGTCAAAATGCTAAGATTTTCTATTTTTAAAAAAATTCGCATTATTTGAATTACTAAAAATAGTTTAAAAATAATAACGCACAAATAACGTACAAATGCATTATCTAAATGCATTACTATATAATATTATAAACAAATTAATTAAATTAATCAACTTAATTAAGTTGATTAATGCATTTTTTCAAAAATAATCTAAATTTTTCGAGTCTTGGCGAGTCGAGCCAGGTTATACGCTAAGTACTTCATATTTACCCTTTGACTTGACCCAAATACTTGATATCAACATCGTAACTCAAATCGACTTTTCGATATTAAAATTCTAACCCAACTCGAGTCTTGGCGAGTCGAGAACTCGACTCGAACTCGATAACTCGACCCGACGCGATTAGTCTAATTATTTGTGTTATTGCTATGTCTTAAGTGTATATACAATATTAAATCTTACTTCTTAATCTCGAACAATCTTGTAAACTTGTAAGACAACTTCTTCTTTAAACAAACGTCTAAAAGATTTTTGATAGAAAACATAACTTTGTTATCGACTTAATATTTTTTTGAAATAATCTTTTTATTTTGATTTCGAGTTTACATTTGTTGCGCGATTTGTAAGCGATTTATTAATTGATCGCATTTGTTTTACAAAGATTAAATTCGCTCTTAAATAACAAAAACGTTTGAACAATTCTTATCGTTTTAATTGAATCGAAAATCTACAACAAATTTAAATATCGATTCGAAAAATAATATTTTAGTTAACATATGCGATGCGCTATTGTAAATATATTAAATTAAAGCTAGCAATAAGCTTCAATTATCTTGTTTATAGTTGCAATAACAACGTAAATAATGTTTTAATATTTAATTTTGTCTTTCGATTTGCTTATTAATCTAAGAATAAAAAGCAATACTTAACTTTTATTTAATGCGTATGTGATAATATATTGCAAATTAGTAATTACTAATAAAGAGCAAATTACAATCAAAAACAATTTCACGAATTTCGAAATAAAAAAACAATATCTTCTTAAATAGAATGTTAATTAAATTTTTTGTCGATTATATAAATTTAATAAGAATGTATAGAGACATTTTGAAGTATTGATCGATTATAATTAGAATTGCGTCAAACATATTATTCTCGCAACAACTAGCAAATAGTTTTGTTACAAAATTTATTAAAATTTTGATTTATAATTAAATGAAAATAGAAAGCGATATTAACTTCTTGTAAAAACGATAATGCAAAATCTTATTTTATTAATAAATGTTACAATCTTTAATATATGTATCAATATTGGCGATTATCTTTGATTAATAGAATTTTTTGCTTATAAGAATGCGTATTTTTTTAATTTTAAAGTGTTTTGTTAAAGCGTTATTATAATGCAAACGTAATAACTTGCTCTTTAATAATGTCTTATTAAAAATCAAAATAACATAAAAAAAGAATGTTATTTTTTTATAAATTAATTAATCTTTTTTCGCGCAAATTTAATTCAAGATTTGCGATATTAATTATTTTTTAATTTTGAGCATTGTAAAGTTCTTCTCTTACAACTTTTTTATTTTGAATAATAACAAAGATAAAAGACTTTTTAAATTATTTTTTTATCGCATGTAATGCAAACGTTGTTGCGATACAATTATTAAGTTATTGCGCTTTAAGTTATATTTGCAACTTCTTTTTCTTTAAATTTACTAATTGTATCTTTTTTATTTAAAGCATTTTTATTGAAAAGTTCGATATTAAATTTTCTTTCGATTTTTGATATTCGAGTCTCGAATTTGTTTTTATTGCGTCGTAATATTAATATCTAACGAATATCTCTTGTAAATATTGATGTTATTTTAATAATAATAATAGTAATGTTCTTCAACTTATTTTGAAACGTAAGTAAATAACTTTTATTATTTAATTTGTTTTCGTAATCGAAATGTTAAGAGAGTTCGTTAATTAAATTTGTTTTCTTTGTGCAATATTTGATTTCGAAGTTGTATTTCGTTAACGAAAGTATTTATCAAGATTAATGATAATTTAGCGTCGTTATCTTTATAAAATATCGTAAATTATTATAATTTATTAACACAATAATTAAGTAATAACTATTCTTTAAATAATGTCAATATTGCTTAAAGTTAATAACGATAATAAGCAACTTTTAATCGTAAATCTTGTATCGAATTTTCGCAAAAATTATTATTTTTAAATAAAATATTATCGAATGTTACGTTGTTTAATTGACTTTTCTTATAAAATAAATTAATTGCGATAAAATTATTGCGATCGCAAATTTTAAAACGTTTGTTTTAATACGAATGTAATTTTTTAAATTAAAGTAAATTAACATAGACGTTTGCGTAAAAATTGTAATAAACTTTCAAAAAGTCAAAATAACATTCTTATTAAATACAAAAAATTTATTTTGTTTATTTTGTTTGTTGCTTTTCAAAAGTTTTATTAAAGTTCGAATAATTTTTACATAATATTTTATAAATTGTTGATAAAAGTTTGCAAAATTTAAAAACACTTGAAGTTCGCATAAAGTAATAAGTTGAAATTATATTTTAATAAAGTTAATTTATTGTAAATTTATTAATACGTTATAATTGCTTATAATGTATTCTAAAAATTTAATCGAAATTGTTATAAAAGAGCATTTAAATAACTTTGCGTAAAACTTGTAAAAGCATAATTTATCAAGTATTTAACGTATGCAATTTCAATACTTTTCTTGTGTTTTAAAGTAAATTAAAATGTTATCAAGATAAATTACACAAAGATAATCTATTAAATCTCTTAAGACTTTGTTGATTAAGATTTGAAAGATAATCGATGCGTTTGTTAGTTCAAACGACATTATTACGTATTCGAAATATTTGTATTGTGTTCGAAACATCGTCTTTTATTTATCGCTTTAATAAATTCGAATTTAATAATAAATATTTTTCAAATTTAGATTTGTAAAGTACGCAACGCTTATTAGATAATTTAGCGTCTTCTCTATAAGAAAAAGAAAATATCGATTCTTAATTATGATTGCATTGAGATCGCAATAATTAACGTATAATTTTAGACTTTTATCGCTCTTTAACACAAACAATATGATGTTTCGATCGAATTAATTAATTCACAAATTCTACTTAGAATTAAGTTCTTCAAAAAATAATTATGTAAAATAATTAACTCTTGTTTGAATAAAATGTGTAACAAATTATAAGACAATTTCTTTTTAAAAAGCAAATCAATCTTATAATCTTTCTTTTTATGCTTAAAAAAATTAATACATTTTTTGAATCGAAAATGTTATTATAATTCTAAATATTTTTAAATATAATGCGCACTATTAACGTTTTGTTAACGTCAAGATCGTAACAAATTAAAACAAACATTAAAATTTGTTTCTTAAATTTCAAAAAACTCTTTAAGAGCTTAACAACAATAATATTCTTTGTAATTTAATAGCGTCAAATTAACATATATTCGTTGACATAAAAATTAGCTTTTATTATTTAAAAAAGATTAACAATAATATCGTATGCGATTTTATCGAATATATAGAAAACTTGTTTCGATATATATTTTTATTTCTTATTATCGTAAATCTTGATTTTTGCGACGTAAAATTTTGAAAAATAAGTCTTTTAAATTATAAAAGCTTTCACTTTAATTGCAAGTCGTTCGATCTTTTTTAATTATTATGTCTTTACTAGATGTTTGTTAATGCAATTAATATAAGCATTTTTATTAAAAAGATCTCTTTATCTATATTATTTTTTGTCGACAAATATTAATAGTTTTGCAAAAAGAATTTTTATCTTGTGTTTTTGATTCGCAATTGAGATTATAATTTTTGCAAATTTATTTAATTTTTTGAATTATTAAAAATCTCTTTAATAAAAAGACGTAATAACAACACTTTTAAAATGTTTGTTTTGAAACTTTTTTAAAAGTTGTTAATTGCATTAACTTGCGAGTTATTTTTAACAAATTTAAAACATTCTTTTTAAATATATCCTTACAATCATAATAGATGCACTTCTCTTGTGCGTTCGAATTAATTTTGTTAAAATTATGCAAAAAAGACTTTGTCATACTTTTTTAACAACTTTTGTCGTTAAGATGTTACAAGTCTTAATTGTTAATATAATTTTTTTCGATTTACGATTATACGAACTTTCTTTGAAGTTATTGCGTAATTTTAAGAACAATTTTCGATTTAAGATTTTGTTCTTAATCTTGAATCGAAAAAGTAAAGTGCTCTTTATGTATTATATTAGCGCAACAAAAACGTCTCTCGTCTCAAAAATTTAAGTTACATTGTTTATTTTTTTACAAAGATTTTTTTTTAAATAATATAAAAGATAATTACGTTGTTAACGTTTAATGTATTTGTTAAGATTTGTCTTTAATATCTTAATGTAAATCACGAAATCGTTGACGCTTTAAAATTGACTTTACTTAATTTTCTCGTACTTACGAGAGAAAACGAAACGACAATTTTTTGAATTCTTAATAAGATTAATCAAATATTATGCGAATTATTTATAATTTTACCTCTTTATCTTGTTTATCCGCTTGTTCTTATAATTTTTTTATCGCGTCGTCGACGTATTGCGAAAATATTATTAAATTTAGCAAATCTTTGAGTTCTTTATTGAAAATCAATTTTTATTAATTTCGAAGAAATTTTTTACACTCTAAATTTATTTCTTTTATTCTTTGAAGTTCTTTTCGTAATAAAGATTTAGTTAAGTCGATTTTATAAAATCGACAAAGCATTATCTCTTTAATATTAATTTGCTAATTTTGTTATCGAAATAATTTTTACGTAAACGACGCGAATTCGTTGCTTTAATTTCGTTCTTACAAAACAACTTTGAAAGAAGTTTGTTTTTTGCTTAAACAATATAAAGTTCTCGCTTTGTTTAAAGTTTACGTTTTTTTGCTTTTTCTTCGATTAAAAGTTTTTTATAATTGATGTTTTCGTCCAATTGCGACAATTGTGCAATGTTATTAATTTGCAAAACTTCTTCTTATAATACAATGTAAGTTTTCGTCATATTATTAAAGACAAGTTAATTATTTACATTCTTATTGTTCTAAAAACACTAAAATATCGTTTGTTTCTTATTTGTTTTCAAATTTCGTTTTGTATTACGTGTCAAATTAATTATCTTGTTAAACAATTGCTTATAAAGATTAAGACAAATTAATATTGTAAGATTATATACGAACTTGTAACAAAACGTTGTTACATTAATACATTAAAGACGAGATTACGTTGTATATAAAACTACAATTTAGAGAAACATTAATTTGTAAAAAATTTGAGAAAAAAATTCTAGAAAGAAAACTTTGCACGATGTTAAGTCGTTATTACGATAACTTAACATTAATAACGTGTTCGTTAATTATTGAGAACTAACATTACAATTGTTGTTACTTAATTGTCTTCGATAATGCACGAACGTTACAAAAGTAAATTATCAATAATAAAAATAAGAAATGCAATCTTTTGAAATATAATCAATTTTATTGTCTTAAGTATAATAAAAGCATATCCTAAATAATAATTTTTCAAGCATAAATTTTATGTAGAAATCGCAAAAATATAACGTTTGCGAGAAAATGTAAATGAAATTCGATTTTTTAATTGTTAATTTTTATGTTATTGAACAAGAAAGTTGCTTATTTTAAATGTTTTTATTTGATAACAAGTAATTCGATATATTCGAATTAAGCATATAAGTTGTCGAAACAATTATAATATATAAGAAGAATTTTGTTTAGATATTTACGTCGTTCTTTCTTAAAGAAATCTAATTAGCAAAAACGAAACAAATAATGTTGTTCTTAATAAAGTTATTAAATTACGCAAAATTTACAAATTTTTAAATTTGTTATTTGCAATAACATTGTTAGATACAAACTTATCATATTTATTTAACTTCTTTAAAGAAAGAACATTAAGATTTGCTTTATAACGCATTATATCGAGCATTCTTTACTAAATATTGCATAGATAATCTAGCTTAATATTAATATTAATTAGAAGATTTTCGTAAGTCGAATGCAAAATTAATTTGTTTTTTTACTATTATGTGTACATAATAATAAGATAGCATCGTACTTACGAAGCAAGCGCAATTTAATCAATTTTAGCATTGTTTTTATCGAAAATATGCATGCTAAACTTTAACAAGATATTAACTCGCTTGATATATCGAATAACAATAAGAACACACTAATAAGTTAAATCAAATATAAGAGCATATAAATAACTTATAATCTTACGCTTTAAAACGCAATATTTACAAAAAATATTCTTTCGTTTAATACATTGCATATCATTAAATTACGAAGCAAATAGAAATTGAAAACGTATTTAATAATTGATACTCTTGTTAATGCGAGCAAGATATCGCAAACAACAAAAACAAAAAACAAACGTTACGCTTGCGTGCGAACCAAACAAATAGAGAAAATTATTTTGATTAACATTGTTGTTTTTATTGATTTTACTTATAACAAGATCTCGTTAATGCATCGCTTACGTAATTAATTCGCTATTATAATAACAAAAAATTAATAAAAACTCACAATTATCTTTATTAAAAAGAAATTGCGACATGTTAAAATAACTAAGAAAACTTATATTAAATGCGAAATTTGTACGCAACATCGTTATTAACATTAGAACAACTCAAAGAACGTCGCATTTATCTATCAATTATAAATCGAAAAATAATATAAAAAGAGAAAATTATAATAATGTTGTTAATAAGTATTATTTGCGAATTAATCGCGTTAATTCGATTAAGTTAAACAAAGAAAATCGAAATAATTTATTCAAATAACAAGTCAAGCTAAATTTAGAATTCATGAAATTCAAATAAATTGCGATATATTATTGTCGAGTATTTGTCGCGATAATAACGCAACAACATAGCGATTAAAAATGTATTTACGCTTTGAAACAAAAAAAATAAAAGATCTTTTTATTTGTCAATTTAAAATTAACATACGATAAGACGTTTGTAACGAGTAGCACAACGTCTCACAATAATATACGAAAAAATTTATCGTCGCTTCTTAACTTCTTCTCTAATGTTTAAAAAAAATAAAGAAAAAGATTAAAAAATCTCTTTTATAAACGTCTCGCAATTCTAATAAAAAAATATATAAATTAGAAAATGCGTCGCACATAAAGACATAACATACTACTTATTATTTAGTTAAATCTTAAAAAGTTCTGAAAGAACTCGATAGAAGATCGACGTAATCGCGCAAGCAAAATGTCGTTGTAACACATAAATTCTAAAAATTAGAATTCAAAAAAAAGAGACAATTGTAATGTCAACTTTCAATAATTAACGAATACGTTATTAGTGTTAAGTTATCGTAATAATGACTTAACATCGTGTAGAATTTTCTTTCTAAGGATTTTCTCTTAGAATTCTTACGAATTAATGTTTCTCTAGATTGCAATTCTACACATTACGTAGTCTCGTTTTTAGTGCGTCGATGTAAAAATGTCTTGTCACATGTTCGTACACAATCTTATAGAGTCATTGTGTTACAGAAGTTGTTTCTTCGAATTGTCGATGTTAATAATAAACAAAAACTCGTTGTATCGCAATAAAGATATAAATTGTATATTAAAACTTAATCTTCGAGATAAAAGAGCTAGAAACAAATATTTTATAAAGACTTGACAATATCTTTACGCAATAACGCGACAATTTTCTCAATTACAATATTGTTATACAACGTTACTTAAGTTTTATAAAATATCTTCGAAATATTAAATCGAACAAATTATATTTGCAATAAGTCTTGTATCTAAGAGTAAACTTAACAACTAAAATATATTAATAAATTTAATTTGCAACTTTATACTTTGCAATGAATATTTATATCTAGCAAAATTAAATAACGTTAACTTATTACTCTTAATCTTCTATAATTGACAAAGACTTTTAACAACAAGTTAATAATAAATAACGCATCGAAAGTCGCAAAATTAAACGTAAAGAAAAACAAAAAATTAATTCGATTATTTAACTTAAATATTTGACAAAGAAATTACGTCTAATAAAGAAAAAAGTAAATTTTATAACAATTGTTATATAATAATTTAAATGCAAAATCGAGAATATTAAAGTTTAATCTAATTTGTTACATTAATAATCTTATAAATACTAATATAAATACTTGCTTGTAATTAAGTAAGCAAAATAATATTACGCAAAATTAACTTAATCTATTTTCTTTTCTTGTTATTTTGTTAATTTAGAAATAAATACAATCTTTATTCAATATATTCGAGAGCATACAAACTCGAAGTGTTTTTTGTTATATTATAATTCTTATATTATAATCTTTTTTTATCGAGTTTTTATTGATCATTAAAAAGCTAATATTAAATTTTTATTTACTATTTCTATTACGAGATTTTAACAATCAAGATTATCTTTTTAACAATATTTATTTTGCTTGCTTATTATCTCTAGATATCTCGATCTCTCTCGCGAGCGTTTGTTAATCTTGCAAAATTAAATTTGAGAAAATAAAAAATATTACAAATTTAATATTAAGTTATAAATTAATAATTGTTAAGTATCTAGCTTTGTTAAGATAGTATCGCAATAAATTTGCAAAACAATATAGCAAGTTTCTCGATTACATTTATAAAAATTTGATTAAAAAAGAAAAGTTCTCTTTTCTAGTAAATTTACAAAAATTTATTATTGCATCTTATTATAATTAATTCTAGACAATAAATAAATTGCAATTCGAACTAAACACATTAATAAAAAATAAAGTCTTCAAAAAATATTAAGAATTTTTGAAAATTATAGATTAAGAAACTTTAATTAATTTCAAAAAAGTTAAGAAGACAATAATCAAATATAGTGTGATCGTTGGATCGGGTCGGACACTTTTTTTTTGTCCAACCCGAGGATTCGGATAGACTTCTTTGTTTAACCCGAAGTTATATTAATTAATCGCGCTACATAGACTAGTCTAAATCAGGTAATTCTTTTTTTGCTTGAAAGCACGCTAAATTCTCTATAAAACGACGTAATTTTTATAAAATACGTATAAAATACAAGAAAGTTATGAATTTTTAAAAAATTTTGGTTTTTTAAAGTTAAGCTTCCCGAGCCCGATTACTCAGTGATTCCCCCGCGAAATCGAGCCCGACGGTCAGGCTAATCAAATATACTTCTTATTAACTAAAACTTATTGTTAACGTTAATTGCTTAAGATATTAAAATAATCACAACAAAAATATATTTAAAGCTTAACTCTTAACAATATCGAAGCTATATTATCTATTTTATTTCGACAAATCGAATAATTTTTAATCGATTTTTGCTCTCTATCTTTACAATAGCAATGCTTGTTAAAAAGTTGTTAATTTCTATACTTTGTTAATCTAATTATATTTTATTGCATAATTTAACGTTATATAAAAAAGTTAATAAATAAGATTAAAAAACAACTTAGATTAATAGAGAAACTTTCAATTATAATTTTAATATATAATAATTTCGATTATGCAAAAGATAGAAGAAGTAAAAGAGTCGATAAAATAAGACAATTCAAGTTTATTACAAGAACTCTTATATTTAAATCTTACAAATCTAGCTTAATCTTGTTAAGAAAAAAGATATAAAATTCTTAATTTTACTTGTTTTTGATTCGACAATTTGTAATAAAATCTAAGAACGTTAAACTCGACATAAACGTAAATAACAATTAAATTGATTAATATTGTTCGACTAATAAAACAAATTTAACTACAATATATTAAGATTATTATATAAGATCTCTTTATAAATCCAAAGTACGAAAAGATAAAAAATACATTTTTCTAGTTAATATTTATATTATTTATTCAATTGCTAAAATCTTATCGAATCAAGTATTATTTTATAAAGTCGATTTTCAAGAATAAAAGCACAACAATCAACAATATTAATATTATTAACAATTTTTATTTTACGCAAATTAAATTTAAGAGCAACAATCTATAATTCGACAATAATATACAAATTTGCGCAAATAATCTAAAAACTTATAAAAGAATAAAGTTGACAATAGTCTTGCAAAAATATATATTTAAACTCTTCTTTAATAGCTTTAATTAATTAATATTAATAATTAAGTTATAATATCTTAGCTTTAATATAATACAATTAATTTATTATATTTACTTCGATAACGTGCATTTTAAAAACAAATTAAGTTTTTAATATATAACTAATAAATAATAACGCAAATGCATTGTTTAACTTAACAACTTTTAAAATATCGAAAAACTAATTTTATAAAGTTATAAATCTTGCACAATCGATATTATAATGTGTTTAACTTGTTAAAAAAAGTATAACTTTAAAACTATTAACAATACTCTAGTATAATTTAAATCTTATATTAAGAAATTTATCAAATTCTAAATAAAATTATTTCGATATATAAAAGATTAGCTTTACAAACTATTATTTGCGCAATTAATTATTGCAATTTTATTAATTTTGATTAAGAGTTTCGAAATTATTAGAACTTTTGCAATTATATAAAGTTATATATAATACTTCGATATATTATTAAATACGCGAATATCAAATTTTTAAAATATATTCTTCGAAAGATTGCGATTGTTTTTTAAGCAAAAATAACAAATATGTTAAACTATATTTAAATATTATTGTGCGTACTTTATATAATTAATATATTAACAATATCGAAGAAATTGCAAAATGCAATATTAATTAACAATTTAGTAAATTTTTAAAATTAAGAAGACTTTAATTTCGAAATAGATTAATTACTATAATTACTAAACTTAAATCTAAAAATATTTTAAAAAGAATGTTTAATATTTTTTTAAAATAGCAACAAGTTACTTAAGAATTAAGTATTTACAAATTTATATTTGTTAAAGCTTAATTTGTTTATAAAGAAATTATTTAAAATTGTCGAATTAAGCAAATATTTAAGAAAGAATGGCTCGAAAGATATATAAAGTATAATGTTGCATTTAGCAAAAATATTATTGATTAAAAAGTTTATTAATCGATATTTTAAAAATTCTATTATAAATCTATATATAATAAGTATTGTTAAATTGAGCAAGAATAATACTAAATATAATTGTTAATATTAAACAAAACTCTTTGTTACAATAAAGAATATAAATAACAATAAAATTCCAAAGATTAAATACGAAAACAACAATAACAAATTTAGATTTAAGAAAATTCTAAATTTAAACAAAAGCTCTTAATTCTTTTTAATTCTTAATATATTGTTATCGCAAATATTTAATAATAAAGAACGCATATTTTAGCTCTCTTTACAATCTCTTAAATTTATATTTGCACAACTTTGTTTATTGCAATTATCGTGCTTACTTCTATTAAAATTTGTTAAATTATTAAAATCGCATTGCATGCGTTTAATAGTTAAACTAAGTATATAATTATTTAAGTAACTTGATTTCTTTCTTTGTCTCTTAATTTCTTGTTCGTCTTTTAACAACAATAGATTTTTATTAATATTTTCTAAAATTTCTCTTAGCAACTCTTGTTTTTAAATTCTAGATATTTTCGAAAGCGTTTTTAGAAAAATTTTATCTTATTTATTTCTTAATATTTGTTAATCTTTAACTCTTAACGCAACATTTTCTCTTACTTTCTAATTAACAAAGCTTGTACTTATTGATTTTGCATTTGTTTTTTGCTTATTTTTCTTTTTTTGCCTTTTTTGCTTTTTATTATTTTTTGTTGAAGATTTGTAATTAATCTTAATTATATAGAAGATTTGTTATTGCTAGAAAATTACAACAACTTTGTTTATTAATTCTTTGTTTACTTTGTCTTTATTGCGCAATCTTATTACAATTATCTTATTTAATTTAATATTTAATTGCTAATTTTGTTTTAAGATCTTAAGTATTTCGACATTATATTGCGTTATATTACTTTATATATTTTTTATAATTTGCTTAAAAGTTGCTTTATTAATTATATATTTACTTTAAATTTTTAAACTCTTTAACATTTTATTAAGCATAATTAAGATTAAATAAGAATTAAAATAAGAATTAGAAAATATTGTATAAAACTTTTGCGCTCTTTAATTTTTTAATTGCTTTTTAAATTAAATTTTCTTTTTTAATACTTAAGTATTTTAAATATTAATTTTGCTATACAAAACAATAAATATTTACTTATTCGAATTGCAACTTGAGCAATATAATTTAAATTAAACTTTATTTTACTTTGCAAAACTTATATTACTAATTATTTTGTTATTAAAGTATAATAATTTAATTTTTCAATAACAATTGTTTAAAATATTAATTAGGTCTTATAGATATTTTTTAAAATTGTAACAACATATAGTATTTAACTTATTTACTAATTTAATTATATTATTTTTATCGAGATTTTGCTCTAATTAAGAATTGTTTTTATTAAGACTTATTATTCGATTATTAATATTATTTTTTTCTTTAAATATTATGTTGTTAATATTATTTATTTCTTCGATAATTGCAACAAAATTAATATTAATATTTTTGCAATTAATTAATACTTTAAAAATTCAAGACTCTATATATTACTTTAAATATAATATTATAAAATATACTTGCTTTTTGACGCATTAATTTGCGCGCTTAAAATACTAATATATTTGATTAATATTTTTGAGTACAAGTTATTAAATAATTTGTCTAATATTTAGATTGTTTATTCTTATTTTATAGATCTTAATACAAATTAAAATTTCAAAAAATAAGCATAAATATAGTCTTTTTTTAAAAGTATATTAAATACGTTTCTTGTTATTTTTAATTATTAACGCTATTAAGAAAAGTATTTATTAAATAACTTTCTTCGAATATTTAAGATTTCTTATTTATTGTTAAAAGAACTTGTAGATTTAAAGTATTAAATTAATATTATTTATATATATTATTGTTTTTAATATATCGAATACGTTTTGCAAAATATTTAATAAAAGAAATTAAAAATTTAATATATTTTTAATTGTTTTTTTTATCTTAATAAATTGCAAAAATATCTTAGAATAATTTAATAATATTTGTAATACTTTAATTTGTTTATTAAATTTATATTAACTTCGAATTATTTTTTCGATTTTATTGTTCAAGATAGCAAATATTTTTAATATTGAAATTTTAATCGACAATCATATTTAAAATATATTAAGATTTGTATATTTAATTTTGAACTCTTGTTATTCTTCGATTAAATAAAATTTGTTAATAGCTAATATATATAGTTTAAAAGAAAAAGACTTGTATCTTAATATCTTGTTGTTAAAATATTAACTAATAGCAATTTTCGAACTAATAAATATTAGAACAAAGTTAATTTAATTACTTTTTTGTTATTTAAATATTAATAATATAATTAATTATATATAAAGATATTCTATTTTATTTTATTTTGCGTTTTCGAATTATTGTTGTTATTATTTAATATTAACAATTTATATCTTAAAATACTATTTAACTTTTTACACTAATTATTTTTTAAAATTAATAACAATATAATAATTAATACAATTTTCGAGATATTATATATAAATAGCATTATTTAAAATAGTAAACTGTTTTTAAAATTAATCTTTGTTATAATAATTAAATTATTAATTATTGCTTGCATTAATTTATAAATTTGCTTTTATTTTATTTCGAAATTAAAGCAAATTTATACAATTATCTTAATGCGCTTTTAACTTATTTATACTTTTTCGATATTTTTGTTACTCTTAAATGCATTTATTGTTTTTGTGTCAATTTATAAAGTATCTAATATTTAACAACAATAACAATTGAGTAAGTTTAAGCACTTGTAAAAAATTTAATTAATCGATTGCTTAAATAATAAAATTATAAAAAGTTTCGAATATAAATTATAGAATCTAATCGAGCTTAAAAATTGTATAATAAGTATTAAATTTTTCGATTTTTTTAAGAATTACAACTTAAAGATAACAATAAAAGCGCGTTAAATATAATACGTATTTAATTTTAATATTATTAGATAAAGTATAGACAAGAGTAACAAATTAAATTATAATAATACTTATAATAACTATAATTAATATTGTGTTGCGCAATAAAGTTAATTAATAATATTTTTAAATTGTAAAAAAGCAACTTTGATATATTTATCGATAAGAAAGTCGATTTTTTCTTAAATTAAATTATGTTGTTCTTAAATTTGCTACAAAAAAAATTTAAAAACTTGCTATAATATTCTTTATATCAAATTTGAACGTGTCTAGATATACTAAAATTTAGTTCAAGCTATTGCGCATAAGCTACTATCTAGCTTCAACTCTAGCGTCGCCCTAACTTAAACAAGTATTTAGGATTGATTTTAGGGTTAAAGGTTTTTCTGCAGGCAGGTCTAAGTACTGAGGCAAGAAGAGGAAGACCTGAGCGTATTTATCTGCAGTAATATATATATATGGAGAGGCTAGCTAACGAGTACACGAAACAGTGATCCGAGAATTTAATGCCAATATGTATCAAGCGCTAGAGCCAGATGTCCATCCCTCGCCCTATTAATATTTGCACAGGGCACAGAGGTGCAGACGGAAGTCATTTGGAGGGTACCGACAAGGCACGTCATATAAGGCTGCGCTAGTCGCTCTAAAACCTTATATGCTTTCAGCCAATAACTTCGTTCTCGCGTACGTTCCTCCAAATATTGATTTCATCGTTCTTTATTGTTCAGTGATTTTATTGTTAGCAATGCATGATTAGACATTCGTCAGGTCTCTGAACAATATGACTCGGCAATGCCCTCCGCGTTCTGAAGGATCTGAGGCATTACCGCCGTGGTGCGGCGTTCCATAGGCGGCATCTTCAATGTGATTGGCTAACGCACCGATCACTTCTGGATGCTTTCCTACCTCTCGTACACTACCCTGTTGTTGTTTATTTTGTGTTGTGTCGGTCTAGTAAGCGATTTGAAGCTTTCTTTCTACCGTACTCGGCAGCCAATATTCATTGTCAATTGCGCAGTAATATTTCGCGGGAAATTACTGCAAATAATGGAGGCTACAAGTCAAAAATGGAGGAACAGGAAAAGGTAATCCCGACGTTATCCTCCGTTATGATAGAATAGCTCCGGTTCCTCTATTATACTCACGTCGCCCGTATCATTTGGCTGGTGGGCACTAATTGCGTCTCGTGTCCCAAAAGTCTAGCATCGATGATCCGTCAATCCGACCTCGACGTCGCCGCAGGCATCAATACGTCCTCTGAGGTCGCCCAAGGGAGCCAGGGAACTTCGTTACATTCGTTTCTAGCCTCTCTTACCGTCTCAGCCTCGATTTTCGGCGTTGAAATTGTGCTCTTTATCATGCTGAAGGATAAACTCACGCAATTGTAGTAAGTGTGTACTATGCTGGGATCTAGAATCGATGACTCACAAATGCCAGTCAGCCTCGAACGTACCTTGTACCCGAAGAACAGCGCGCTGAAGCTCCGTTGGGATCAATTTCCTGGCTATCTACTGTGGTCCAAACATTAGATCGAGTCATCCTTCAGAAGTCGGGCCTTGACGCTTACTTTTTTCTTCGCTACCTTCGTACCCTCCTTAGAATATTCATTGCTCTGAGCCTCATCGTGATATCGACACTGGTCCCCTTGAACCTTATCCATGGAAAGAACGCGCCTGGCGGAGTCCAAGGTCTAGATAGGCTCAGCTGGGCTAAAGTGGGTCTGGCATATACTAGCTTCTACTGGGCTCATCTGATAATAATCATTATGGTGTCTACTTTCGTATGCTATACAATATATATAGAGTTAACGAAGTATATTCGCATTCGACAAGCGTACCTCGCTTCACCTCAGCATCGACTGCAAGCCTTCGCAAACACTATTCTTGTAACAGACATTCCCAAGGAATTCTTAACAACTCCCATCCTCACACGTCTTTACGCCATTTTTCTTGGTGGTATACGCGCGATTTGGTTTAATCGAGACCTTTCCGAGCTATCAAACAAGATTTCAGAGCGGTTGGCGATAGTCACTACACTAGAAGCTGCAGAAATAAGACTTGCAAGATTGGCGATGAAGTCTGCGAAGGGTCAAAAAGAACTGAACGCTTCGAGCCACGCCTGTGTACCCAATATAGAACCTGTTTGGAGACGATACCTCCATGATAGGGATCGCGACCATATGCGTCTTCCGATTTTCAATTTTACTTGAATGCCTTCAATTCCTCTCGTAGGCAGAAAGGTAGATACCATTCATCACTGCTAGCAGGAGATGGCTCGTTTAAACGACGAAATTGAACAGGACCAGCAGGAACCTGAGTCTTACCTCTTAACGAGCTTCGCATTTGTACAATTCAATACTCAAGAGGGTTCGTACATGACTTGCCAATCTCTGGTACGGTGTACGTCTTTGAGTTTCCGGACTCATTACATCGAAGCTTCCCCAGTGGATATCAAATGGAAAAATTTGTCCATAAGATGGTGGGGCCAGTACGCACGAACCGTCCTGGTCGTTGTCTCTATCACTGCGATTATCTTGACCTGGTCTGTTCCCGTCGCCCTCACCGGTGTTATATTTCAGATCTCTTGTCTGACAGCTTTGTTACCCTGGCTCCATTGGATTGATAGACTCCCATCGTGGCTACTTGGCTGCATTCAAGGTGTTCTACCCCAGTTAATATTTATTGCACTTACTACATTACTACCCTGCGTCCTACGTATCATCATAGAATGTCAGGGTCTGCTGACTGATGTGGCCGTGGAGCTTTCCCTACAGAAGTACTATTTCGCTTTTCTTTTCGTACAGGTGTTTCTGATAGTCTCTCTCTCTTCGAGCATTACCGCCGTTGTTCAAGAGGTGGTTCACGGGCTCGATTCTGTACCCGCGATACTGGCCACGAATTTGCCCAAGGCGAGCAATTACTTCCTAGCGTACCTAGTAACACGATGCTTTTCCCAATGCGCAAGTACACTTCTTCAGGTGGGACGGCTGATCAATTGGTGCACGCTCCCTCTAATCAGGGATGTCACGCCGAGACGCAAATGGGAGAGTGAGAAAAGTTTGTCTCAGATGCAGTGGGGCACGCTTTTCCCTATCTACACCAACTTAGCTTGTATTGGTAAGGCATCATTGTGCCACGTACACATATTTCTGACACCGCGCCAGGACTTATCTATTCGGTCATCGCTCCACTAATCCTCTTGTTTAGTTCCATCACGTTTGGCCTTCTTTGGGTAGTTTACCGCTATAACCTACTATATGTGAAAATTTCACGACCCAACGCAAGAGGACTTCTGTATCCAATCGCTCTCAATCAGTTGTTCACGGGTGTCTACGTGATGGAACTCTGTATGATAGGCCTTTTCTTCTTGGTTCGTGATGATCATAACCGGGCAACCTGTGTCAGCCAAGCTGTGATCATGATCATCGCTATAATGATGACTCTTGGTTTTCAATTCCTCTTGAATGACGCATTCGCTCCACTTCTTCGGTTCCTGCCCCACAGCGAGATGAGAGAAGAGCAGACAGCAAAGTGTCACGGAAGTAAAACAACGAATCATCTTCAAACAAATACCGCTTCAACAAAAGATCTGGACGGGATTTTCGCCAACATGTTTTACGAGCTGCAGGACTCCTTAGCGGATAAATCAGACGCTCTTCTTTCGCTAGCGTTTCAACGTGGATCTCTACGCGTTCAAAGACCAGTGGTATGGATTCCAGACGATCGCCTCGGTATCAGTAGCGATGAGATATCACGCGTCAAACAGTTATACAGCAATGTGAGAATCAGCAACGAGTATGCAGGTCTCGATGAGAAGGGAAGAGTAACGCTTACGCAAGATACCAGTAGATTCTCCGACATAGAATCGATGAAGCTTTAGAATCTTTGCTCGGGAGTGTCTAACATAAATTTACGTACACATCTAATTCCTAAACCACAGCACGTAGTAATAAATTTTGATATCGGAAGCAAATCTGATGCTTAAGCAAGCAATGTAGAGCCCCCGCAAATACCAAACGGCCAAACCCTGCACAAAATTCTTTCTTCATTGTCTGCAAGCTTCACACTAATCTCCTCGACGGCTTTTCAGTGTAAAGGGAAACTCGGGTCTCGAAGTTCACAGGAAGAATGTACGATTTAAAACGGGCCACAAGTTTGCATTGTGATATTGGAATTTCTTCGTAATCTTCAAGATAATCTAGTAACAGCTGATCGTATATCGCGTTTCATAACACGCTATCTGCGTCTGAGGGCTGAAAGCTATTGGCATAGTCTGTAAGCGAGAACGACCTGGTCAAACTATCGTATCGTATGTGCCGTGCGGACTGATACTGGATTAGTATTGTTCAAACAATTTCGGTAGGGAACAAACATCAGCAAGGCGTCGACCAAGCCATACAATTCTTTCCACTCTTAGCTCGTTCATCCATGGCTGCTCGCGTGCTCGCTTCTCATTGTCGATTCTTGCATCAGGAAACAAATTTGCTGGATGATAAGTAGTAGAGTATAATTGACCACGAATAGTATAGTCCTCGAGCAACGGTCCACGCGTCCCTTCCTCGGGTATCGGGAACTTCCCTGAACCAAGCCGGGCATATGCTGGGACCAAGTCTTCTGCCTTCATCGCCTCGTATCCGGACATCAAATTATCGAGGAATAAAGACATAGATTTCCATGGAATAGCTTTTTCAATGTGCTCCATGGCTCCTTCAACAATTGTGAGGCTCCGAAGGAAGACCAGATAGACATGCACGAGAGGATACACGTTCTTATCTTTGGGTCGATTTAATGCGGCGCCGAGAGTCAATGATACTAACCTTAAGGCCTGAGAGATAAAAGTCAACGAAGGTGTTGACAGAGACACGGCGGGACTATCGACCTGTATCTCTTCAGGCTCAGATGAACCTATCCGTTCCCCTTGAATACCGGGCTCGCTATGTAGAGCCTTTTCCGCTCGGGCTTTGGCATCATCGAGACACTTGCGAAGAATTGGCTTTGGTGCCCCTGCACCTAAGCCACCATACTCAAGCAAAGCTGCGAAGTTTAAGACAGCAGCGTAGACGCCATATTCCTTGAATTTGGTGCCAGTTCTAGTGATATAGTGATTAAAGAAACCTTCCTTCGCAAGCTCAACCATGACTGCATGGTATTAGTCCTGATTCTGATTGGAGAATAAGAGAGCATGTGCTCTGATGAATATGTAAAGTCTTTACCGGCAACTGTCTGAGACTATTCGTATCCCGTTCATGAAGAATAGGGTTGAACAGAGTCATGATACTTTCCCTGCTGCTTTCGAACGGAGTGATACAGGTCAAAGATCTCGTATACAGTGAAAGTTGCTCCCAAGAAGAGGATCGCGCGAGGATGGCTAGATGATGGTATAATCGGCCAATGTGCGGCATTCCGCCGGAAACCTTGATATACCAGCGATAAGAAACAGTAGACCATGTCTCTTTGTTTTTGGTTCACCATCGTCAATCATCATTCGATAACGGCAGAGATCGCCTAGTATTCGACATGGATCAGTAGATGTGAACGTAAATATGTCAGTGGACCCTCACCGAGACATTCTACCCACAGATCCGTGTACTTTGGCACCGTTTCATACAATAGAGTTATCATGTGATAAGCAATACCAAAGAACGTCAAGAAATGTTCCAGCGATTGGGCAAACCATGTAAAAGAATGTCAAGAACATTCTGAATACCATGCCTCCACATCCTTGCGGGTATGTTGTAATTATCAGCTGTTCTGATTAGGGCATCGCTGGCTGACGGGTGCTGAGAGGCTAGGATGAAGTTGTAATGGTCATGAAGCAGTCGCTTATGAAGGGCGACCAGTGATCGCCAGTGCTTATCTTCAAGATTGACTCTCCTAGTCGGATCTTGTTCTTGAATAGCCATAAGTTGACGTTTATCAGCCGTTATACATCGGGCCTCATCTGTGACCAAAGCCTTATAGATATCTCTGACTTCGAACATCAATTGCTCGTGGGATATTGGTCGGGTCTCAGGTTGGAGTAATATCTCTGGATCTGGTTCGAAGGCACCAGAATCATGATGCCCATTATAGAGCTCCTCAGACAAGGGCTCTCCAGAGACTTCAGTTCCACAGTATTTCCCAGAGTCAAGGGCATTGGAGATCGGCCGTTTATTAGGTGAGATACCAAGCTGCGCCTATAATACTTCTTTTGTTACCGGAGCTTTCTCTCGCTGGGAGGGCGACTGAGTTCGGGACCCTGACTTGCGATTGGATCCGGGGCGATGAGGATATTGAGCAAAATCTTCGCCGATATTTCCCCCTCCTCTTTCAACACACCCACTAATACCTCCGCTGTCAGTCCGGAGATAATTGGACTTTAGCTTCGCACGTTCTCCAAAACAAGATCTCGAGGTAGTAAGTGTAGGTGCTACCGATGGCACAGTGAAGTGGCTTTGGTGGTCTCCATTCCCAATGCTGGGACTCAGCTTGAACTCCGTTTGCAAGATTATTTGTTGTCCTATATGGGGAGCCTCCGGCTTTTGTAGAGTGTCTCTCGTCTTTGGTACAAAATCTGGAGCCGAAGAAGGCTGGCTCGTTACTAGCCCCCGTCCCTCGAGGTTGAGACAACACACTTGATCATGGGTACGGAAGTGCCTGGTTTACGTTCCCTTCAGGATCTTGAATGTACAGGAAACCTCAACCTTCATCATAGCTCGCACCCAGGGGACGACAGCGACGATTGTCCCGTCTGTGACGGGAGTTGGGAGTACTGCAGGGGGCCGAGCGCACGGCAGATTGCTGCCTTGGCGACAGAGAAGCAGGGGCACATTTAGCGCTTTCACAACGGTTGTCGCCCCTTGGTCTTATTTTTAGATCCCCGACCCCAACTTCTGGCAAGATAATTTTGGTCAACTTTCGCATTTCGCTATTTAGATATATAAAATTAATCAAGTATTACTCTAGACACTATGCGCTTTCTAACACTTCTTTACTTATAAGTTTTGATTACGAATTGCTAGAGCTATAGAAACTGCAGAGTTCGTTGACATGTACTACTTAGTACTTTAAGAAGTTCAAGTCAATTTTTGATTTTAAGATACGCTTCGGAACACAAAAACTTTGCAATTAGATAACTTTCTCAATATCGATTTAGACTCTATCAAAGATGTGCTGTTAAAAGCGCAAAGTCCACTCTATCAAACGTGAGATTTTGATAGTAATAAATCAAGAAATGCGAAAGTTGATCAAAAGCATCTTGCCAGAAGTTGGGGTCGAGGATCTAAAAATAAGGTCAACGGGCGACAACCGTTGTGAAAGCGCTAAATATGGAGGGCTCACCGTCCATTCTTCCCTTCCTTCTCCAGTCTGTTCGCACTCTGCCATACAGCGCTTTTTGCCCACCCTCCCGCTCCTTGAGTTTTTGTCCCTAGCGCGGCTTCATGTACATATACTGCTCCAGGTAGCTGTCGCGTAGATAGCGGGAGTTCTCACCGCCAGCGAGGCCCCTTCTTGCCGCCAGCCAATTACGGCTCGGCTGCTCAGCGGCTGCTGTTCGCATGTAGCCTTGCTACAGTTCAGTAGGTAGAAGGGAGCCATTGGCGGTGACAGGGCCAACCACTCAATGACATCATCTTTGCATGACGAAGCACTCCCAACATGCGAAAGAAAAAGCTGAAGACACAATTCAGGACAACAGCGCTTTCTTTTTCTGATGCTCTCTATAATAGGTCTTTGCTTGGACTCTGTTCTCTCCCATATAACTGCTTCTCTAGAGACGGTTACCGTTGCTTGGGTCGTGTTTCGAAACAACGGCTGGGTACATGATACGAATAGACAAGTACCTATTAATGGGATTTCGCTTGTCGCCTCTCCTTCTTGTTTCCGCGTGGTGGCTCAGACATGACACCGAAGCGATGCTGTACGTGCTTTTATATAGAAGCACTTCATCCATCGATTGCGTTCCGGATCTGTATCATTGGCTTTTTGCTCTCGATATCGCTATTGACTTATATCCAAAATTGCAGAATTGTACTTCTCCACTATGCTTCCGAAAGCCCAACGTTTTGCCTCTTCTTGGCTGTTCCTGGCAGCACTCTACCATGCAACTTATTGTATAGCGGCTCCTCCACTACGCCTACCATATAATGATCCGTTGTCATCCATTCTTCGAGCCAGCAATCACAGTGTCCGGCTTCCAGATAGCGCCCTCAAGTTCGTCTCCCTGCTCTAGATTGCCCAGCACTTTCTATATTTACCCTCCCTCAAGTGTCCCTGCCTCCGGATTCTGCACAACAAACAACCTACAAGCCCCCGTTGAAAGATACTTAATCCACATCCGCCCTTCCACCACAATCTTGCATCTCTACTATTGCCCCGGTCTCCCTATTGACCGAGACGCGATGGATAACACTCTCGAATTCGTGCACGATTACATGGCACGCCAAGCATACACGTACGGAGAGAATGCTCATCTCGTGGCTGCAGATGACCCCTATCAGACGGCAAGAGTCCAGGACCAGAATTGCACCTTCGATATAAGTTCTTCGGGCCTCAGTCCCAATACGGGAGTCACGTACCATTTGACATACCAAGTCGTTCTGAATGCAGTACACGGTCTTTTCAATTTCCTCACTCCTGACCGACTGGGAAGTATTGTGGCAATGGTTTTCGATCCGAGTCTTGGCGAGGAGAAAGTCGGAACGTTGGGCCTCCGACCTTGGGAGGATTGAAAGTTGACGCTCTTTGTCACGTGGTGGATGCAGATGATGAGATGGAGCAATGGCCTGGAATCTCTCATACCTCTTTGATACTAACTTGCGGGCCTTAGCTCTGCCTGGGCACTGTAGCATATTAAGGCCATTCTCTCCATAAATCAATCAACAATCTTTCACACCACATACTATTGTACTGACCCCGTGTCAACCGATAATCACTCGGGGGTAGGTATGTTGATGAATCAACTTCTCTGCTTCCGTAGGGAATGCTGCCATGGCCATCCTGTCTTGGTCTTCCGCTTCCATAATAGACGATAGCCGAGTCGGCATTCTGCTCAGGCCATCGGCAATACCAATATGCTGATCCCTGGAGGAACGATAGACCAGTTCAAAGTCGTATTCACCAAGCCTGTCCATCCAGTTAAAGATTCTTCCTTTCTCGATCTGTCCTTTGTTAAGGATTGGTATCAAGGCATCGTGATCGCTGTATATTTTGACAGGGTACTTCGAACCAATTACTAGCCAGCGTACTTCAGCCAGACAGCGAACGATTGCAAGGCATTCGCGTTCTGAATTAACATACCGAAATTCGGCGTCATTCAATCGAAATAAGAGAAACATTATGATTCGCTCATGAGACTGGAATTTCGGTGATGCTTTAGTTCCAACCGGTTGACCATGAAGCTGGAACAGGCATCCGCCTACCGCTTCCTCGCTGGCGTCCACAGCCAGGTGATATTGTAATTCTGAGTCTGCTCCTGACATTGCATTAATAGTAATGACTTTCTTAACCTCATCAAATAATGCCTGCTGGGATATACCCCAATCGAATAAATCCTTCTCAACATATTTTCGCTGAACGATAGGCTTCTTGAGCCTTGCAGAGTGATATACCTTGGTTAGATCTTTATCGCATGCTTCGATCTCATCATCATGTGCCTTTTTGAGCTTTGATTCTGTTGGCATAAGCTCTAGATAAGCCTTCTTCATCTCCAGAACATGGACTGCTCTCCCCGAAATAAAGATTCTTAGGAATGATATCAGCAAAAGAAATGCATCCAGTTCCGCTCGATTTGTAGGTGTAGACCATAATTTGTCATAACCGGTACAGAAGTAATATCAATGTAGATATATTGAATAAGACAACTAGCTAAGGAGAGAAGTACAGTGTTTGTGGGCATGCTATGAAGTAGGAACGCTAATGCACGCTAGATCTAATCGGGTATACATGTTCAAGCAAGCAGTGTTACATGATTGCAAGGTCGGGTCGTAACATAATTGAATTTTCTCCCTGTGTTTGATTGATGGCCTAAGACCAGAAGCACTTCCCTGGAACCCTAGTAACTCGAGGTCGTCCACAAAAACCATAATTTTATGCCCCAATAAGTAGACAGGGCCAAATGCCACACGGGGAAAATACTGTTTATGTAGAAAGGTAAACATGGATTCAAAATCAGTTGCGGAGGCTGCATGGTCATCCATATAGACTTGAAATGCATGATCTCCGTAATTGCCAATAAGGGTCGGCATTCTTGGAATACCGTCACTGTTAGCTGGCAACGGTCCGAAAACAAGATCAGAGAATTGTGCGTATGTGTGAGCTGCACCCTTTAGGCCCTGACCCATTCGGAAATACACCCATTGCCCGTTCGGGGCGATGAAGCCAGTCTTGTTAATGTCCGCTCACTTCATAGGGATAGCCCAATAACTATTTGCGACGTCCGAGGTAAAGAATACCAGTGTGAAGGAATGGGAATAGGTCGCTTGCGGATAGAAGGGTAGGTTGCAACGTCAATGGCTCTGGCCTATCAAATAGTAATACACATGTATGAATCGAATGAATGAATGAATGAAAACACCTCTATTAGCACTTGTATGTAGGATGATTGCTAAGTACAGAGTTCAACTGTCATAATATCAACGTGCAGAGTCACATGATCACGCCTTGGCATATGTCAGGTCTAACCCACGACACCAGGAAGTGGGGTTTGATCAATACATTCAATGTATCCTCCAGGTGGTGCGTTGAATATCCTGATTTGATGGTAAAAGAATTCACTGGGATAAAGTTATGCACTACCCGAAGCAATGATGAGTCCATCTTCTTGAGTGGGAACTTGATTCGGTGTCCCCAAGAGCTACTTCGCCGTACAATGATGCCAGCATCCTCCATTTCAAGGAAAATACGATTAGCAAATTCCTTTTCTTCTGGAGTGTAACGCGGAAGACTAATTTTGCTAAGCGGAGCATGCGGCTCGAGATCAATTGAATGTTCAATCAAGACCGTAGATTGAATATCCCGTACAATCTTGGCAAAACATTCTTTCCATGTGTATAACATTCGTTTTGCTTTTTCGAGCCTCTCTAATGTATCGGCAACCACCCCGATAGTAATACCGCTATCCTGAAACCATGCCTCGATAACATCAAGGGGGTCGAAGCTGAGCTCTCGTTGGGTAGGACGGCGTTCGATGAGAAAGCCATGACCTTTACCGAGAGAGTAATTCGTAAGTGTTGCAGTTAAAACTGCTAACTTGATTTCGACAGGGGGAGTCCGACTGGTGTCGGGATTACTGGTGGGATAAGCAAAAACTGCTGCCGTAAGGAATGATTCGATCGTTCTTGGGATCTGTAAAGCTGCTAGCACGTCTACACAAGGACTAGGACCAGTCGAGCCCTGATTCCCCCCTGGAAAGGAAATCAGGGCGAGGCGTTTTCCTGCTCGTCCAGTAACTGCTGGCAAGTGGAATCCGCACTCTCGTAGCCCTCATCATCAAACTCAACAACAGGAAGTCCGCCTTCATAGCCACTAATTGGCCTGGAACCTCACGGATCTGTTTGTCGTCCCCAGCGATTGTAATTTTGCCGATGCGGTAATGTGGGTTGCAGTGAACTCTCCTCATCCACGTTAATCCAAGAAGTAAATTATAGATATCTACTTAAACCACCCAAGCCTTGATAGTTGCTGCAACGCCTTCCACGTTCACCGGAATAAGAACATAATTGATAAGGGTGTCAAGCTTGTCTGTTGCAAAGCTTACACGGAGATATCCATCAGTGTGGATTTGAGATCTTGATCGCATGGCATTGACCTTCTTTTCATTGACTAGCTCAACCAGAGAGCCACCATCGAGAAGGGTTCTCGGCATCCTTAAGGAATTCACCCAGGATATAATCATGATTGGCTTTGATTCTCCATCATCCTCATATGCTTGAGCGGTAACCGGTGGTGAAATAGTGACAGAGGCTGCCAGTACAGAGTTACTGAGTGCTGATGTAGCACCTGAGGCCTTCCTTACCCGATACCGAGGAGTAGCCCGCTGCATATTGTAGACCAGCTCCTTAATCGTTGAATCTGACCGGTCTAGAAGCTGCCCAAGGGATATATTCACGAAAAGATCCATAATTGAATCAATATTGAATCGGGTACGAGAAGACATTCCGCGAATAGGATCTGGAATCTTTAAACCCTTTATGGCTACCAACTCCTGAACTTTACCAGTCTTGATAACCCGCGTAGCAGGTGGTCCACAATTACCCTGCGTCGGTACAAGAGACTCTCGGGCCTGAGACGACCTGCCGACCGTAACAGAAGATTCATTCTCGTCATCTTCCAGCTTGCCCGTTAACACTAAGTTTTCAAGAAGTCCTACGTCAATGGCAAGCTCAAAGACTCCTACATCTCAAGTTGGGTTTCCTCCGTGCCCCTTACGTCTACTACCGATCCGATTGCTAGCCGAGCTTGTACATCTAATCCACGCCAGGAACACTTTCCCCAGCAGGATCGCTTTGAGAATCTTCATTCAAGGCATTTAGACTTTTGGCAGCCTAGATTTGAGCTCGGACAGACTCAAGAGGCTTTACAAAGCCAATACAACTTCTGTCCTTTGGAAAATCCTCTGTGGCCAATCTCGGATCTCAGCGAGCGGAATGCCTTGCCAGCATCTGTGGGACCTTAGCAGCCCGTACGCAGATTTGATTCTTCTCAAGACTTTTTCAAAATCCAATATAATTGTTGTTTTCTGACGGATAATCTATGGCCTATATCAATTTCGGCGAGAGAGATCGTCTGGCTGCCTTAGAATCTAGAGAACATAATCGTCAGCGAGTGTCAACTGAGATGGTCTTTCGAACATGCTTATCGTGAGTCCAACGGCATTGATGATCTGGTTTTAAATATGAGTAACGTTGTCGTCCAAATATGCTCTTCCTTGTCCTGAGACTGTATTCCCTTCGTCATGGTGGCCGATTCGGTTGGAAGCACCAGACATAGCATAGCTGTTCTTAAGTTACTTTCTCGAATAATCAAAGAATATTGTTATACTATATTTATATTTTTGTTTACAAAATATCGAACTCTTTAAGAGCTTTAAATCAATTATTGTTTTCAAACAAAGAAAATTCTAGCAAATCTATCTCTTGCAATTTGCTATCTAGTAGTTTATATCTTAATTAATTTGCGAGTTAATTTAATTGAAATTTTCTTACTTTTGCTTTTAATAATAGAAAAAGAATTCTTCGCGAGATATTAAACAAGATATTTATCAATTATCTACTACTTGTTTTAAGAGAGAGAAACAAATATATTAAATAGAATTTAAATATTAATACTTAATTTTAAATATAATAGTTACAAACAACTAATAGCAATAATATCTTAAACAAAATTTAATCAAGATTTGTCAATTTATATTAGATAAAAAAGATTGATATAGAAATACAATTCGAGCTCTAAAACAAATATATTTAAATAGTTTTAATTGTAAATAATATTTCAAAAATTGTATATAAAAGTTGTTACAAAATTTTAAATTATTCTACTGCTTACAATTATTTAAGCATATCGAATATAAAGAAATATCTTCTATTCTCTTTTTATTTAAAACAAAAACAATCTTAATTGCAAATTGCAATTAATCTAGTCTTTAATTGTGTAAGTTACAATTAATAATATATATAAATAATGCAAAACTAACAATTCTTTAGAAAAAAAGTTATATTAATTTGTTGTTATTCTTTATTTAAGATAATTAAGAAAATCAACTATATAAGATTTTGATAAATTTAAATTTGTTTTTTCGAACTATTAACAATCCTAATTTTCGAAAGCTATTAAAAATATTTTGTTTAGATTTTAATATTTTTAAGTTACACAAAACTATTTAAGATAGTTCTCTCGAAATATAATTGAATTTATAAGAAAATTAAGATAGATTTTAACAATACTTAATATATCTCTATTGTTTTAAATATATAATCTAGTTTTTAAAGAGTTGTCTATTTGAGAGTATTAATATATTGAGTAAATATTGCATTTCAATTTCGCAAATATTTTATTAAATTTATTTCTCTTAATATTAAGTATATAGATTGTTAATTAATATTAAAACTTATAAAGATTTTAAAGTCTTTCGAGATTAAAAACAAATTTCTTGAGATTGTTATTAATAACGCAAGTAATAACAATATACTTAAGAATAAACTCGAAAAGATTTTAAATCAATAAGAGTTTTAGTAGAATAAATAATAGAACTTTGTATCTTGTTTAACTTATATTATTAATCTTATAACTTAAGATTTTATTTCGATTATAGAATTAAAAATAATAGATAACAATATTATTATACAATTAGAGAATAAACAAGTTTAAGATATTGCAAGAAGCACAAACTTGTCTATTATAATTAAAAAGATATTTGAATTTATAATAATGCAAAAAGATAATATATATATTAATTTTATTAGATTTGCGCTCTTATAGTTGTTATTAATAACTTAGTTTAATATTCACTATAATTTAAAGTTTTTTAAGAGAAAATTGATAAAAAGTTACAAAAATTAGTATAAAATATTTGTATTTGTTAAAACTCTATCTATTTTATATTTTGTCAAGTATATTAATTACGCAATTATATTGAATTTTAAATAAAGAAATATTCTTAAAATTTAAAAATTTAGTTTTTCTTATTAACAATATACTAAATTCTTTTTACAAATATATTCTTATAGTTTTACAAACAATTAATACAAATATTTATTTAGAATTTCGAGTATTTAATACAATATTTATTTATCTTAAATATCTGGAGAAGATAATAAGAGTCAATATTTATTTTTTGACAAATATTGTAATTAAGACTTGCAATAAAGTTTCGACAAAATTTGCAGAATACTATTCGAGAATAGAAGAATCAAACAATATATTATACAATCTTGTTAATATTTTAGATTTTATGCAAAGAGTTAGTCTTTATAAGTTGTAAAATAAGAAAGAAAACAACAATACTATTAACTATAAGAACAAATACAAGACAAAATTTAAAAATTATTTTCGATATTATTATAATTTGATTGTTAATTTAAGAGCAAAAGCGTAAAAAGCAAATATTGCTAAAGAAATAATACAATATAGTAATATATATAATTTTTTACTAATATTAATATAGTCTACTATAATTGTTACGAGATTCTTACTTCGACAATTTTAACAATTTTGTTCGATTTAAAATAAAAACAATCGATATTTTTATTTCGATATTGTAAAAAATAAATATTCGATTTAAAAATATTAAAAAAATAATATGTCGAACTTTTTAAAACTAATACAAATAACTCGAGATATACTTTTATATTTAATATTATTAATAAAAAAAATATAATATTGTTATAAAATTTCTAGCTAAGAAAATCGAATTACTTTATTAAATATTTAATAAAATTTAAATTCTTTAATTAAATTATTATATATTTAGTATAAATTGTTGCAAGATTCGAATCTATAGTACGTAAAATATTAATTACAATTCTATTATTATAATAGTAACGTAAAAAGATAATATGTTTATTAAAAAGAAAGCTATATATAAATGTCTTAGTTGCTTTCTAAAGTATTGCTAAAGCTAAGTTTTAAATACAATAGTTGTTTTTTTACAATTAAAATTGTTAATCTTATTATACAAAATTTCGCAAATTAGATACTAAAATAAAAATTAAGAAATAAAAAAATCGATCGATTTTTAATATTTTCTGATTTTACAAAAAGCAATAGTATTAAACTTTTATTTTTGTTCTTGCTATTACAAAATATTAGTATATTAGTTAAAAATATATTATCTATTTGTATTATCTTAACTATATTAGTATTTCTAATAATTTTTTTTAGCACTTTTTTTTTCTCGAAATTTTTCTTTGTCTATATTTATTATATTACAATTAGATCGAAAAATTAATTTATTGCAAAAAAATATAATAGTACTTCGACAATCTTGCAAATCGAGTATATTAATTCTAAGCAAAATATTTTGCATTATTTGTATATATTATTTGTCTACTTTATACAAACTATTAATAAAGTTAATAATCTTAACAATATTAATAAAAAGAAATTTATATAAATATAATTGAAAAATAGAAGATTTGAAAGCAATTGCAAAGAAATTATAGTAAAATAAACAATAATTTTAATAACAATTACTAGTATAGATATGTCAAAAATCGCGTAATAAGAAAAACTTCAATCGACAATTAACTAGATTAATCGCGAGAAATCGAAAATATCAAGTAAGAGCGTTAAGATTTGGTTTCTCGCTTTTTTTTGGAATCGAATCGCTCAAAGAAGCTAGCAAATTATCTAAAGTAATTTAGTTTTTAACTACGATTTTAAATTTTAACTTTTCGATTCGATTCGATTTTAAAAGTTGGAATCGAAAATCGAACCAATAGTTAGTCTACAATTAACAATAAAAGTAAGTAAAATTAATAGTAAAAAAGTTAACAAATATAAACGCGCATAATATGTTAATAAAATCAAGTATATATTGATATAAAGAATTAATAATCTTAGATCGACAAAAGTTTAAAATAAGTATTAATAAATATATATTAACTCTAACTCTAATATATATATTTTTTACTTTATTTCAATAAAACTATCTATTAATATATTATCTACAATTCTATTAATTTTTTCGAATTTTCTATTTTTTAAATCTTGTTATATTCTACTAGATATTATAAGAAATTTCTAAATTACTATATAACTATATTACTTCTATATATTATCGATAGAATAAATTAAGTATACGCACAAATAATAAAAATGCTATTAACAAATTCAAAAACTATTGCAAATCGAAATTGCGCAAAAGACTAAAATAATAATCGCAAAAAATTGTTCAAAAAACAAAGCAATAATCGAAAAGTTATCTTAATACAAATTAAGAAATTTTGTAAAATATCTATATAAAAGAAAGTTGCAGAATTGAATTATAAAATTATAGAAAACAACATTAGAAAGAAAATTAAAAAGTATCAAGTTAATAGAGAAATTTATAGTAATATATTTGAATAATACGATTAAATATATAATACTAACAATTTAATAGTAGAATATTTTGAAAACAAATTAAAACAAAAAGTAAAGAAAAAATTTGCAACTAAGAAAGCAAATCGACTTGAAATTATTAAAAAGCACAAATATTGCATAAAAATATAAATATAATAATAGATTTTTTTTCTAAGAAAATATATATTATCTAAATATATTATTTGTATTTTATATTTAAGTTAATTAATTTTACAATTAAGTATTAACAATAAACTTAATATTAATAAAAGCTTTTCAATTTATATAAAATCGATTGTAAAAATTATTTAATAACAAATTATCTATTATAATAGTTTAAATAACTTAAGAAAAACTATCAATAACAATTCTATAAAATTGTTTAATATTTTTATTAAAAAAATTGTATTTTTAAACAATACAAAGAAAAGAGAGATTTTAAATTTTATTATTATTAAAATAGAGAATTCTAATAATATTGTTAAAAAGAAGAATAATAAGCAAGAGATTTAATATAAGATTTAAAATAATACAAAAGAGTTAAATTATAAATACTATAAAGTAACAAATAATAATAATAATAGCAAAGAGAATAATAAAAGCAAGAAAGATAAAAACAAGTAGACTAATTGTTGGGTTATGTTTTGGTTCCAAAAGTTGAAATCGAAACTCAACTCGAATTTTTAGCGTGGAATCGAATTGCCAAGAATGGCAAATAGAGCTACTTGATTGACTCGCTTAAAGCGAATCCTTTCGCTTAGATGCCAAGGAACCGAACTTGGCGCCAAGGAATCAAATCACGTGATAAACTCGATTACTCGCGATTAGTCTAAAAACAATAATAAAAAATTAATAACAATAATAACAATAAGAATAACAATAAAATAGAAAATAACTCGAATTAGACTTTTTAAGATAATAGTAAAACAATTAAGATTATTAAGATTTTAAACTAATAGTATTATATATATAGTTTAGAGAGTCTACTATTATATATTACTATTATAATATATTATTAGTAATAGAGCGTTTTAACTTTAATAATAATAATATAGCATTTATAATAATATTATTAAGAGTATTATTATACTCTTGTTAATTTTTTTGTAAATATTGTATTATTGTTATTGCGAGTTAAAAAATCGAGAATTCAAATTCTTTTTAAGATACAATTATTTTTTTTTACAATTTTTGACAAGACTATGTAGAGCAAGATTGTCGAACTTTTTAACTAGAAAAATTAAATTAATAATTTGATTCTAGTTATCTAGATAGTTTAAATATATTACTATAATATATTACTAAATAATTCTGTATCGAAAGATTATAGAATAAAATATAATTTTCTACTATTTATTTTAGAATTTCTTTATACTAATATTAAGTCTTGACAATTCGAATCGATTTTTCGAATTAGATTTCGATTTTAAATATAGAAATCGATTCGAATTGTTAATTCTAATTTCAAAAATCGAATTGTCAAAACTTTCGAATCGAATTAATACGAATTGCTAAAATTTGAATTAAATATTCTATTTGAACTCGATAATTCGATCCGACGCGATCAATCTAGTAATACTTATTGTCTTATTATTAGTTTTGTCTCGATTTGTCGCAAATACAATCTAAATTGTAGCTTGCTATTTAATTAAACTTCTAATATTCTTATGTCTTGTTTAGCTTCTATATTGTAACTTGTTAGCATAATATCTAAAATTATATTGTATCTTTTCGATATTCTTGGAAAGTAAATTAGTTTATACTTTTGTTTTGCAAATTTTAATCTATATTTTTGCGCTTATTGTTTGTATTTTTTATATATTCTTAACAAAATTTAATAGTTACGCGTTGTTAACTTGTTATAGATTAGAATATTAACGTTATTTATAAAACTTATAACGCTAACTTGTAGTTTAATATAGTCGCATATCTATAATAGATTTATATTATAGAATAGATACAAAATAGATAATAGAGAAGACTTCTAAGATATCTCGATTGTCGCTTTGCGCTTTACTATTGTATAGTTGTCTATAATTAATATAGTGCGTCTATCTTCGAGAAAATCGTTTATCTAGATAAGAAGTTGAATAGATACTTGTTTGTTTTGCATACAATGCTCGAGTTAACAATGCGTTACATTATTGAACGCTCTTGTTATATCTAAACTTAGTAGAGTAGCAACCCTTCTTTTTTGCTTGCTCTATATTGTGTATATCTTTTTTGTTGTAAACTATAGAGTTGTATCTATTAATCTTTGTTGTTTAACTTTTATTTGTGTGCTTAATAGAGTTCTTGTTTCTTTAACAATATAACGTAGACGCTTCGACACTATCGACTAGACTAATCGTCGAGCTAGGAATCGGTATCAACTTTCTAACTTGGCCCAAATACTTGGTATCAACTTTCTGACTTGGCCCGAATACTTGGTACCAACATCGTGACCTAGCTTGGAATCGACTTAGATCAACGATTTCTTGACTTGGCCCAATCGACCTGCCAAGCAATCGAAAATGACGTCAAAATGCCAAGATTTTCTATTTTAAAAAAAAATCGCATTATTTGAATTACTAAAAATAGTTTAAAAATAATAACGCACAAATAACGTACAAATGCATTATCTAAATGCATTACTATATAATAT
>JAABUQ010001553.1_pt1 | contig 48771 bp, 40 predicted proteins | sample 5560001 | NCBI WGS metagenome assembly JAABUQ01 (sample SAMN10711888, study PRJNA513371) | rock metagenome | isolation source: Antarctica rocks | place: Antarctica: Victoria Land, Finger Mt nord | collected 2015-12-18
ATTCCGATAACGTGCGGTTTTCTTCCTCGGTCAAAACGATCTGGATAGGTGCAGGCATCAGGGGGATTGATTCAGAGCCGGAACATGTTTCTTATCTATCTTACATTTATTTCCAGCCGCCTACTTAAGCGAACTCGATGATTCAGGAAATCTCAGGGGTGACTCTGGGGAATCCCCCGTTATAGCGCAAGCGCTGAGCGGGGGAGGATGTCAATAACCGAGCAAACCCAGCCACACGCATTGGCAGTAAATAAGCTTTCCCTTGTGTACTCAGGAAGTAGTGACATGCTCCCAACGCTAAACGCGAAGCGCGTTGTAGCGTGGGCTGACAAGAATTGCTTCTTGAATTTCCTGGGTCTATGATTCTTAAACTAGTGCAGCCCCATGACTTACACCCCGTCAGACCATCTCGCCAAGCATTTTAATTTAGACACCACCAAGTGCCCCCAGGCAGTGTATCAATTTCAACCGTGTGATTTGTTTCCTCATTCCCAGAGTTTGTCGCACGCAGCTGAGCAATCTGGATGGCGAGTGACCAATATTGGCTATCTAGGCGTATTACCGCAGTGCCATCTAAATTATACCAATCCCTTTGACTCAGTTTGAGCGTGATGGTCAGTACAATGGTCATGTATTTTGTCACACATCACCCGGTAGATCAAGGGGAGCAATTCACTCGCTGTAAATGCGGTGTGGTGAGACGGCGCTCTTTGGAGGGTTTCCCTCCGTAGGCGACCGCGAACCCGAAGGGCAACGGCGCTGTCAAAGCCACATACAAACACAAAAGCGTGATCCGAATTAAAGGAGAGAGCCGGAAGACTGAGGGCTCGGTCAGGGTAGATATTTCTGCACCACGTTCCAACCTGTCAGTGACACCCATAGTAATCCCACAAAAAGGGTAATATTCGTCCAAATATGAAGCGATCGCACCCAAGGCCGTTTGGCACTAATCTGAGTTGCACTCCCAGCCGAAAGCAAAACCAAACCCACCACCGTTAATCCAGCCACCAAGTGTGGGGAGTGGCCTAGCGTGCCATAGTACCCCAAAGTTCCAACGAGGCCAACGGCTAGGAGTAGAAGCACCAAAACCACCAAGCTACCGCCAATAATATAGTGCAACGAACGCAACCAGCTAGGTCTTTGACGCCGTGTCTGTCTGGCTCCAAACATCCATGTGCCAGTTACTGCTAGCAACAAATACGCCAACAGCGACAAGCCCATAGACCAAGCCGCTATTTTCCATAACCAAATAAAAGAAGGCAAATTCAATTTAGTTGACCCAACCCGAAGCACAACACTACGTTTCCGATAGCTACCTTACCGTTAGAAGCGGGTCGATAGTTGTCCTTCTTTTGGCAGAATTTTCAGTGGACCGCTGGCAAAGTTAGAAAAACTCTCCGTTAAGGATCTTGTTCGACTTCCGACGCTCTTTAAGTGTGAGCGGGGAAAATATCACAGAAGTGAGACGATAAGTGGGAAGCTCAGTTTCTTCAGAGCTGGGAGGCAATCGACTCGGGTGACTTTAGTTACCTTCCACTGACTCTGGCTCTGACTAAAAGTCTGACTACTACGAGTTAACAAGTTTAACACTCCATGTAATAATAATTACATGCCAAATAAGAGTAGGCATAAACCAGTCAGTACAAGACTTAAAAACCTACCGGGGGACTCTCGGAAAGTCGCGCTTGTCAGATATGATTCCGCCATTCGTGGCAAACGGACTCAGGGCAAGAACCCGATATTAAGGCAAACGGCCTGAAACCGGGATATTTAGAGTCTATAGTCAGAAAACTCTTAAGAATCTTAGTCTCTTTAGAGCTGAGAGTGTCAATCAAAAGATGTTAATGCTGCGGTCGTTAAAGGCTCGTCCCTGTGGCCGCTTTTATACTCAATTGATCCTACCAGCGGTTTGTTATTCATTCCTTCCGCCTCTATATCCTGGTTCGTCTCATCCAAGGACTCTTCGATACAGAGGCGATCGCAGGGGATCGTGTCCGAGAGAATGGCAGTCGCCATCATACCCGTATGAATTTCCAAATTACTCTCTGACGAAGCTTCAAACACAAGACGCTGTCCCGGAAAAACAACTCGCTCAAAGTACCAGTTAGGAATATTCGAGATCCGAGCAATTTGAATCTTGCTCGTCGCATTCACGTAGCAACAGAGAATAGGACTGGAATGTTCAGGTGGTAAGGGATCTAGAATTTGAGCCATAACTGCTGAGAACCTTTGCGCCACTACTTTAGTGTTACACCTGCCAAGCTAACATCTAGCGATCCCCAATGGCTGTAACTCCCACTACCAACTAACGCTCATCTGATAATTTACCTCTAAAGGTAGAGAGACAGGCTTTAAATTTTCTGTTACTTTAGATACTTTTCTTCCAACTATCCTTGCTCAGACTAGGGGGCAAGGGCTAAGGGTTCCTAACCCCTTTTATAGTAAACTGAGTGTTATCGTGAAGTTATATGAAAATCGCTTTCAGAAAGCCTACAAATACCGGACGTTTGGTTGGGGAGCAGTGCCAGCTATTTCCCCAGTTGCAAAATTGCGAACCATGATTGAACTAACTGGCTTATATTCTTAAGCAGCATTGTGATTAAGAACACCACAATGGAAAACCGTATCCTCTACGTTCGCCTCCCGTGTAATCCCATCTTTCCCATTGGGGTTGTTTACTTAGCTGATCATGTTCACAAACAGTTTCCTACGCTTGATCAGCGCATCTTCGACTTGGGAGCAGTACCGCCCTTAGATTTTGCTTCCGCCCTGGATGCTTGCGTCGATGAATTCCAGCCGACGCTACTGATATTTTCTTGGCGAGATATCCAGATTTATGCGCCCGTGGGAGGTAGAGGCGGTAACCCGCTCCAGAATGCCTTCGAGTTTTACTACGCCCGTAATCCCTTAGTTAAATTGCGAGGTGCTCTAGGGGGAACGCGCTTAGCAGCCTCTTACTATACAGAACTCTGGCGGAACGAGGGGTTAATCAAACGAGGGCTAAAACGAGCTCAAAGACACAACTCAAATGCCCAAGTCCTAGTGGGCGGCGGTGCTGTAAGTGTGTTTTACGAGCAGCTAGGCAACAAATTGCCAAAAGGGACGATTGTTTCTGTCGGAGAAGGGGAGACACTGCTGGAAAAACTTCTCCGGGGTCAGGAATTTCGGGATGAGCGCTGCTATGTGGTAGGAGAAAACCAGCCGCGTGCTCGTATGCTTCACGAACAACCCACGCCAATTGAAAAAACTGCCTGCAACTACGACTACATCGAAACCATCTGGCCAGAGTTTCAATACTACCTACAAGAGCAAGATTTCTACGTTGGTGTCCAAACAAAGCGGGGTTGTCCCCACAACTGCTGCTACTGCATCTACACAGTAGTTGAAGGCAAACAGGTACGTATTAACCCAGCCGAAGAAGTTGTAGCCGAGATGCGACAACTTTACGACCGAGGTATTCGCAACTTCTGGTTCACCGATGCCCAATTTATTCCTGCCCGGAAATTCATCAACGACGCCGTCGAGCTACTGGAAAAAATCCTAGCAGATGGGATGAAAGACATCCACTGGGCTGCCTACATTCGAGCCGACAACCTGACGCCTCAGTTGTGCGACTTAATGGTAAAAACCGGGATGAACTACTTTGAAATCGGCATTACCAGTGGTTCCCAGGAACTTGTACGTAAAATGCGGATGGGCTATAACCTGCGAACCGTATTGGAAAACTGCCGCGACTTAAAAGCAGCTGGCTTCAACGAGCTGGTGTCAGTCAACTACTCATTCAACGTAATTGACGAACGACCAGAAACCATTCGTCAAACAATAGCCTATCATCGGGAACTGGAGCGAATCTTTGGAGCTGATAAAGTCGAGCCAGCCATTTTCTTCATAGGTCTGCAACCCCATACCCACCTAGAAGAATATGCCTTCGAAAACAACATCCTCAAACCCGGCTACGATCCCATGAGCCTAACGCCTTGGACAGCCAAAAAATTACTCTGGAACCCTGAACCACTAGGCTCATTCTTCGGTGAAGTATGCCTCCAGGCGTGGAGACAAAACCCCAACGACTTCGGCAGAGAAGTCATGAACATTTTAGAAGCTCGACTCGGAAGTGCCGACCTAGAAGAAGCCCTAACTGCACCAATCCAGCCCAAAACCAAACAGCTAGCAACAGCCTCCTAATTCTTTCCTCTCTTCCTCCGCGCCCTCTGCGCCTTGGCGGTTCGTTTAATTAAGCCCAAACCATGCTAGAAGGTTCAATTCTCCAACAACTGGCAACAGCCCACTCATCTGAAAAAAGACCCCTCAACTTAGGGGTTTACTACAAAAACACCCTAATTGCTCTGTGCCACGCTCTAGAAGACTGCATTTTGGCTTCTAAGACCCAGCCATTAGTGATTACAGCCTTCCAACGAGGGAAGTGGTATCTACAGGAGGCAGACCGCTATCATTCCCTAGCCAAGTGTTCGCGTCAAGTGGTCATTATGGCATCTCCGGATACTGGTTTTGCCGAACACCCGACAAGCCAACTGCCCAACGTGGAATTAGTTAGCTTGGAGCCGAGTGATCCCGTAGCACAAGAGTGGCACTTAATGATTTTATCTCCTAGCTACACAGCAATAGTGCTATGTCAGGAGCTTTCAGCAGATGACTATGGGGCGGCTGGACAACCGACAGCAGACTTGGAGCGCAAATTTTATGGTTTATGGACATTTGAGCCGGCATTAGTACAGGAGACAGTGGAATTAGCGATCGCTCACATTAGTCGCTACAACCCAGAACTTCAGCAAAAACTGACAGCCCAAGTACAAGCGATCGCTGCCGCTGCCCCTACTGTAGAACCGGAGGACTTAGGTCCGATTGTCTCCTGCATTGTGGATTATCTCCAAACCAGCCAGATGGACTTAAATCAGCCGGGTGAGTTTACTCACCATCAAGCGCTAGATCACAACTTGGTTTCCAACGAATTCCAGGCATTTTTGCGGCTAGCGCAGCTGATTGATGTAGCTGACACTAGTAACCCGATGGCAGCAGCTGAGGTCGCGGCTCTGGCAGAAACGATAGGTCAGATGCTAGACCTACCGGCTTGGCAGCTAAAAAGATTACGTCTGGCGGGGCTACTCCACCGCGTTGCTCCTTCATCGGTGAGTGTCCAGCATGGAGAGGCACCCAGCTGCCCCTTAGTACCAGCAGCGCAAGTGTTGCGGACCATGCCGCGAATGCGGGCGATCGCACAAATCATTAATCACCAAACCGAGTGTTGGGACGGCAGTGGTCAACCTGCTGGGTTCGCCGGTAAGGAAATTCCCCTAGAATCGAGAATTTTGGGATTAGCTGCGGATTTTCAATCGCGTGTGAACCAGCTAGAGACGTTGCCTGAAGTGGCACTAACTGAAGCGTTGGCAGAGTGTAAGCGAGAATCAGGCCACACTTGGGAACCTAAACTCGTTGATACCCTAGAACTTTTAGTTACAGGTCTGCAACAGGGATTAAGACTTCCAGTCATAGCGCCCAAAATCAGCGCTGGAATGTGGCTAATTGATACTCATTCGGGTAGTGAGGCTAAGACTAGTGGAGAGATAGGTACCTACACTCATGGACATTGAAGCCCTTCGTGCCGGGAAACTTAAACAGCTGCCCGGAGTCAATTTAGAAGACGAAGACCTCTCAGGTATTGATATCTCTAGCATTAATTTAGCTGGAGCGACTCTGGTTGGGGCAAACTTTTCCGGCTCCAAACTAGAAAGAGCGCGTCTAGATGGAGCTAATTTGATGGGTACCCAGCTAGTGGGGGCTGACTTGCGGGCGAATTTGTTGGGAGCCAACCTCATGCAAGCAGACTTGACTGGGGCTGATTTGCAGGGCAGTAACCTCCGGGGCGCTAACTTGATGGGGGCTAAGCTCTCTGGTGCATTTTTTGCCGGTGCTTTCTTAAGTGGTGCCAACTTAATGAGTGTGAACTTGCAGGGCGTGGACTTGCGGGGCGCGGACTTACGGGGCGTCAATCTCAGTCGTGCGAATCTGCAAGGAGCCAACCTAGGTCAGGCCGATCTGCAAGGGGCGTTGCTTAATGAAGCCAATTTGGAGGAAGCAGATTTACGGGGTGCGAATCTAGCTGGAGCTAACTTAGCCGGTGCAAATCTTTTGTGTGCCGAGTTAGAAGGTGCTAATTTGAATGGTGTCAACCTTGCCGGTGCCTGTTTAGTGGGGACATCTCGGGCTAACATGGCTTCCTGATAACCCCCTAGGTTGGTATACCAGGAGATAAGTCGGTGAGACTAAGGCCCTTAAACCTGCACGTTTCTCAGAACCTGTTCAGGTGGTTGCAGAGCTTACCATCGGGTTTGCAGTCTGTGCTACTAGTGGCGATTTACGTAATTACTGGGCTGGCACTGGACGAAGTTGCCGCTGGGGTTGAAACTTCGGATGAAATCACTGCATGGTATCCGCCGGCAGGTCTTCACATTGTGCTGTTGTTGAGGTTTGGCCTGCGCTATATCCCAGAATTGCTGTTCATCCCATTGCTGGATGGACTGGTATTTACGCCACAGGACATCGCTCCTTTTTATGTGTTGATCTGTGCCCTGTGTATAATGTTAGGCTACGGCACAGCTTGCGCTTTGTTGCTGCACAGGTTGCGTATCGATCCAGACCTAATTCGTTTCCGCGACGTGCTTTGGTTTACTATTGTGGCCCTGGTCGCATCACTCATCGTAGCCGTGGCCTTCGTTACGACACTTGCGGAAGCTGGAGCTGTTCCTTGGTCCAAGTGGGGAGCGCGCGTACTGCACTACTGGGCTGGGGATGCTACTGGTATTGCAATGTTAGCGCCACCTCTGCTACTTCTGCTGCGTGCGGTCCTCCCGACTGGGTCGCAGGTCGCCCTCAAAAGATCGGCGGTGGAAATCAACATCAGGCCTAAAGGCCGGGAGGTGCTGGAGTGGGTCGCGGAAGTTATCGCTATAGGCGTCATTAGCTGGACAGCATATGGTGTTCCCCCAGCAATCAATCTGGACTACACCTACTTTATTTTTTTGCCGATAATTTGGATTGCTATGCGGCATGGGTTCGAAAGGACGGTGCTGGCAGTTTTGTTGCTCAATCTTACTGTCGCAGTCTATGTAGGTACCAACTCTAGTGTTACTAATGAGTTGGCCTTGCAGTTTGGCCTGATGACGGTTTCGTATACGGGCTTGCTTGTAGGTGCTGTCATCACCCGGCACAACCGGGCAGAGGCGCAACTGCTCTACGACGCTTCTCACGATAGCCTGACCAAACTTTACAATCGGTCTGGGTTCATGGACAAATTAGAGCAAGCCCTTGCAGGAGCAAGCCAAAACGAAAATTATTTGCTTGCCGTAATTTTTCTTGATATCGACCGCTTTAAAGTGGTTAACGATAGCCTAGGGCACGCGATTGGAGACAAATTGCTTTGCGCTTTCGCCCATCAGCTCAATGTATGCCTGCGGCCCGAAGATACAGTTGCACGTTTTGGCGGAGACGAGTTCACGATTCTGCTTGAGGATATCAAAGACATCAGTTATGCAACTCGCCTTGCTCAACGGCTCAACGAGGAGCTAGGACAATCTTTTAAACTTGATGGATATTACGTGTTCATCACAACCAGCATTGGTATCGCCTCTTCGACAGATTATGACCGATCAGCGGATGTCATACGCGACGCCAACATCGCTATGTATCGCGCCAAAGCCCAAGGCAGGGCTCGATACGCAGTATTTGACAGAGCAATGCACGACGATATCGTCATGCTGTCGCAGCTAGAGAACGACTTGCGGTGGGATGTTGAAGCGATTGGGAGGCAAGCTAATACCCCATTTCAGTTGTACTATCAGCCTATCGTGTCACTCTCCACTTGCAGGCTTAGCGGTTTTGAAGCGCTGATCCGCTGGCAGCACCCAAAACGTGGACTTGTTCTCCCAGCTCAGTTCATTCCAGTGGCGGAAGAAACTGGGCTGATTGTACCCATTGGCAAGTGGGCCCTAGGTGAAGCCTGCCGCCAGATGCACACATGGCAACTCGCGTTTTCCGACCGAGCACCTTCGATGGTTGCTGTGAACCTTTCCGGTAAGCAGTTTTTGCAGCTAGATCTAGTGGAGCAAATCGATCAAATTCTGCAAGAAACCAGCCTCAAGGCAAGCAATTTAAAGTTGGAAATCACCGAAAGTGTAGTGATGGAAAATTCTTTAGAAGCAGCTGTCATGCTTGATCGACTCAAAGCCCTGGGTGTTCAGCTATCAATTGATGACCTTGGAACAGGCTATTCATCCTTAAGTCGCCTGCACAGCTTTCCGGTGAATACGTTGAAGATTGACCGCTCTTTTGTCAGTCAAATGGGTAGTGAGGGGGAAAACTCAGAGATTGTCCAAGCGATTGTTATCCTAGCCCATCAAATCGGGATGAATGTAACGGCAGAAGGTGTAGAAACAGCGGCGCAACTGCTCAAGCTCAAGGAATTGAGGTGTGAGGAGGGGCAGGGATACTTTTTCTCTCGACCGCTAACGAGTCAAGCAGCACAAGAGTTGATAGCAGCGGCACCGCAGTGGTAGAGCCTAGGAGTAGTCAAAAAATTCTTCGACGTGCCCAAAATGCCAGAACGCCCAAAAATAATAACCCCGTCACACCAGCGAGGGGATTGCGGTCAACTCCAGTAATCCAGTCAGGAACTTGACCAGAATATTGCACTAGTTGACCAACGTCGATAATGTAATAGCCCCAGACTAGACCGGCGTGGAGACCAATGGATAGGCCGAGGCGTCCCCGAGTGGAGCGCTTAGCCCACACCAGCGTCAACCCTAGCAGCAATCTCCCCGGAAATCCAGACCAAGTCCGCAGGATTTCTGCCAGTGGCTTGATGTAGTGCAGTAGAGCGAATAAAGCAGCATTAGTCCAGAGAGCCACACGCGGGCGGTAATCTCGCTGTAGCTCATCCAGCAGCCAGCCCCGAAATAGTAGCTCTTCGGCAAAACCGATTCCCAGAGCGCTAGCTAACCCTTCTAGAACCACTCTAGGTAGGAACGCTGGTGAAGGTTTCCAAAAAAGCCAGCCCAACTGCCCCTCTAGTCCAAACAGACTAAGGGTGATGATTAGACCTAGACTAAGCCCAAATAATAGCTCTCTCGCATTCTGTCTGGTTTTTTTTAGGCCATAACTCCGTAATATCTGAGGTTGCCGGTAAATCCTTTGGCCCCACAGTCGCACGAGGATGATAAATTCCCCATACAGTATGGCCATTGTCAGAATGGCGACTAAGTTGTGATCGCTTACCAGCCAGTAAATAGGTACTGCCAGTGGTACCCATAAAAGCAACAGAGCTAAGACAAAAACTGCCAGCCTAATAGGAAATGGGTAGTTGGCAAGTCTGCTCAAGTTAGACTTCAATGTGGCGGCGCTTAGTTTTAGCTATTCATCCGGTTCAATTGTGCTGCTTAGACCGTTATTATTCAGGGTTTCACAATAGAACTCAGCGTGTTCCTGAGCACAGGTAATTACTAAAGCCATACCATTAGTATGGGCTTCCATCATGATGCTGACAGCCTGAGGCTGGGTAATACTCGGCACCGTCTTCATTAAGACCTGGACTACATGCTCCATACTGTTGTAGTCGTCGTTATGAAGCAAAACGCGATACCGAGGCGCGAGCTTGCGGACCGTTGAACGCTTTTCAAGGGTTTCGACAGACACAGACACTACTCTCTGATCTTTTGTTTACTGCTACTGCAACCGATGTTTGTTCAGCGGTTACTTAACAGTTGTTCATCTATTTTATAGTACTGAAAGCCAATTGGTGGCTATGGAGCTGATATCGATGAACTTTACCACTGACTTTCAACCGCATCAGATTGTGTGTTTAGAGCATGAAGGCACCTGCCTCTATGCAGAAGTCATCCAAGTTGTGGTCTCGCGTCAACTGTGCTGGGTACGTCCTCTAGTGCTGAGCGCTTTGACCAATGAATGCTCGTCTGAACCGCCGTCACTGATAGATGTGCGCTCTGAAGCCGACCTAATCTGGCCTATAACTTTATTTCGGCCTGCCCTAGATACAGAAGTCGTTCCACTCTTGGCGACTCCCAAAATATCAGTACCTCAATTAGAACGTAACCCAGCAGCTGGACAGCAACTTTATCAGTTCATCCATCAAGTCCTGGCAAGCCTACACTCAAAGGGGTCAGGGAGAGCCCCTTTGCGGTCAAGCATAGCGAATACCGGCATCTTTCATTCGTTGAATTGCTGCGTGCATTCGCTCATCAGGTACTGTTAGGGCGATCCGGAAGAAGCCTTCCCCCGCTGCACCGTACCCATTACCAGGGGGAACAATAATGCCGCATTTGTCTAGTAGCAACGTGACAAACTCAGCTGACGAATAACCCTGAGGAACTGGCACCCACACGTAGAGCGTGGCTTTGGGAGCAACAATTGGCCAACCTAAGGATTGAAGTCCCTTAATGATAATGTCACGGCGATTTTGGTAAACAGACATCACAGCTTGAAGTTCTTCTTCCGTGGTCGAATAAGCAGCGATCGCCGCCTGTTGAATTGCCTTAAACACCCCAGAATCCACATTCGTCTTGACCTGACCTAATCCCTTAATCCCGTGAGCGGAGCCCGCCACAAAACCAACCCGCCAGCCGGTCATGTTGTAGGATTTAGACAGACTGTGAAACTCAATTGCCACCTCCTTAGCACCCGGTACTTGCAGCACACTCGGTGGCTTATAGCCTTCATAGGCCATCTCTGAGTAGGCATGGTCATGACATAGCAAAATATTGTACTGCTGGCAGTAAGCCACTAATTCCTCAAAAAACTCTAATGTCGCTAATGCCCCGGTAGGATTGTTAGGATAATTGACCCACAGCAACTTTGCCTGACGCGCTACTTCTTGGGGTATGGCATCCAAGTCTGGCAAAAAACCGCGCTCTGCTTGTAACGGCATGGTGTGAAACTCACCACCAGCAAAAATAGTTGAGGTGCGATATACTGGGTAGCCTGGGTCTGGAATCAGAGTGTAGTCGCCTGGTTCTACAAAAGCCAAGAAGGTATTATGGATTGCCTCCTTGGAGCCAATGGAAGAAACCACCTCAGTATTTGGGTTCAACCCTGTCACTCCAAACCGGCGTTCCATCCATCTCGCCGCTGCAGAGCGGAAATCTTTTGTGCCTTGGTAGGGGGGATAGTTATGGGTAGCAGGGTCATCAATAGCCGCATGCATTGCCTGGACGATATGATGTGGAGTAGGTTTATCTGGGTCTCCCACTCCCATGTTAATAATGTCAACTCCCTTAGCAACCATTTCGTCCCGTTTGCGGTCAATCTCGGCAAACAGATAGGGAGGGATTTTCTCTAAGCGTTTGGCAAACTGCATAGCGATTTATAACGGACTCCCGCAAGTGGTATGACTATTTTCCTAGTTTACTGCTTATGGTATCCTCAAAACCTCACTAGCAAAGGATCTTTAAAAGAGGTCAACAGGAGTAGGGAAATACTTAAACTTTTTAATTTGTAAATACTTCTAGAATTGGCATCAAATGCTAGGCACTAGCTGAATCCGGCCAGCATCCATTTCCGCCATCAATAATTCAAGCGCCTCGTAATCTACATCGGAGATGTAACCCATTCGGGTCAGCTCAAAGTTAATTTCATTCTCAATATCCGGAGTTAGCTTTTTTATGTACAAAGCTCTTTCTACCAATTGGCGTATGGCATATTTAGTTTTCATAACTAATAAATGAAACTTTATGAGGAAATCTACTATGTTGTATCTTTAGCAACAAATATTACTTCGGTGGTGTGCTACTATATTCCAGGCCGATATTGCATTTATCCAATGCTGTTTGTATTTCAACAACGGTTGTTACAATCAGTAAGGCTTATATAGGAAGAAAGCTATTGTATCAGAACAACAGGCGAATAGACCAGCGCACTTGACCGTTAGAGCGCTTTTATTTAGGCATATCAGACATCTATCTAAAGACAGACTAATTATTGAGATTACAAAAAATACTGGCACGGTGGTGAATTAATCAACTGTGATGAGTTTCTGCATCATTATATATTTGAACTAGCAGGATATAATTCAGTAAAATTACCTAAATTAGTTTTAAAAGTTAGTGAAAACTTTAAACAAGCAGTGCTGATAAATAAAGATTCAGCAAAGTGATCAGCTTGGCATAGTCGAGCCTAAAGTTGACCGTTTATGGTCGAAGATAGCTAGCGTTATTGATTTTTAGCCTCAACAGGAGTGAACAATGCCAAAGATTCTTGCCTATCTACACCCTTTCGTAATTCGGCCCCACAGCTGTCTCAACACATCAAATGCTGTTGAGTTCCAGCATCAATTGACAACGGCAGTTGCACAAGAACGGTATACCAGTGTTCTTGTGGATTTGGCTCAAGTAGAATTATTAGACAGTGCTGGTCTAATGGCGTTGGTTTATGGTTTAAGACTAGCTCAGGCTCTAGATCGGCGGTTCAGTATTTGCTCGGTTTCGCCATCAATTCAAATTATTTTTGAACTCACCCAACTTGATCAGGTGTTTGAAATTTTTGAAAGCGTTGCAGCTTTTGAGGCGGCAGATCGCCTAAAAGAGTTTTAAGGTCTGACAAATTCATTAAAACTCGTTATGGTTGCAAAAGTTACAATTAATTGGTGCTAGGGTTGAATAATAAATAGCCGGAATTAATACAGTGGCAGTTGCTGTTGAAGAGCTAATAAAAGATAATATCCTACGGCCTGCGCGTTATCTGGGAAACGAGTTGAAAGCAGTACACAAGCCGTGGGATACGGCAACGGTACGCTGGGTATTAAGCTACCCAGAAGTTTATGAAGTAGGTGCGTCTAATTTAGGGCATATTATTCTCTACAACATTTTAAATGCCCAGCCTGGTCAATTGTGTGACCGCGCCTACTTACCAGCCCCAGACCTAGCAGCAAAACTACGTGCGACTCAGACCCCGCTATTTGCCGTAGAGTCGAGAGCTTCGCTATCAGAATTCGACATTTTGGGCTTTAGCCTCAGCTACGAACTAGGAGCCACTAACATTCTGGAAATGTTGGATTTGGCTGGGATTCCCCTGACGTGGCGGGAGCGCTGCGCTTATCCGTTGATTTTTGCTGGTGGACAAACAGCCACGTCTAACCCAGAACCATACGCTGACTTTTTTGACTTCATTGCTCTTGGAGATGGTGAGGAACTACTGCCGGAAATTGGCTTGGTGATGGCAGAAGGCAAAGCCGTGAGCTTGAGTCGGGAAGATCTATTGCTGGATTTGGCACAGATACCAGGCGTCTATGTGCCTCAATTTTATGATCTGGCAGAGGATGGCTCTGTTCATCCCAATCGCCCGGATGTGCCAGAACGGATTCTACGGCGAGTTGCTACTCCTATGCCTGCCTACTCGATTGGGTTGGTACCCTACGTGGAAACGGTGCATGATCGGTTGACAATTGAAATCCGGCGCGGCTGCACTCGCGGCTGTCGCTTTTGCCAGCCAGGAATGCTAACTCGACCGGCGCGGGATGTGGAACCAAAGCAGGTGGTAGAAGCTATTGAGCAGGGAATGCGAGCCACTGGTTACAATGAGTTTTCCTTACTTTCCCTCAGTTGCTCTGATTATTTGTCTCTCCCAGCGGTGGGGATGGAAATTAAAAATCGCCTCAAGAGCGAAAATATTTCTCTATCTTTACCTAGCCAACGGGTAGATCGATTTGATCAAAATATTGCCAATATCCTCGGCGGCACTAGGCAGGGTGGGCTTACCTTTGCCCCAGAGGCTGGAACCCAGCGGCTGCGGGACATCATTAATAAGGGTTTGACTAATGAAGAACTGCTGCGGGGTGTGAAAGCAGCCTTCCTTGCAGGCTGGGACAAGATCAAGCTCTACTTCATGATCGGTTTACCTGGAGAGACGGATACTGATGTTTTGGGCATTGCTGACACAGTCAGTTGGTTACAGCGAGAATGTCGCGCTCAAGATAGGAAACGCCTCAGTTTTAATCTAACGATTTCTAACTTTACGCCGAAGCCACATACGCCGTTCCAGTGGCATTCGGTTTCAACAGCAGAGTTTAAGCGTAAGCAGGCATTGCTGCGCCAAGAATTCCGCCGCATCAAGGGGTTGAAGGTGAATTTCACCGATGTGCGGATTTCGGCAATGGAGGATTTTGTGGGACGGGGTGATCGCCGTCTCGCCGCTGTTATCCGTCGTGCTTGGGAACTGGGTGCAGGAATGGATTCCTGGTTTGAAAGTCTAGATCGCGCTTTTGCAGCTTGGGAACAAGCGATAGCAGAATCGGGTTTGGGCTGGAAATATCGCCAAGTCGAGAGCGGTAGCTGGGACGTGGCTCTCAATACCCCGCTGCCTTGGGATCATATAGATACAGGAATTGATAAAGGCTGGCTTTGGGCTGACTTGCAACGAGCAATAAGCGCGGCGACGGTGCCGGACTGCTCGTTTGCAGGCTGCTCTCACTGTGGCGTCTGCGGTACTGAGTTTGGTCATAATGTCACGATCAAGCCGCTGCCTGTGCCAGAATTTGCTGGGGATTTTGTCCCAAACACAACCAAATTGCAGAGGATACGCGCCTGGTTCGGCAAACTGGGCGATATGGCTTTGATTAGTCATCTGGATTTACTGCGCTTGTTAGACCGGGCTGTGCGAAGGGCGGCGCTCCCAGTTGCCTTTAGTGGTGGATTTCATCCTAGTCCCCGGATTGCGATCGCTCAGGCTTTACCATTGGGCGCTACTAGTTGTGGTGAGATTGTGGATTTTGAGTTGAGCGAACTGGTTGATCCGGTCAGATTTCAGGAACAGCTAACTCACCAACTGCCAGCAGACATACCTATTTATAGTGTGGCAACTGTTGATTTGAAGGAAAGAGCAGCTACCCAAATGCTAGCAAGAGCAGAGTATTTGATTACGGTAGCAGTGCTTCAGGATACTTCCCCACTGCAATGGTGCAACTGGGTTGAGGCGATTCAATCACGGGATTCTATCTGGTTGGAGCAGACAACTAAGTCTGGGAACCAGTTGGTAAATTTGCGCGATCGCTTGTTTGAGTTGGAGCTGATGGAGATGGACATCGAACCGCCAAGGCGCAGAGAGCGCGGAGAAGATGGAGAGGAAGAGTCTTTGGCTGTTTTGCGTTATGTGGGCAGTTGTCGGAATGATGGGACTCAACTGCGACCGGAGCAGGTCATTTTTATGCTTGAGCAAGTGGCAAAGTTGGAATTTCACCTGCTGCACGTCCACCGCAGTAGACTGCTGCTAGATGAACACGAAATAGTAGGTTGATAAGAAGAATCTAATCCCCCATCTCCCCCTTGCCCCCTTATCCCCAAAGGGGAAGAGCGAGTTCCCCCTCTTTTATGCTACGAAGGTATACGATGAGCGAACTATTGCTTTTCATAAAGCTTGCGTTAAAATTGGGGAAATAGAAATCTTTTTACACCGCGTTGAGTGATCTGGTTCACTCACATGGTCTTCAAGGCTGAAGCGAAGATTTTTCAACTACTCTACTTAACCCTGCGGGTGTAGGTGGGGTAGGAAACAGCCAGGCTTTATCGCAAGAGTTGTCTACCACACTGAGTCTAGAGTTGGTACGTATCTCCGGTTCTTTCCCTAGACCGGAATTTTTACAAGCCCACTGGTTGGGGCGCTTGCAGAAAGGCAATCTTACTCTAGATGGCGCTAAGGGAATGACTACAAGCACGGGTGGATTATCTCCTCGTTCTGTGTATTAATCGCCCTACCGAGGCTAGATCTTAATATCGGGAGCTGATACCTGCCATATGCCAACAGGTATGCCACGAAGACTACCCTCTTTGTCAGCGGGACGGGTTTTACCAAACAAAGTTTTTCTCATGGCAAGCATTGATTCGCTCCGGCATTCCTAAGCGAGTTTCCGATGTGGCCATCGCGAGTTTTCCACCTGAGTTTGGCACGCGAGTTTGGCGCAGGAAAACTCGCGCCCCCCTTTAAAGAGAGCAGGTGCAAAAGGGGACCTGCTGGCTGATGTCTATTATCAGCAGCGCCTTGCTAGGCTTGTATAAACGTGAGAATAAGCCTCAAAGTCTTGGCTGCTGCGAATTCTTGAGGGAATTGAATGCCAAAACAAATTATTATCGCTGAGCAGCATCACATCGCTGCTGTCTTTTCTGAAGATCAAATCCAAGAACTTGTCGTTGCCACTGGTCGGCACCAAATTGGTGACGTTTATCTGGGCATAGTTGAAAACGTCTTACCTGGGATAGATGCCGCTTTCGTCAATATTGGTGAATCAGAGCGCAATGGTTTTATTCATGTGACAGATTTGGGACCATTGAAGCTGAAGCGCGCGGCTGGGACAATTACAGAACTGTTAACGCCGCAGCAGAAAGTTCTGGTGCAAGTGATGAAGGAGCCAACGGGAAATAAGGGACCTAGGCTAACGGGTAACATTACTTTGCCCGGTCGTTATGTGGTCTTGATGCCCTATGGACGAGGTGTGAATTTATCGCGGCGGATCAAGAGTGAAAGTGAGCGCAATCGATTGAGAGCTTTGGCTATTTTGATCAAACCCGCAGGCATGGGTTTGCTGGTTCGTACGGAAGCAGAGGGGAAGCCAGAAGAAGCAATTATAGAGGATCTAGAAGCGCTGCAAAAACAGTGGGAGGTAATTCAACAGGAGGCTCAATCTACAAAACCACCGGCGTTGCTTAACCGAGATGATGACTTTATTCAGCGCGTGCTGCGGGATATGTATGGCGCTGATGTCAACCGGATTGTCGTGGATTCCAACACTGGCTTGAAGCGAGTCAAGCAGTACTTGGTGAACTGGAGTAGAGGTCAAACACCACAGGGTGTGATGATTGACCATCACCGCGATCGGATCCCGATTCTAGAATACTTCCGCATTAATGCCGCGATTAGAGAAGCCCTTAAACCACGGGTCGAGTTGCCTTCTGGAGGATACATCATCATCGAGCCGACCGAAGCTTTGACGGTGATTGATGTCAACTCTGGCTCTTTCACCCGCTCTGCCACTGCCAGAGAAACCGTTTTGTGGACGAACTGCGAGGCAGCAACGGAAATCGCCCGCCAACTGCGATTGCGAAATCTGGCAGGTGTAATCATTGTCGATTTCATTGATATGGAGGCGCGCAGGGACCAGCTGCAGGTGCTGGAAAACTTCAACAAAGCGCTCAAAATGGACAAAGCCCGTCCGCAGATTGCCCAATTGTCTGAGCTAGGTCTGGTAGAACTGACCCGCAAACGCCAAGGGCAAAATATTTACGAATTGTTTGGTCGTACCTGCCCTACTTGTGGAGGGCTAGGGCATCTGGTAGATCTGCCAGGAGCAGAACCCGATAGCCGGGGCGATGCTGTGGGAACGCCAAGAGAACGGGTGCTGCCAGCAATAGGAGAAGTGGCAGAGCGCTCTGTAAATCTGCCTTCAAAGGAATACCGCAATCCAATTCCTCGATTCCAAGAACCACGCGTTGAAACTTATGAAGAGCTAGGGGAAGCTGCGAATTCTGAATATGATAGTGACCCCTCTCCCCTGAATCTCCTTAATCACCCTAGCTATCAAGAGCTTGGAGATGCAAACAAGAATCGCCGCACCCGTCGTCGTCGAATTGGGGTAGGTGAGTTAGCAAAGGAGGATCGGACGCCTTCTAACCCACTTGCAGAGGTTCTTCACGATACCCAGTCGGAAATGGACGTAGAACCGGAAATACTGGCAACTCCAGAGGTGTCTTTACCGGCGACTGGTAAAGCTGCTTGGATTGAAAGAGCAGAACGGAGTAAGCCCACTAAACTGGAGCCAGTGAAACCAACTGTAGAAACACCGGAGCTCGTCTCTGTAGAAATGACACCGGAGGAACAGGATATCTATGCTTTAATGGGAGTTTCTCCTCTTGTGCGCTTGAATCGGCAAGTCAAAGATTCCAAGCCTGTCATTATTAATGTGACACTGCCAGGGCAACTTCCTCCCACTGACACTTTGAGTGAAACCAAAACGTCTGATGAATCGACTATAGAATCATCTGCCCACGAACAGGACGAGATGTTATCACCGGTTTTTCCAACCCCTGAATCCTTGCCAGACAATCCAGAGCCAGAGCTCCCATCGCCGGTGCCTGAGACGACAGACGATAGTGAGACTGCTAGCGGCATGTTAGTCAACCGTAGGCGCCGCCGCCGCTCTTCTGCTACAGAGGCAGGGTCGTGACCCCAATACCCCAACCACCACTGCTCAACTGGCTAGAACTATCTATGTCAGATACTCAAAGGCTAATTGCTGGTGTGGATGAGGTGGGACGAGGGGCTTTGTTTGGTCCTGTGGTCGCGGCGGCAGTGATTTTACCGGCATCTGCTCTATCTGAACTTGCTTATGCTGGCGTCAAAGATAGTAAACAACTACCTGGTTGTTGCCGGATACAGCTAGCCGCAAAAATCCAGGCGGTGGCTCTAGACTGGAATATTGGCTTTGCCTCAAGTCGGGAGATTGACCGACTCAACATTTTGCAGGCATCGCTTTTGGCTATGAAGCGGGCTGTTCTCAAGCTCAAGATGCAGCCTGACCTATGCCTGGTGGACGGGAATCAACCGATAAAAGACCTACCGATGCCGCAAGAAACGCTGGTGAGGGGAGACGAGCGATCGCTGGTGATTGCGTCTGCTAGCATCATTGCTAAAGTATGGCGTGATGCTCTGGTCGTTCGCCTCGCTTCAAAGTATCCGATGTATGACCTGGCTGCCAACAAGGGTTACGGAACCGAGCGTCATCGTCAGGCTCTGCATCGATATGGTCCCACTTGCTGGCACCGAATGTCCTTTCGACCCTGCCAGTAGAAGTTAGGGGGGAGAGGCTCCCTCTCCCCCTATCTGGCAATATAAGACTGCTAGAGGGTAGCACCATTAGAAGGTAGAACCAGTGCTTGATGCGGACTGTTTTCCTCGGTTTGGTCACACCAGTAGCGGTAGTCTGCTAGGAGTTGATGTAACAATCGTTGTTTAATCGTTAATAGAACGCTCTTGAGCAGACCATTACCCGTTGCCTCCAAGATTGGCTTGGGGGTAAACAAAAAGGGATATGGCAGTTCTACCTGTACTTCTAAATCGGCTTTACCCTTTAAGAAAGTTTCTCCCTTCAGGTTATAGGGAGACAGATAGCCTTTTAGATTTAGAGCAAAGCGCTGGTTGATATATTCAACTTCGCGGATCTCACAAGCCACTGACTCCAAATAAACGGTACCGTTAGACTCCGCCCACACTTTAAGATCTACAGTTGGTTGAATATTCAGCATCATAAAAGTAAGTGGGCGCAGCTTTAGGCGGAAACATTCCTCGCTGAGCTGCTCAACCCGACTAGGATCTACTAAAGCATTTACCAAGCGTTGGGGCTGGCGTAGGTAGTGCTGGATTGGAATCGGCTGCTCTGGAACAGCAATTTCAACCGATTGGGATGCAGTGAAGCGAGTAGGCATGAGTGTATGAATATACCTGTTTTATAATTTTATAATTTTTTAATGATTTTATTGTGTGCCGATTTTTTTGCAAAAGCTTCAGCAGCACTTAGCAAATCATTCATAAATTTAAACATTCGCTCTTCTTATTCTCATCTGTCATAAGAAAGGTAGATGATACTAGGAGCGTCTAAAGTTGGATGAAGAAAGACTCCTCACCGCGCCAAAGGCGCTTTTACCTGCAACTAAAGGCCAAACACGATGACTGTGTCGGTAGCACACTTAGGGCCTCCTGGCACCTACACTGAACAAGCAACACTGGCTTATGTCAGCTGGATTATGAAAGGTACGGGACAGGAAGCCATCTTATGTCCTTATCCTAGTATCGCCCAGACTCTAAGGGCTGTCTCCCAAGGCAAGGTCGACCTGGCTGTCGTACCGGTGGAGAATTCCATTGAAGGTGGTGTTGCAATCACACTGGATATGCTGTGGCAACTGGATACGTTGCAAATTCAGCTAGCTCTAGTAATGCCTATTGCTCATGCAATACTGTCTCGCGCTCAGAGCTTGGAGGATATCCAAACGGTTTATTCGCACCCGCAAGCGCTGGGGCAGTGTCAGGGATGGTTGGAGCAGTTTATGCCATCTGTTCAGTTAATTCCGACTAATTCGACCGCCGAGCCGCTCCAGCAAGTAGAACAAGACTGGACAGCGGGTGTTATCGCTTCCATGCGTGCAGCTCAACTTTACAACATACCAGTACTAGCCAACGCGATTAATGACTATCCCGGCAACTCTACCCGGTTCTGGGTACTAGGTCAGGGCCAATCGCTGAATAACCACCACTCATCTTCACAGGGTGATATTTACACCTCACTTGCCTTCAGCACCGGTGCCAATGTGCCTGGTAGTCTGGTTAAACCCCTTCAAGTCTTTGCCGAACGAGGCATTAACCTCAGCCGGCTTGAGTCACGCCCAACGAAGCGATCGCTAGGTGACTATCTTTTCTTCATTGATTTAGAGGCTGACGCTAACTCTTCACCGGTTAAATCGGCTTTAAAAGAATTAACCGCCTACACTGAAATCTTGAAACTATTCGGCAGCTATAGTGTCTTACAGGTTCAGCCATGACGAATAGAAGTCAGGAGTCAGGAGTCAGGAGAAAGAATTTTTCTTTTGGCTCCCAAGATGTAACGGGTATAAGCCCTTTCACTTTAGGAAGACTAAAGTGGGAAATTTGCGTGTCAAGCCGCAGTCCGGAGCCACAGTACTTCTTATTTGAAAAATCTTTCACTTTAGAAAGAAGGTATCTCCTGACTCCTGACTCCTGACTCCTGACTCCTCTCCCCTATGGCTTAAACGTGTCTTTAAGGACAGTGCGAGCTGCCAAGTGATTACGGGTAGAAGTGAGAATTTCAGCTTCTCGTTCTAGTCGGGCGGCAGTATCCTGCATTTCCAGCAACGTCTGCTGCTCTGCTGCGACGCCGTAGAGGTTGCTTGCCACCCAGTAAGACAGTTCTGTGGGCAAATCGGGGATGTCTTCTGGCAATTCAATGTTTTCGTCTGTTAACTTTGCCGACAGACGCACCACATCTCGGAGCAATTGTTCCACATCTGTCGCTAAAGCTTGTAAATTTTTGGTGGGTGGGTGGTCTTCAATCCACTCCACCAAACCAACTTTATAAGGCTTTTCGCGAACGTACTCCAGGACACGAAACCGCTGCTGCCCCAAAGTCAATACTTTCATTCGGTCATCAGGCAAACGCTGGTACTGAACAATTTCAGCACAACAGCCGATAGAAGCTGGTTTGCCTTGCACCGGGTCCCAGAGCAAAACCCCAAAACGGCGATCGCTGTCCAGGACCGTGTTCATCATAATCCGGTAGCGAAATTCAAAGATGTGCAGGGGTAGGGGCCTGGTGGGAAAGAGAACTACCTCTGGTAACGGAAACAAAGGCAGTTCTCGAACTGCAATCTTGGAAGAGGATGCCATCGTCACCTTGGTAAAAATGGTAACTGCGCTTGCTTTTCTTACTTTAGCCGATTTTTCCTTAGAAAGGAGTCAGGAGTCAGGAGTCAGGAGTCAGGAGTTAGGAGAAAACCCATGGATAAATCCAAAGTTTTCAATAAGGATAAAGATGCTTCGCTTCTCTTCTCCAAGGATAAGTCCGCTTTTCTTGGGAGCGATTAATTTATTCGCTAGTCTAAAAGGAGCCATTCTGACTCCTGACTCCTGGCTTCTGACTCCTTCTTGTTAGAGCTTGACTTCGATATCTACACCAGATGGCAAATCCAGCTTCATCAAGGCATCAATTGTCTTAGAAGAAGGTTGGTAAATATCAATAATGCGGCGATGAGTGCGAGTTTCGAAGTGTTCCCGTGAATCTTTATCTACGTGGGGCGAACGCAGTAGACAGTAAATCCGCCGTTTGGTTGGTAAAGGAATCGGGCCAATGGCTGTGGCGTTAGTCCGATTTGCTGTATCTACAATTTTCTCGCAAGAGGTATCGAGTAGGCGTCTATCAAAAGCCTGCAAGCGAATGCGAATTTTTTGTTGCTGGATGGTTGCCATCTTAAATTTTCCAGGTTCTAAGTAGTTTTAGTGATTGAGGGGATGAGAAAGGAGCAGAGAGGCGATCAGGCCCGCTCTGCTCCAATCCTTGCTAAATCAAACAGTCTTACTTCACGATTTTAGATACAACACCAGCGCCAATGGTACGACCGCCTTCACGAATCGCAAACCGCATCCCCTGCTCAATTGCGATTGGGTTGATGAGTTCTACCGTCATTTTGATGCGATCACCAGGCATCACCATCTCAGCGTCGCTACCATCGTCCGAGGTGAACGCTCTAATCGTGCCGGTTACATCCGTTGTCCGCACATAGAACTGCGGACGGTAGCCAGGGAAAAACGGTGTTTTCCGACCGCCTTCTTTTTCCTGTAGGATATAGACCTCAGATTCAAATTGAGTGTGAGGGGTAATGCTACCGGGCTTAGCAATCACCATCCCCCGCTCAATATCTTCCTTCTTGAGACCTCTAAGCAGCACTCCAACGTTATCCCCAGCCATGCCTTCGTCTAGGGTCTTTTGGAACATTTCCACACCCGTAACCGTGGTGCTACGCGTGCCCCTAATGCCAATTAGTTCTACGGTTTCGCCTACCTTGACTTTGCCGCGCTCAATCCGACCAGTGGCTACTGTACCACGACCCGAAATCGAAAAGACATCTTCCACAGCCATCAAGAACGGCTTATCTATATCCCGTTCTGGTGTCGGAATGTAAGAGTCTACCGCATCCATCAGATCATAGATTTTATCTACCCATTTATTCTCACCCCGGGCAGTTTTAGGGTTAGCTACCATTGCTTCTAAAGCCTGCAAGGCAGAACCTTTAATTAGCGGAATGTCGTCACCAGGGAACTCATAGTCACTCAGCAGCTCCCGAACTTCTAGTTCCACTAGTTCTAACAGTTCTTCGTCATCCACCATGTCTTCCTTATTCAAGAAGACAACGAGGCTAGGAACTCCCACTTGCTTGGCTAACAGGATATGCTCCCGTGTTTGGGGCATGGGGCCATCCGCAGCAGAAACCACAAGTATACCTCCATCCATCTGCGCTGCCCCGGTAATCATGTTCTTCACATAGTCAGCGTGTCCTGGACAGTCCACGTGGGCATAGTGCCGAGTTGCTGTTTGGTACTCAACGTGGGCGGTGTTAATTGTGATACCTCGCGCCTTTTCTTCAGGTGCAGCATCAATTTCATCGTATTTCTTAGCCTTTGACTGGCCCGTAGCAGCCAGGGTCATTGTAATTGCTGCCGTTAACGTGGTTTTGCCGTGGTCAACGTGACCAATCGTACCGATGTTGACGTGGGGTTTATTCCTTTCAAACTTTGCGCGTGCCATGAATGATCGGTTCCTTTTCCTTCTTAGTTAAGCGTTCCCTTTGCTCTTAGCAATAATTGCTTCCGCCACGTTGCGAGGCACTTCATCGTAGGTGCTAAACTCCATTGAGAAGATGCCCCGGCCTTGGGTCTTCGATCTGATATCGGTGGCATAGCCAAACATCGCCGCCAACGGGACTTTGGCAGTCACTTTAGCAATGCCTTGATCAGATCCCATTCCTTCGATTTGACCACGACGGGAATTGAGGTCGCCAATAACATCCCCAAGGAAGTTTTCGGGAACTTCAACCTCAACTTTCATCATAGGCTCTAATAGAACGGGAGTAGCTTTCATCACCGCTTCTTTAATAGCCATTGAACCAGCAATCTTGAATGCCATTTCCGAGGAGTCTACATCGTGGTAAGACCCATCTATCAGAGTTGCTTTGATATCAATTACAGGATATCCAGCTAAAATGCCGGATTCGCAGGTTTCTTTGATCCCCTGCTCGATTGGCGAGATGTACTCTTTAGGTACGACACCACCAACGATTTTTGAGACGAATTCAAAACCGGTGCCTGGATCCCCTGGATCCAACTGAATGACTACATGACCGTACTGTCCTTTACCACCACTCTGGCGGATAAACTTACCTTCAGCCTTCACGGGCTTGCGTACGGTTTCTCGGTAAGCCACTTGCGGCGCACCAACATTTGCTTCAACCTTGAATTCTCTTAGCATCCGGTCTACCAGGATTTCTAAGTGAAGCTCTCCCATCCCGGCAATCACGGTTTGGTTTGTTTCAGAGTCAACGTGGACACGGAAGGTGGGGTCTTCTTCCGATAGTGATTGTAGCGCCTTAGATAACTTATCCATATCCTGCTTAGTTTTCGGTTCAACCGCGACCGAAATTACTGGTTCAGGAATAAACAAGGACTCTAGGATGATTGGTGCATTGTCGTCACACAGCGTGTCGCCTGTGAAGGTATCCTTCAGACCCAACGCTGCTCCTAAGCTACCCGCCCGCAGCTCATCTACCTCAATTCGATCATTTGCTTTCAGAACAATTAGGCGTGAAATCCGCTCCTTCTTATCCTTTGTAGCGTTGAGGACATAGCTGCCCTTTTTCAGAATCCCTGAATAGACTCGAACGAAGGTTAGCCGACCATAAGGATCGGCCATGATTTTGAAAGCAAGAGCTGAGAGCGGTTCTTGGTCATTTGCGTGGCGCACAGCAGTATCGCCATTGGGCAGGGTTCCTTGAATCGGCGGTACCTCAGTCGGTGCCGGGAGGTAATCTACAACCGCATCTAGTAACAACTGCACGCCTTTGTTTTTAAAGGCAGAACCGCATAGAGTCGGCACTATCGTACCCGCAAGCGTTCCAGCACGCAGACCTTTATGAATTTCTGCTTCTGTAAGTTCTTCGCCTTCCAGGTACTTTTCAATCAAGGCTTCGTCAGTCTCTGCTACTGCCTCGATTATCTTGGCACGGTATTCTGTTGCCTGTTCCAGCATTTCTGCTGGAATTTCTGTCTCCTGGATATCGGTTCCCTGGTCGTTGTTGTAGATGAATGCTCGCATCCGTACCAGGTCAATAATCCCTTGAAATTCGGTTTCACTGCCAATAGGCAGCTGAATAGCAACTGCATTGGTCCGCATGCGATCGCGCACCTGCTCGTGGACTCTGAAGAAATTAGCCCCAGTGCGGTCCATTTTGTTTATAAAGACGATCCGAGGCACGTGATACCGATCTGCCTGTCGCCACACTGTCTCTGTCTGAGGCTGCACGCCGCCAACCGAGCATAAAACGGTGATAACACCGTCCAGAACACGCATTGAGCGTTCAACCTCAATCGTGAAATCGACGTGCCCAGGTGTATCAATGATGTTGATTAAATGATCTTTCCAGTTAGTTGTAATAGCAGCAGCGGTTATTGTAATCCCTCGCTCCCGCTCCTGCTCCATCCAGTCGGTCGTAGCCGTACCCTCATGGACTTCGCCAATCTTGTGGACGATGCCAGAGTAGAACAGTATCCGTTCTGTTGTTGTTGTCTTGCCCGCATCAATATGCGCCGCAATTCCAATATTGCGTACTTTCTCCAGCGGGATTGTACGTGCCACAGCTGCCTCCTTCGTCTTTGCCGCAGTTATCTCGAAGTTATCTCTATGTTACTCTCTGTTAAGATTCTATACGTTTACGGAAAACCGCCCTCAAGACTTAGTACCGGTAATGAGCAAAGGCTTTGTTGGCTTCGGCCATGCGGTGAGTTTCTTCCCGTTTACGGATCGCACTCCCAGTTTCGTTGGCGGCATCCATTAACTCATTTGCCAGTTTGCTAGCCATTGTTCGACCTGAACGCTGCCTAGAAAACTGAATTAACCAGCGCAGTGCCAGCGTGATACCGCGATCAGTACGAACTTCCATCGGCACTTGGTACGTGGCACCACCAACACGACGAGCTTTGACCTCTACTAAAGGCGTAGCATTGCGAATCGCTTTATCAAACGTTTCTAGGGGATCGGAACCGGTTCTCTCCTCTATAATTTTCATTGCCTCATAAATGATATTTGCAGCAAGAGATTTCTTACCGCTACGCATCACCCGGCGCATCATCATGCTAACTAGGCGACTGTTATAGACAGAGTCGGGAGGAACCGGGCGCTTTTGAACAACAGCACGACGAGACATACTTAAGCCTTCAAACTATATGGCAGTGACTGGATTCAATGAGGTCAGACAATAGTTTCACTGCGTCAAGCAATTGGGTACTACTGATCGCTTTCACTCAATAGCTTACCCTGCAACTGCAACCGGGTTAGCTGACAATGACTCTTGGCACCCTAACAGCTTGGACCTTTTACGGTTTTAACAGTATTTAGTTAAAACCGATAAGTATTTCAAGCGATCAGATGCGTCTTTTGAGTCACGGTCAATTATATCACACTCCCAAGTGCCGCTGCTCCGCTGGGCCAGTCCCCAGTGGAATGACGCTTAATTTTGAGAAGTTGTGTAATCAATTGCAAAATTATACCTAGTCTAGAAGCCGCTTTTACAGTCTTCTAGACTAAGTCAACTTGAGCTATCTACGGCAAGAACAAACCTTATGCTTTCTTAGGACGCTTAGTCCCATATTTAGAACGCCCTTGACGACGGTCTTTGACTCCAGCTGTATCCAGAGTTCCACGGATAATGTGGTATCTTACCCCAGGTAAATCCTTAACTCGACCGCCACGAATCATGACGACTGAGTGCTCTTGCAAATTGTGACCAATACCTGGAATGTAAGCTGTCACTTCAAAGCCAGAAGTAAGACGCACCCTCGCCACTTTACGGAGGGCTGAGTTGGGTTTTTTAGGTGTGGTCGTATAGACTCTAGTACAAACACCGCGCCGCTGAGGGCATTGCTTCAGAGCGGGTGACTTTGTCTTCTTGCTTGCTATTTGACGTTCGTTGCGAATGAGCTGCTGTATAGTTGGCATGAGTTACAGCGCGTAAAGCCTCTTCCTATCTAATATTTAACGAATTCTGATTATATCGATTTTGCTAGCTATATGTCAATCTTTAAAAGAATTCAGGAGTCAGGAGTCAGGAGTCAGAATGAACTCCTGTATATCGGGGGATGATTCAGAGCCTTCTGTCTCTGTCTGTTTTTAAACAGCTCGACGAAAAAAGCTCTGTACTCTGTATTTATTTTAAACCCCTTGGCTTTAGATATGAGGTTCTCCTGACTCCTGACTCCTCCTGACTCCTCCTGACTCCTCAGATAGAGAAGGAGTTGCCACAACCACAGCTTTGGGTCGCATTCGGGTTATGAAAGCGAAAACCACCTCCCATGAGATCCTCTGAATAATCGAGTGTGAGGCCGCTAATGTATTTCAAGCTTTGGGAGTTTACAACGACTGGGATGCCGTTACAGTCGTAGACTTGATCGTCAAGCCTTGCCGCTTCGTCAAACACCATATCGTAAAATAACCCCGAGCAGCCACCAGCTTGAACCTGCACTCGGAATAACATATTTTGTTGCCGCTGTGACAACAAACGCCGGATCTCACTGGCTGCAGCTATGGTGAGATGAATCATCACGACTTAGTGCGGGCGTAATCATCTTGAAACCGGATAATGTCGTCTTCTCCCAAATATTCACCATTTTGAACTTCAATCAAGACTAGGGGAATCACACCGGGATTTTCCAGACGATGATTCGTACACTGGGGTACATAAGTAGATTGATTATTGCTTAACATCACTTCTTGGTCGCCGCAAGTGACTTTAGCTGTACCAGAGACGACAATCCAGTGTTCGCTGCGGTGATGGTGCATTTGCAGGCTGAGGCGGTGCCCAGGCTTCACTTCAATCCGCTTGATTTTGTATCCGCGCCCTTCTTCTAAAACAGTAAACGCACCCCAAGGTCGTAGTTCAGTTGCAGCAACTCCTTTGGGGGCGTGGGCTGGGGGTAGGGTTAGTGTGGACGCGTGTGTAGTTTCTTGAAGCTGAGCCATAGTTATTTCACTCCTTAGAACAGAACAGCCCGTTAATCTTGTCAAGAACTGATTCAAGCAGCGCGCGAGGTTCCGACCGCAGAAATAAGCACGTTGAGGAAGCCCTAAGAAAAGATAGCAGACTCTCCCTACCTCCTGCCAGGATGTGAGCCCATTACCTAAGTTACTTTATCAAATCTTCATGAAAACCGAGGGGAGCTTTAAGAAAGCTTTAATTTTAACTAGCTCAAAGTATTATAGAAAACCTAATGATGAAATTCACTTGACTCCTGTTCAAGAGGCTGAAGGAAAACACCTAGGCCATTATGGACACGAGCGGCAGTGTAGGGTGAGCGGTTAAGGAGTTGTCCTCCTAGGTAAAGGCTCGTAGAGCTACCACCATCAAGATTGAGGGCATCAACGCACCCCAACCGCTGTGTAACTAAGGCGATTTCAGCTAAGGTGGGACCACCTCCACCAGTTTGATTATGAACAGCGACAATCAGCAGGGTACCTGTTTTAGTTATGCCAATCGCACTGCGAACCGCTGTTTCTCGAACGAAAGCGTCACTGAATTGTTCAGCTTTGGCATCGAGAATAACTTGACGGTTTTGGACTAAAAGTGGCCCTGCTGCCAGGATTTGGGAGTAGTGCGCGAAATCGGCTGGAGCAGTGGTCAGAACATCGCGTACAAGCGTACCTACGGGCAAGGAATTAGCGGCAGCACTGTTGTCTCGTAGAGCTAGCAAATAACCATTGGGTGGAATCCTAAAGGCGGTTCTACCTGCAATACCTCCTGGAAGATGAGCGGTGACAATGTTATTTTGAACGACTACGATGATTTCGTTAGCGCTCAGGGGGGTATAAGTGGGTCCCCATTCCCAGGAGTAGCGGCTTGCTCCCGCCTTCAGGTAGCCACTGTTGAAAGCTAGAATGGGTAAACTTTTTCCAGTAGAGATTAAGGTTTCTTGAACGCTGAGACGACCGATTTTTACTTGCCCAGCATCATTCCAGGCGATTGCGCCCCGGTTAAGAATTGGACTTGAGAACCACCGACCATCCCGACGAATTGCGCCTAGAGGTAACTGCTCATTGCGATTAAAAAAACCACCGTTAATTGCCGCAGCAGCGGCATAGCGCTGAGCAGTTTGGAGCAAGGGAGCAATGCCCACGAGAGTGGCAGGGTCACTCCAGATTGGTTTAAGCTTTAGCCCAAAGGCGCGAAGGTTAATTTCTAACCATACAACCGGGAAGCGGGAAGCGCCTATATTCAGGAACTGCTGTCGCCAACGCAACCCTGGAGCCCAGAGAATATCGCGCTCGACCATAGCGTCTGGTCGAAGATCAATCACTAACCGATTGGGGTTGGGTAAAGTGGCAACGTGAGGATGCAGCCCAAAAGGGACTTCCATTCTGAGAATGGTTTGGAACTGATCCGTTCCAATTTTGATAGATGGACTCTGCTGAGGGGGAGAGGGGGAGTGGGGAAGTAGGGGCGGTGCCTTGTGCCCGCCCGGAGTAGGGGGGACAACTGGACTGGAATTAAAGTGTTGGATTAGGGCTGGGGCGATCGTCGCGTCAATCGTAATCAGCCATTCTTCTCTCCCCCTCGCCCCATCGCTCCACGCCAGTCGCACGCCAGTCCGCTCAACGGGGGGCTTCGGGGCCCCCACGCAGTGGGGATGGGGGGAAACCCCCGCACGCGGCTGGCTCCTCAAGTCGGGAAACCCGCCCACGGCGCTAGCTCCTCTCCCTATCTTCACCTGAGTAATTTGCCAAGGAGTTGGGCGATCTAAATCAACGATCAGGCGATCGCGTTCTAAAAGGTTCTTGAAGGGTAGCGTTTCCCAAGGAGATTTGCCTACGGACACTTGGCGGAGTCCCCGTCTGCAAGTGTCCTCCCAAGACTGCTGGTCTTGGTGAATCGCTACTACTCTAGCTGCTGGCGTGGTAATCAAGAGCGTGTCGCCCGCAACAGAGAGTTGCCAACTCGATGTCCGCGCCAACTCTGTCATATCTAAGTATCGATAGGCTGAAGTCAGCCAACTGGTCAGGACAAGGGGTGTATTTGTAGGTTGGGAGAACCACTGCACCGGTTGTTTCGCTGCATTCTTCGTGTTTAGTAGTTCCACTCCGAGCAACTGTATTAATCCCGCATCGCTGATGCCAGTGTGAACCTTGTCTAATCCATCCAATTGCCGCTGGCTCCAAGCAACGTGAAAAGTCCGACTATTTAAGGAGACTTGAGTGCCAGAGTAGAGTAATTGAGGAGAGTGAGGGATGGGGGGATGGGGGGATGGGGAGAGGGGGAGAGTGGGAGAGCGGGAGAGCGGGACAGGCTGTTGGGGGGGCGATTGTTGTGTACGCCTTGTAGTCACTGCCATAACATGCTGTTGAGCAGAGCTACTGCCGCAAGTAGGTACTAACCAAAGCAATATTGTCAGCAGGGGCAAAACAAATTTTTTCGTGTAAAAGATAAATTTCATCACTGTGTTTGCACATCCTGCCTTTTAGATTCTGCTCTCCCCCTTGCCCCCTTATCCCCAAAGGGGAAGAGCGAGTTCCCCATCTCCCCCTCAATTTAGGTGCTTAGGCCATAAGCCATCAGAATTTTTACTACACGTTACTGCGTAATATGTCATCCTTCGTAAAATATTAAGAACTAATGACTTTTCTTTTGAGCCTTAACGTCATAATGATATTTATTGGCTTGATACCTCTGTTGGGACCCAACTAGCGATCTTCAAGCCTTGCTCGGTAATTAAGTGTGTTGAAAAGCTTGACTCAAACTAGACAGTGACAGCAGGGCTGTTAGTAAACGCCTGACGAACCGTTACATTAATACCCTCAACAAGAGGTTTAGCTTCCACTAGGCGGTAACGTGTAGTTAACCTTGGTTGCTCTTGTCAGAGTAGCAAATAGGAATTGTCAAGTCTGGGTGTTTCATAATAGCCTTAATTTATTGCTATTTCAGATCAGGGCAGATTCAACCGCAGGATATCTGAATTTGTCAGCCTAATAATTTTGGTTTTCTGACTCGCGTCTGTTCTATTATTGTCGTTCCCTACGTCTACAGTATGAACCGCACTCAGTATCTTTATAGATATCGTCAGTAAACGAACAAGTTGAAATCAGCCTATGGATTACAAGAACGTGAATCAAAACAAACAACTAAATGCCATAAATCAAAACTCAGACAAAACTGCTGCCCTACTGAGTCCCTATATGGGGCCAAGATGGTTAGTAGAAGAACGAGATGCTTGTGGTGTCGGCTTCATTGCCAACTGCAAAAATCAGGCTAATCATGAATTGGTTGTCAAAGCCTTATCTGCTCTGACATGTCTGGAGCATAGAGGCGGTTGTAGTGCTGACCAAGATTCCGGGGATGGAGCCGGGTTGACGACTGCGATTCCCTGGGAATTGTTTTGCCAGTGGTCAGCAGAGCGCGGCTTGACACTTCCGGCCACAGATAAGATCGGGGTGGGTATGTTCTTTCTACCCCCAGATGCCCAGGCAGCAGCCACAGCTCGCCAAACCGTTGAGAAAGTCTTGGCAGAGTCAGAACTGACTGTACTGGGCTGGCGAGTAGTACCGGTGCAACCTAACGTACTCGGTGTACAAGCTAGGGAAAATCAACCCCAAATTGAGCAGGTGTTGGTGGCGTCCCATCAGAAAAGCGGTGATGAACTAGAGCGGCAGCTGTATCTAGCTCGTCGCCGAGTCGAAAAGGCGTTGCAAGCGTTGAGCAATGTCAAGGGGTTAACGGAATTTTATATTTGCTCGTTCTCTAGTCGAACGATCATATATAAAGGGATGGTGCGTTCAGCGGTACTAGCAGACTTTTATAAAGATCTAAGGAACCCAGCTTACAAAAGTGCATTTGCTGTTTATCACCGGCGCTTTAGCACCAACACACTGCCCAAGTGGCCACTAGCTCAGCCCATGCGTCTGTTGGGGCACAACGGCGAAATTAATACCCTGCAAGGCAACGTTAACTGGATGATGGCACGAGAAGCAGACCTTAGCCATCCAGTGTGGGGAGACCGGTTAAATGATCTCAAGCCAATTGTGCTGCCGGAAAATAGTGACTCAGCTAGCCTAGACAACGTGCTGGAGTTATTGGTGCTGTCTGGACGGAGTCCGCTGGAAGCTTTGATGATTATGGTGCCAGAGGCTTACCAGAATCAGCCAGACTTAGATAAGTATCCTGAGATTACTGATTTTTACGAATACTACAGCGGTATTCAGGAGCCTTGGGATGGACCAGCAATGCTGGTATTCAGTGATGGCAAGAAAGTGGGCGCAGCATTAGACCGTAACGGTCTGCGACCGGCCCGCTATACCATAACTCGGGATGACTACATCGTCGTGGCTTCAGAAGCAGGTGTGGTGGACATACCGGAAGCAGATATTGTGGAAAAAGGTCGACTAGCACCAGGGCAGATGATTGCCGTGGACTTGGAAAACCACGAGGTGCTGAAGAATTGGGAGATCAAGCAGTGCATTGCTAAGAGTGCACCGTACGGTGAGTGGCTGAAGCAGCACCGTCAAGAACTTAAGCGCGAGAAAGGAGCCGAAGCTCTCTGTATGGATAGGCAAACCTTACTGCGCCATCAAATTGCTTTTGGCTACACCACAGAAGACGTAGAGATGGTGATTCAGCCAATGGCAAGTGAGGGAAAGGAGGCAACTTTCTGTATGGGGGATGATATTCCTCTAGCAGTGCTATCGCAAAGGCCCCACTTGCTCTATGACTACTTCAAGCAACGTTTTGCTCAGGTGACGAACCCAGCAATTGACCCGCTACGGGAGAGCTTGGTGATGTCGTTGAAGATCCAGCTGGGCGAACGGGGGAATTTGTTAGAGGCGAAGCCAGAGTATGCCAAGAGACTAAAGCTGGAAACGCCAGTGCTGAATGAGGCCGAGTTGGAAGCCGTGCGGCATTCAGGGTTTGAAACAGCTGAGTTCTCCACTCTGTTTGAAATTGCCGCTGGTCCTGAGGGGTTGAGAGCGGCAGTTGACAAGCTGCAATCAACAGCCGCCGTTGCTGTTCGAGCTGGCAAAAAAATTCTGATCTTGAGCGACAACGCGGTTGAAGGACTAGGTACGGAATATAGCTATATTCCACCGCTTTTGGCAGTGGGAGCAGTCCACCACCACCTGATCCGCTCAGGACTGCGAATGAAAGCTTCGCTAATTGTCAATACCGCCCAATGCTGGAGTACTCACCACTTTGCCTGCCTGTTTGGTTATGGAGCTGTTGCAGTTTGTCCATATCTGGCATTAGAAACCGTGCGAAGTTGGTGGTCTGACCCCAAAACCCAGCAGTTTATGGAGCGAGGGAAAATACCGGCAATTACGCTAGAGAAGGCGTCAGCGAACTATTGCAAAGCGATAGAGTCGGGGACATTAAAGATCCTGTCCAAGATGGGCATTTCCCTATTGTCCAGCTATCAGGGAGCGCAAATCTTCGAGGCCATAGGCATTGGTCGGGACTTGTTAGACCTGGGATTTTATGGCACGACATCGCGGGTAGGCGGCATCACTGTCAACGAACTCGCTGCCGAAGTTCTATCGTTCCATCAACGTGCTTTCCCAGAATTAACCAAGAAGAAACTAGAAAACTTTGGTTTCATCCAGTACCGGCCGGGGGGTGAGTACCACATGAACAGCCCCGAACTGGCGAAAGCACTGCACAAGGCCGTAGCGGATCAGAAAAACTACGATCACTACGAAGTTTACAAGCAATACCTGCAGGGTAGACCAGTAACGGCTTTGCGTGACCTGCTAGATTTCGCCCCAGATCGTCAGGCTGTCCCCTTAGAAGAAGTGGAGTCAGTGACAGAAATCGTCAGGCGGTTCGCTACAGGTGGGATGTCGCTAGGGGCACTGTCGCCGGAAGCCCATGAGACTTTAGCGATCGCCATGAACCGGATTGGGGGCAAATCAAACTCTGGCGAAGGCGGTGAAGATCCAGTCCGATACAAAGTTCTAGATGATGTCGATGCAACAGGTCATTCGGAACTGTTGCCACACCTGCGGGGGTTGCGCAATGGTGATACGGCTTCTTCATCGATTAAGCAAGTGGCATCAGGACGCTTTGGGGTAACGCCAGAGTACCTGATGAACGCTAAACAGATCGAAATCAAAATTGCTCAGGGTGCGAAGCCAGGAGAAGGTGGTCAATTACCTGGGAAAAAGGTCAGTGCCTATATCGCTATGTTGCGGCGCTCTAAGGCGGGAGTAACGCTAATTTCGCCACCGCCGCACCACGATATCTACTCGATTGAAGACCTAGCTCAGCTGATTTTTGACCTGCACCAGATTAACCCCAAGGCGCAAGTATCGGTGAAGCTGGTAGCGGAAATCGGCATTGGGACGGTTGCGGCTGGGGTCGCCAAGGCAAATGCAGATGTCATTCAGATTTCTGGTCATGATGGCGGCACGGGTGCATCTCCTCTCTCGTCGATTAAGCACGCAGGTGGCCCTTGGGAGTTAGGATTAACCGAAGTGCACCGAGTGTTGATGGAGAACAAATTGCGCGATCGCGTGATTCTGCGCGTCGATGGTGGCTTCAAGAGCGGCTGGGATGTGCTCATGGGCGCGTTAATGGGTGCAGAGGAGTTTGGCTTTGGCTCCATCGCCATGATTGCCGAGGGCTGCATCATGGCTCGAATTTGCCACACCAATAACTGCCCGGTAGGTGTCGCCACTCAGCGAGAAGACCTGCGGCAGCGCTTTAGCGGGATGCCGGAACATGTGGTTAACTTTTTCTACTTTGTGGCAGAAGAAGTGCGATCGCTCTTAGCGAGACTGGGCTATCGGTCGTTGTCGCAAGTCATCGGTCGTGCCGATTTGTTAAAAGTGCGAGAGGTTCATCTGACCAAAACGCGAGCCCTTAACTTAGACTGCATTACTCAATTGCCTGATACCCACAGTGAACGTGAATGGCTAAACCACGAGCCCGTTCATAGCAACGGTCCAGTTCTAGATGACCAGTTGTTAGATGATGTAGAAATTCAGGCAACCATTCACAACCAGTCCAGTGTGACCAAAACATATGGAGTGGTGAACACAGACAGGACGGTTGGGGCACGGCTGGCAGGAGCGATCGCTACTCAGTACGGCAACACCGGTTTTGAAGGGCAAATCAACCTCAACTTTAAAGGCAGTGTTGGTCAAAGCTTTGGTGCATTTAACCTACCCGGCATGACTCTCTCCCTAGAAGGTGAAGCCAATGACTACGTGGGCAAAGGGATGCACGGCGGCGAGATTATTATCAGACCTCCACAGTCAGCAACCTATGCACCTGACAAGAACGTAATCGTAGGTAATACCTGTCTCTACGGTGCAACTGGCGGCATGCTGTTTGCCAACGGATTAGCTGGTGAGCGCTTTGCCGTCCGCAACTCCAAGGCAACTGCGGTGATTGAGGGAGCTGGGGATCACTGCTGTGAGTACATGACCGGCGGCATCATTATTGTTTTAGGAAAAGTAGGGCGGAACGTAGGAGCGGGGATGACGGGTGGTTTAGCCTACTTCCTTGATGAAGATGGCAACTTCCCTGAATTAGTCAACCTAGAAATTGTCAAGCTCCAACGTGTGATTACCCCAGATGGTGAGCGGCAGCTGCAAGAGTTGATTAAAACCCATGCCGAACATACCGCCTCACCAAAAGCCAAAGCAATTCTGGCGAACTGGAGTGAGTTCATACCTAAGTTTTGGCAAGTTGTGCCGCCTTCAGAAGCCGATACCCCAGAAGTTAATCCTGATGCCGTGGCAGAAAAGGTGGCTGTAGAAGCGTAGAGAAAGATGGGGCGATCAGGAGTGCCCCTCGTCTTATTTAAGAGCTTTAGTAGTATTCCTCTTTCCCCCTGCTAACTTAAGCTCTTGGTCTTTCATCTCTAGCAGTTCTGGCACTGTCACAAATTTATATCCGCGCTGTTTGAGACCAGCAATGACCTGTGGTAAAGCCTTCACAGTCTTTGAGCGATCGCCACCACCGTCGTGCATCAGCACAATTCCCCCAGGTTGAGCCTCTCTTAGCACGTTGTTAACCATGACTTGTGGCGGGGTGAGGCGATAAAACCAGTCTCTAGAGTCGGCTGACCACATCATAACGGCGTAGTTGTGATTTTTGGCGTAGTCAGCTGGCCCATTATTCAGAAAGCCTCCGGGTGGACGGAATAGAGACGTTTTGACTCCCGTGGTCTTGTAGATCAATTCCGCCGTGTCCTTAATTTCTCGCGCAGCAGTGGATGGGTCCATCCGGTGGTACCAGTGATGCCAGGTATGGTTGCCGATGGTGTGACCTGCTTCTACTACAAGATTGGCAATTTCTGGAAATTTTCTCAGGTTATTGCCAATCCAGAAGAAAGTAGCTTTAATGTCATTTTGTTCCAAGATGTCCAAGACTTGCTCGGTAGTACGAGGCCAGGGACCGTCATCAAAGGTTAGAGCGATGACTTTCTCTTTTAGCGGCAGAGTTGTTTCAGCAATGGTTTTTCCTTGGAACTCCTTGGGTATAGAAAAGGTAATGTTTTGCTGATCAAATTGGGACATTTGTTTTCTGAACGCCTCAACTTGCGAGCTAATCGCCATTTTTACACCCGATACATCCAAGCCTACTTTCCTCTGCTGCTGGGTTAAAGACGATGTTTGGGGTACCAACGGTGCTAGCTTCACTTGATCAGTAGATTTACGCGGGTGCCAAACCCAGCCCACCACAACAATACAAACAGCAGTAACCAGTGCCATGAATATTCGGTGCCGCCGAACCAAGAAGTTACGCTTTGGCAGGTTACGTCTCATTCACTCCTCCCATCATGAACAACAATTCAATGCGCTAACGAACGCTGTTGCCCTCGGTTGACGCGCAAGTGAAGTCCTTTCTCGTTTGCTCCTAAGTTTATTGCAAATTCCTGTTACTAGATGATCTCTGTGTAACACTGATGGAAAGGCCAGGTTTTGCCGTTGCCGTCACTCCTCTTTCTTTAGTCTTGCAGTTCTAGCAACTGTGGCACTGTCACAAACCGATAACCGCGCTTTGTGAGACCGTCAATGATTTGCGGTAGAGCCTCTAGTGTCTTGTGATGGTTGCCGCCACCGTCGTGCAGCAGCACAATCCCACCGGATTTGGCACTCTTTAGCACGTCGCGGACCAATGTTTGGAATGAGGCACGCCGATTAAATTCCTGAGCTTCGGATGACCACATGAGGACGACATACTTGTGATTTTTGGCGTAGTCGGGTGGTCCGTTGTGGAGGATGCCTCCAGGAGGACGGAATAGAGACGTTTTCGCACCAGTGATTTTATAGATAAGATCGGCTGTATGATCAATTTCGCGAGAAGCTATGGCTTCATCCATCCGATGGTACCAGTGGTGCCAAGTGTGATTGCCAACAGCGTGACCGTCAGCTACTACAAGCTTTGCAATATTGGGATAATTTTGCAGTGCTTCCCCTATCCAGAAAAATGTTGCCTTGACACCTTTTTGCTTCAAAATGTTCAGCACCCGCGCCGTTGTGTTGGGCCAAGGGCCGTCATCAAATGTCAGCGCGATGACTTTATCCAAACCATTTAGTTTCGCCTCGCTAACTATTGTTCCCTGAAACTGCGTAGATACGCCAAAAACGAGGCTTTTTGCTTTGACATCATGATCCGTGTTACCTGGCATTGCCGAGTTTGGACTTATGCTGTCTGGGTCGCTGATCTGCCCTTGTTTGAGTTGGGCTAGAGGCACTGTTTTCTGACGAGGAGCTTGACCTCTAGTCATAATTAGGCCAATGCCAAAACTGCCTGCGGCAGCAAGCAAAGCCAGCAACAACGTTGGGCGCTGCCAAACAAACGATTTAAGACGAGTCGCCAAATCATATCTCCTTCAAGGGTTAAGGAAGGGCAAGTCACAGCGATGATACTTGTAAGTCACATGTGTTCTTGAATAAAAACTACCCGTTTTTGGGTATAAATCTTCAAGAGCTACGGTAGGACAACACGATTTATGAAATTTGGTACAAAAACGTCACTTCACTAACTATAGACGCACGCTCTTTAGCGAGCCTTCACCTTAGTGAGCAATCCCCAGTTGATTCTAGCCGACTAACCCATAGATTGCTTAGACAAGTGCTAACAGCGCCGTGAGTAGTGGTGTGTACTACTTACTGTCCCTAAGGGGCTTGGTCAAAGGAACAAAAGTGTACCATTTTGGTGAGATGAACAAAGCAGCTACAAACAACTGACAGAACGGTGAACAAGGGAAGTGTAATGGCAAACATCAAATTTGTGAAAGAAAATCAGGAAGTCGTTGCGGCAGATGGTGCTAACCTCCGGCTAAAAGCTATCCAAAACGGCATCGACATTTATACCCTTATGGGCAAGATGATGAATTGTGGAGGCTACGGTCAGTGTGGCACATGCATTGTCGAAATTGCCGAGGGCATAGAAAACCTTTCGCCCCGCACAGAGGTAGAAAACAAGAAACTGAAGAAAAAGCCGGAAAATTACCGGCTTGCTTGTCAAACATTGGTTCAGGGACCGGTAAGTGTTGTGACGAAGCCTTGACTGAAGGGGGAGCCCCTACTCCCCAGTCCTTTTTTTGGTTCTGAATCAAACTTGCCTAGATGATGATATTCTAAAGTTATTGAGCTGAACTCCGACAGAGGCTGTTTTAGATGCAAGTTAATGACCTAGGGTTTGTGGCGAGCATCCTGTTCGTACTCGTTCCCACTGTTTTTTTATTAATCCTGTACATCCAAACTGCTAGCCGCGATAGCAGAAAAGACTCTTAGTAATCTGGGCAAGATAAGAAACCCCTATGCCATAAAGCATAGGGGTTTCTTGTTATCTGCTGCTTAAGTAATGGTCCGAGCTAACAATACTGGACAGTTAGCATGGACTCGGACGTAGTCCGACAAAGAAGCACTCAGTAGGCGGTCTAGATCGACAAAACTTTTAGCTATTGTGGGACGGCGATCAGGCGAACCTAATATTAACAAATCTACATCCATCTTCTCTGCCAAACGGCAAATTTCTTCACCTGGCCTGCCGCTGCTCGTAATACAGCGAGTTGGCACGCCTTGTTTCTTTGCTTCTGCCACCGCTGGTGCAAGGACTGGGCTTTTTTCTGCCGTGGTTAAAGATGTTTCACCCGACTTGACACTCAAATCTTTATTGACATGAACCAGAATCAACTCACCTCGATTAATGTCTCGCAGAAGGAAAAGTGCTAACCGCAGGCACTGTTTTGCCGCATCAGAAGTATCTATCGCTACCATAATGCGGTTAATTTTTTTGACGTAGATATCGTCTTTTATCAGCAACATGGGGCGAGAGGATAACTGGAAAACATACTGACTAACCGAGTTGGCTAAAATTGACTGCAGGCGCTTTAGCCCCCTTGAACCCATGATGATCAAGTCAGCGTCGATTTCGTCAGCTACCTGGCAAACAACATCCTTGGGTTCGCCTTGCCGCAGAATTGCCGAAACACGGCTTGGATCTAAATTCAAAGACTCAATAGCATTAGCAAGAATCTTTCCTCCCTCTTCCCACTTGGTTGTCATAACTTGGGCGGTAGTTTGGGCAGGAACGACGTGCAAGACATTGACGACTGACCGTTGGAGCGATGGCAACTCCTTCAAGCTTTTGAGCATTTCTTCCGCATGTCCCAATCCAGAGACAGCTAGCAAAATTTTTTCTATCATTTCTGAATTTTATTTGGTGTAGTGGTATTAAATCAGGTATTTTATGATGTAAGCATACTTTCAATTCTGCTCACTGAATTTAACGATTTGTTATTTGCTTAACTTTGCACTTTACACTTCTTCAATGATTTCAATGTTAGTTGATTAAGTTTAGTTAAACAATGACAAAATATTTAATATAAAGATATGTAATATATTTGATTCGCTGCTGTTTATTTAAGATGGCACATCTGTTTGGGTAGAGCGTTCTGTGACTATGAGATTATTTTGGCAGCTAATACCGGTAAACTCCGGTGGAGAACTGGGGTATACTGGTTAGTAGGAGACGATGAAGCTCCGCTTAAACTCTCAGGTTTGATCTCGCCCGTGGAACTCTCGTGTAAATCTGAATACGCGCTTCTTGCCCTGTTAGAACTGGCAGATCACTACCAAAATGGTGAACCGGTGCAAATTCGGCAGATAGCGGCACAACAAAACATCCCAGAGCGCTATCTGGAACAACTGCTGGCAACATTGAGGCGTGGAGGTCTGGTTAAAAGCCAACGCGGAGCGAAGGGCGGCTATATCCTGGCACGGGAGCCCCGGAAAATTACACTTTTAGAGGTTTTAGGTTGCCTGGAAGGGTTAGAAGCCTCTGCGTGTGAGCAGGAAACCACTTCTAGAACTTTAGAAAGTGGGGTAGTTCAGGAAATCTGGCAGGAAGCAAGTCAGGCAGCTAACTTGGTCTTAAAAAAACATACACTCCAGGATCTCTGGGACCAGAAAGCTGCAAGGCAGCAGGCTGATGTAATAAAAGAATTGTTGCTGTTAGTAGTTTATAAAAGTAAAGCTATGCGGATTGCTCGTGACATTACAGAACTTATCGGTTGTACTCCTCTGGTTCAGTTGAACCACATCCCGCAGGCGGAAGGCTGTGTGGCGCAAATTGTGGTCAAATTGGAAAGTATGAACCCATCTGCCTCGGTTAAAGACCGGATTGGGATCAGCATGATTAATGCGGCAGAACAGGAAGGGCGAATTACTCCTGGCAAGACCATCTTAGTTGAACCTACTTCAGGAAATACAGGAATTGCCTTGGCAATGACGGCGGCGGCGAGGGGATACCGGTTGATTTTGACAATGCCGGAGACAATGAGCGCTGAACGGCGAGCGATGTTGCGGGCTTATGGGGCAGATTTAGAGCTGACGCCGGGAATTGAAGGCATGAGTGGCGCGATTCGACGGGCGCAAGCGATTGTGGATACAACGCACCATGCCTATATGCTGCAACAGTTTCGGAATCCAGCCAATCCCCAAATTCACCGGGAAACCACAGCAGAGGAAATTTGGGAAGACACAGATGGTCAGGTGGATATTCTGGTAGCTGGAATTGGTACCGGTGGTACGCTCACAGGCGTGGCAGAGGTAATCAAAGCACGCAAGCCAAGTTTTCAAGCGATCGCAGTTGAACCCGCCAACAGCCCAGTTTTGGCTGGGGGACGTCCTGGACCACATAAAATTCAAGGCATTGGCGCTGGGTTTATTCCCCAAGTCCTAAAGGTTAAGTTGATTGATGAAGTGATTAGCGTCACCGATGACGACGCGATCACATATGGTAGGCGTCTGGCGCGAGAAGAAGGGCTACTATCTGGAATTTCCACTGGTGCAGCAATGCAAGCAGCGATTCGTGTTGCCCAGCGTCCGGAAAATACAGGGCGCTTGATTGTGATGATTCAACCTAGTTTTGGAGAACGGTATTTAAGTACGCCCTTGTTTCAAGACTTGGAGCCACGAGTACCCGCTACTGTGGGTTAGCGCTACAGTGGTGTAATGGCATCGAATCACTACGACACCCTGTGCATTCATCCAACTGCTAGCCAAGCGGAGATTAAGCAAGCTTATCGCCGCTTGGTAAAGTTATTTCATCCCGATAGCAATAGCGAAACGGCAAATCACGAGCAGATTATCCGGATCAATACAGCATATGAAGTGTTAAGAGATGCACAGAGTCGGCAGTCTTACGACCAGCAACTGTGCGATCGTCCCGAACCTAAATTCACCCCCCCTAGAACACGGCAACAACGAGCGGCAGCGGCTCAAAACCAATACCACCGTGCCAGGAATTCGGGACGAGATGCTGATGAGCAAATTGAGCAATGGCTGTACCAGGTTTATCAGCCGGTCAACCGTCTGCTCTGTCAAATTCTCAATTCTTTAGAGGAGCAAATCGAGGAACTAGCAGCTGACCCCTTCGATGATGAACTGCTTGAGGAATTTCAGGCTTACTTAAAAACCTGTCGTGACTGCCTAAAGCAGGCGACCATTACTTTTCGTTCCATGCCTAATCCTCCTAGTGTAGCTGGAGCCGCAGCTCACCTTTACTACTGCCTTAATCAAGTGGGGGATGGGATTGAGCAGTTAGAGTTCTTCCCGCTGAACTACGATGAGCGCTATCTGCACATGGGTCAAGAACTGTTCAGGATTGCCGCTGGATTGCGTTGCGAGGCCCAAGTTGGACTAGGCGCGATCGCTTGAGCTGTAATAGAGAGTGTACTCATGCAATGTACTGTCAATCGTCGGGCTCAGTTTTCAGCCAGCCACCGCTACTGGTTGCCAGAGCTGACCGCAACAGAAAATATCCAGCAATTTGGTTCCTGTACCCGCGCCCCAGGACATGGGCATAATTACGTCCTATTTGTCTCGATTGTTGGGGAGTTAGATGAATATGGGATGGTGCAGAACCTGTCTGAAGTCAAACAAGTCATCAAACGAGAAATTACTAGCCAGCTGGACTTTTCTTATCTCAATGATGTCTGGCCAGAATTTCAACAAACCCTGCCCACTACTGAAAACATTGCACGAGTCATCTGGCAGCGGCTCTGCACTCACCTGCCTCTAGTCCGTGTTCAGCTGTTTGAACATCCCGAACTTTGGGCCGACTATCAAGGAAACGAAATGGAAGCCTACCTCACTATCAGCACTCACTTCAGCGCCGCACATCGTCTCGCTCATCCTGACCTCAGTTACGAACAAAACTGCGAGATTTACGGTAAGTGTGCCCGTCCTAATGGTCATGGTCATAACTACCACCTGGAAGTAACTGTCAAAGGTGAAATTGACCCACGCACAGGAATGATTGTTGATTTGGGCGCTTTACAAAAGGTGATTGAAGAGCAGGTCTTAGAGCCATTTGATCACACGTTCTTAAATAAAGATATTGCCTACTTTGCCAAAGTTGTTCCCACCGCTGAGAACATCGCACTTCACACCTCTAACCTGCTGATGACGCCCATTCGAGAACTAGGAGCCGAGCTGCACAAAGTCAAACTAATTGAAAGTCCTAATAATTCTTGCGAAGTCTATTGCACTCAATCCGAGACAAGTTCGGTCGATGCACAAAAGAATAAATTAGCCTTAACCTAAGTAGTCCTCACCAGACCCATACTTCCAAACTTCAATCCAGCGGTGGAAATAATATTGTGGTACTGGTGGTAATTTATCTACATGCGGCTGCAGTGCCTGAGTCAACCTAAACAGAGCTGTGTAAGCTCCCAGCTTAATGTAGTGGACCATCCAATCCAACAAACTTCCCAATCCGACTTGCGGAATTATCTTGGCGACTAATCTTGGATGTGCAAGTCCGGTTTTAAGCAGTGTTCGTGTCAGGGCTGGAAACTTTACGACATCTTGCAGAAATGGCTTTAGCACTGGCTCACCCAGCTGGTTCATTTCCACAAATACGACCGAGAGCAGCTCATTAATTTGCTGTGGGGCAACCTTTTGCTCAACACCAGCACTCATAGCCTGTTGAAACAGCCAGGTAACACTTAAGTTCGGCTGATAGGGTTGGAGAAGTGCCAAAGCCTGTGAAGACAATTGGTCGGTTTGCAGTGCCTCGTGAATTCCAACTGTTAAACGCTTGAGGTGACGCACCATCGCGCCAAAGCCACCAAAACTCAAGGGCGATTGGTTGCCACTGCTATCGCCAACTGGGAGAATGCGACTCCAAGGTGATCTTAGAGGGCTTTGCCGGTATGAGGGAAAGAACCCAAACAGTGCCCTTTGCAGTTGCAGTTGAGCTAGTTCTACTCCCTGATATCCAGGCATTAGGCGCAGGTAGTCCTCAAACAGATCCTCCAATCTCAGACGCTCTGGATGGGCATCTATGTAGGTAAATAAGTAAGTGGTCCTGCCGTCTCGGGCTGGAAAGGCTTCCCAGAAGTACTGGCATTGATTTTGTAAAGGTGTAAATGATACTAATAGATCGCCTGCATCATTTTTCGGAAATCCTTGGGCACAACTTCCCACCACTAAGCAAAGGCCATCTGGTTTTTGCCCCTGCCGTGCTTGCTGGGTTATGGGAGAAAAATGCCCCATCACGTCGAGCAGCAATCGTGTTTTGAATCCCTTTGCAGCTTCCACCATCACGCCATCTGGATGAACAACTGCACCTTCAAACGGCGTATTTTCAAACAGACAGCCGCCAGAAGCAAGAAATCGCAGCTTTAATGTTTCCAGTAGAAAAACTGGGTCTACGCCGATGTTAAGCACGCCCCGCACCCAAAGTTCTGGACCATCAAGGAAGCTAATGCGAGCTGGGTTGTACTGGGTAGCGATCGCTTGCTCTAGTTCAGCCGCACTAAGCAGATTCAGTTCCAAAAAAACTTCTAGCTCTTGGCGGGAAACGTTCCACTCTTGCTCTCTGCCGCGCAGATTGCCCCGTTCAATCAATGCTACGCGCCATCCCAATTGGGCTAAGGCACAGCCAATTAAAATTCCCAATGTACCGCCTGAGACGACCACATCCCAATCGACTACTCCTAGAGGCGTCTGGCTTTGTTTGACTAGCTGTAGGAGTGGTGCAGTACCTTCCCTCAGTGACGCCAAGAGGCGATCAGCGCTTCGCAATCCACCCAAGACTCCAGGCAGCTTTTCGAGAATTTCTTCAGTTAGTGTCATCAAAGTTATGCCAAGACGCTAATACTTAAATTAGTAATTTTTGATGAACTTTGCTTGCAGCATTTATGATCAAGTTCTGATCTTCGCCTTAGTAATAATAGTGGTGCATTCTCAGGCATTAAGTTTGAACAGATTGGCAAAACGCCACGGCTTGGCAAAACACCCCGGCGGAAACCTGCTTGCTGAAGTTGATATTCTGCGGGGTATGGCAAGCCTGAGGCTGGAACAAAGCCAGAGAGGTGCAATGGGTCAGTTTTTGACACCCGCACCTGTCGCAGAATTGATGGCTGGGATGTTCGATAAGCTCGATCTGCCTCAAATATCACTGCTTGATGCTGGGGCGGGTGTTGGTTCTCTACTAGCAGCAGTTGTCTCCGTTCTGTGCCAACGCCAGGAACGCACGCAGAATTTACGGATTGTGGCTTACGAAATTGACCCTGTGCTGGTTGGATACTTGGATCAAACACTAAATCTTTGTGCGACTGAATGTAAATTTGCTGGTATTTCCTTTGATTACGAAATCCGCCAAGTGGATTTCATTGAGGATGTCGCCAAGCTTCTTGAACCTAGTTTATTCGCTCAGTCAAACGATACATGGTTTACTCACGCCATCCTCAATCCCCCTTATTCAAAGATTAATGCTCGTTCCAAGGTTCGTGCGTTGCTACGTTCCATAGGTCTTGAAACCAGCAATCTCTACACGGGGTTTATGGCTGCTGCGGCCCAGATGCTCCAATCTGGGGGAGAGCTAGTTTCCATTACACCACGAAGTTTCTGTAATGGGATGTATTTCCGAGACTTCCGCAAGATGTTCCTAGAAATGATGGCGCTGCACCAGGTGCATCTTTTTGAATCCAGGCAGGAAGCATTCAGTAATGATGCAGTCCTGCAGGAAACAGTCATCATCCATGCGACAAAGCAAAAAGAAAAAGGGAAAACTGTCGTTATCAAAACAAGCTCTGGGGCGCAAGATGATCTGATCATGTCCCATAGCTTGCCATACACGGACGTGGTGCATCCAAATGACCCAGAGCAGTTTATCCGTATGCTGCCAGACAGCCTAAGCCAGCAGATTGTTGAGCAAATAGCAAATTTTACGTGTACTTTAAAAGACTTGGGATTGACCGTCTCTACCGGGCGTGTAGTGGATTTTCGGGCAAAAGATTACCTGCGGTCAATGCCACAGGAAAAAACTGTTCCCCTGATTTATCCGGTAAACTTTTCCAATGGATATGTTGAACATCCAAAAACAACCAGAAAGCCCCAGGCTTTGGTGCATGTGAACGCAACTGCTGCCCTTCTGGTCCCTAATGAGCATTATGTCCTAAGCAAGCGCTTCTCATCTAAGGAAGAGAGAAAACGGGTTGTCGCTGTTGTTTATGATGCCAACCGTATAGATTGCGCTTGGGTTGGTTTTGAAAATCACCTGAATTACTTTCATATGAACGGAAGTGGGCTTGATCCTACCTTGTCACGTGGGCTTGCCGCTTATCTAAATTCCACTTTGGTTGATGCATTTTTCCGGTTATTCAATGGGCATACTCAGGTTAACGCGACCGATTTGCGAAGTTTGAAATACCCCACATTAGAACAGCTAATATCTCTGGGGTCACGGATCGGTGAGCAGTTCCCTTCACAGCGGGAAATTGATGCACTTGTAGAAGAAGAGTTACTGAGTATGACGAAACAGTCAGGAAATACCCCTATTGCAACCAAGTCCCGCATCGATGAAGCACAGCACGTGCTGGTGCAACTGGGCTTTCCACGGGCACAACTTAATGATCGCTCAGCATTAACTCTCCTTGCTCTACTTGACCTGAAGCCTACCGATTCTTGGCGGTCTGCTGCAGCCCCTTTGATAGGCATAACGCCCATGATGAAGTTTATGGAGCAGCATTATGGCAAGAACTACAAACCTAACACACGGGAAACAGTCCGCCGTCAGACCGTCCACCAATTTCTGGACGCCGCGCTGATTGTTGCTAACCCAGATGAACCAAGCCGTCCGATCAACAGCCCGAAAACGGTGTACCAGCTCGAGGAAAGCGTATTGGAGCTGCTGCGGATGTACGGCACTGCAGAATGGGATAAAAGTATTCGCACCTATCTCGCTTCTGTTGACACCCTTAAAAAGCGCTATGCCCAAGAGCGGCAAATGTCTCGGATTCCGATAGTGATTGAAGGAGAAGTCAAAACCCTCTCACCAGGTGGTCAAAATCTGCTGATTGAGAAAATCATCAATGAGTTCGCACCCTGTTTCACACCTGGTGGAAAGATACTTTATGTCGGTGATACCGACGAAAAATTTGCCCACTTCAACGAAACAGCATTGGCGGATTTGGGTGTCACCGTCGATTCCCACGGCAAAATACCGGATGTCATCATTCACTTTACAGCAAATGATTGGTTGGTGCTGATTGAGGCTGTAACGTCACACGGTCCAATTAATTCTAAGCGGAAGAAGGAACTAGAAACCATTTTTAGGAGTGCGAAAATCCCCCTTGTCATGGTGACAACTTTTCTCAGCCGTAAGGCGATGGTAGAGTACTTGGCTGACATTGCTTGGGAGACGGATGTTTGGGTTGCTGAGGATGTAACACACTTGATTCATTTCAATGGGCAACATCTTTTACAATTATACCAAGCTAAGTCTACAGATTAAAGATTGCTTAAACTTGTAATACTAAAAGTCTAGGTTTATGCGAGATTCAGACTTCAAGGGCTCGAATCACAGCATGGACGTCAACCAACATTAGGGGACGATTCTGGAGATGCTCACATCTTTGAGCGCTTCTACTAATTTGATCCGCCCCGTCGTCATACTGGCGGAGCTGGACTGGGGCTATCAATCTGTCTAACGAGGGCTCAGATGCACGAGGATAGCATTGAAATTGTCCTTACCGATAGTCCTTAAGATAAAAGTGATGTTTTGCTCACAGTCTTCAACAAGTGTGAGCCAGGTTTTACCGCTACTATCAAAAGTAATTATGGTATCTGGATGCCGCCAGGAGAAAGCGATGCCTACTCTGCTCACACTAAATAGCCAGAATCTGCCTTACCCCGACCCGATCCACCCGGTCATCGTCCACTTCGTGATTGCGATGGTGTTGTTTGCCTTCTGCTGCGACGTAGTGGGCTATGTAGCGCGTAAACACCATCTGTTCGAGGTGAGTTTCTGGAACATGTTTGTCGCCAGTATCTGCATCTTCTTAGCCGTGATCTTTGGTCAGTTAGAAGCAGGTCTGGCAAACCCCTACGATGCAGCTAAGCCAACACTGGATTTGCACACGCTGACTGGCTGGTCGCTGTCGGCGATTGTCGTCGGTATTACCGCCTGGCGCTTCGTGATTCGCAATAAAAGCCCAATCAAGGTACCGGCGGCTTACCTGGGCGCAGCGACGTTTTTAGTTTGCCTAGTGTGCTTCCAAGTCGTGCTTGGGAGCCGACTGGTGTGGGTATACGGGTTGCATGTGGAGCCAATCGTGGAAGCAGCGAGGAAGGGGGTGTTGCAATGAAATCGCAATTCCTGGACCAGTTATGGTTCAAAGTCGGACCAAACGGACTGCCCTATGAATTCCCCATCCATGCGAACCTAGTACATCTGACACTGGGTCTATTTATCATCGCTATTGCCTTTGATATCGCCGGCACACTGTTTCGCTTTGAACAACCGATTATGAAATCTTTGATGCTCACTGCTGTGCGCTCAGGTTTCTTCGATATTGGCTGGTACAATCTGGTGGCGGCAACAGTGATCACGTTTTTCACCGTCGCTGCCGGATTTTTCGAGATGCTGCTAGCAGTGCCGCCACCAGGTGGCTTGAGTGCTTGGGGATTATCGGCAGGTACAACCATGCTTTTACACGGAGTTGGAGGTGTCTTCCTGTTAGGTGTGATCGTCGCCATGACAGTGTGGCGAGGGTTGCAGCGCTATCTCTGGCGGCAGGATAAATCCAGGGAGGTGCAGTGGAGCTACTTGCTGGTGGGAATTGCGCTCCTGGGCATCCTATTCATCCATGGGACGCTGGGGGCGCAAATGGGAGACGAATTCGGGATTCATAATACCGCTGCCGGCTTGCTGCAGCAGGGCAAAAACCCCAACTTGCTGCTCAAGTAAGCCAACTAGAGGCGAATTAAACCAGTCAGATCACACGAATTGTTATGCGGAAAATTCTCAACACGCTGCTATTGGCAGTATTTATTGCCGCGATTGTGATTGCCAGCTACTGGCTAGGACAGCAGGCGTACAGCTGGTTGCCCAGTCAGGCAACAGCCGAAGCCAAACAAGTAGA